>Ga0207037_10130_pt1 | contig 26033 bp, 27 predicted proteins | sample Alteio_BWMinCont_75_FD_153268 | JGI IMG/M metagenome (GOLD analysis project Ga0207037, IMG submission 153268) | Enriched cells from forest soil in Barre Woods Harvard Forest LTER site, Petersham, Massachusetts, United States -... | ecosystem: Environmental > Terrestrial > Soil > Temperate forest >... | reverse complement strand
ATAACGCTGTTCGAACATCGCGGAAATGCCCCCCAGGGCGAGGCCCTCGAGAAGCGCATAGAGCGGCGCGGTAAGTGGCGACCAGGACTTCTTGAAAATTGTTATGAGCGCCACAGCAAAACCGCCGAGAAGACCACCCAGCATCCAAGGAATCGCGGCATCCGGAGTGTTCGAATGAGAGAGGCCCCAGGTCCACGCCGCGGTGATGACCACAAACAATAGCAACAAGCCAGTTTTATTCACCGTGCCTTGCAAGGTCATGGCCTCGCCAACGGCGACTTGGCCTTTGAAGGCTCTTTCATTCAGCGCGGGATTGGACGTTCGCATTGGATTTGCCATTTGTGCCTCTCAAAGTCTGTAGAATTTCATTCTACTCTTTTGAGAGGGTCAAAACAAAAGTTCGGCTGATTCTGCTCGATGGAGTATTTTGAAAACAAGGAGATAAGACCGGGGATTTGGTAGCGCTAACGGGAATCGAACCCGTATTTCGGCCTTGAAAGGGCCGCGTGCTAACCGTTGCACCATAGCGCCACATTTGTTGCGGCTAATACTTTATAAGGATACGGGAAATATCCAGTGCGAACAAGCTCACCGGAGCTTACCGGGAGGTTCATAAATATAGTTACAGTGCGAGCGCGTCAAGCGGGATTAGTTGGAAGATGCGGGTTGCGGCAAGCTGGTCAGCTTTGTCGGTCCCCGAATTCTTCGTGCCAGGCCATCTGGATGGCTTCGAGTTTGGCTTCGTTGGATTTTGCCGGGTCGCCAGCGAAGCCCGGAAGCTCGGTGATCCATTTGTGCATGTCGGTGAAGCGCACCGTTAGCGGATCGGTGTCAGGATATTTGTCGGTCAGCGCGATGGCGATGTCTTCAATGGCGTCCCAGTCGAAAGTCGGCGGCATATAAGGCCTCAGTGATCCAATTCTTTGGCGTAATTCTTGTTCCACTCGGGGATTTCGACAACGATGTCGGTGGTGCCGTCGGGAACCGTTTGACAGCCAAGACGAGACTTGGGGGTGATGCCGGGGGCTTCGTCGAGTTCATCGAGTTCGGCGTCGGTGGCTTCGTTGCAGGACTCGAGGCCTTTTTTAACCATGACGTGGCACGTGGAGCAGGCGCAGACTCCGCCGCAGGCATGATCGAGGCCGGCTTTGAGGCCTTCGGAAATGTCGAGGATGCTGCCGGGGATTCCGTTGTGGCCGTAGGGAATTTTCTCGGGATCGACTTCGATGGTCTTGCCGCTGGGAAGAAATGTCACTTTGAATTTCTTCGTGGCAGGCTTGTATTTTACTTCGTCGATATATGGGTTGCTACCACCCATGATCTCCCCCCAAAAAACAAAACCTAAGATGGCGGCGTAAAGCCGCCTTTTACAACGCGTACGCTCAAGCTGTTTGCGGCGGACCACGCCGCGATTTGTTGCAGTTTGGACAGGCTAAAAGCCTGTCCAAACTAAAACCTTCAGACTTCGGCCAGCTTGCGGCCTTCCAGGGCGGTCGAGACTGCTGAATTCATAAGTAATTCCGCCAGGTGCTCGGTCGCGTGGTTCAAGTCGTCGATGCGTTTGCGAATTAGTTTGTAATCTGTGCCGGCGACGGATTCTTTCAATGCGGAAACCGCCGTGTCGATATTGTCGCGCTCGTCGCGATGCAAGTTTGCGGTTTGCGGATTCGCGAAGGCCTTCGCTGTCGCCGTGAGGATTGCTTCGGATTCGGTGCGCGCTTCGATCAATTGGCGCTCGGCAAAATCCTGTTCGGCGTATTCGATGGATTCTTCCAGCATGCGCTCGATTTCGGCGTCGCCGATGCCGTAGCTGGGCTGGACTTCCATGGAGTGCTGCTCTCCGGTGCGCAAATCTTTTGCCCCGACTTGCAGGATGCCATTCGCATCAATGAGAAATTTTACTTCGATGCGCGGCAGACCCGCGGGCGAAGGCTGCACTTTCAATGTGAAGCGCGCGAGCGAGCGGCAATCTTTGGCGAGTTCGCGCTCACCCTGAAGCACATGAATGTCGATGCCGGTCTGATTGTCGACGCCGGTGGTGTACATCTCCTGCGCGCTGGCCGGAATCGTGGAGTTGCGCGGGATCACTTTGGCTACCGCGCCGCCGTATGTCTCGATGCCGAGCGAAAGAGGGGTTACGTCCAGGAGCAGCATGTTGCTCACGCCGCGCTCGAGAATATTGGCCTGCACCGCGGCTCCGAGCGCTACAACTTCGTCGGGGTTCAGTTCCGTGTGTGGCTTGCGGCCGAAAAATTCTTGCACTTTGCGGCGGATCGATGGTGTCCGCGTGGTGCCCCCGACAAGAACCACTTCTTCCATGTCCGTGGGCTTGAGTTGCGCGTCAATGAGCGCTTGCTTTACCGGCCCGATGGTGCGGTCGATGACCGGCTGGATGAGGCGCTCCAATTCGGCGCGGGAAAGAGGTTTCCACGCTAACGGCCGACCATCCGGGCGGCTTACCCGCAGGGGTGGCAAGTCCTGCTCCACCTCACTCAATTTGTGCTTCAAGGCAATCGCGGCCTGACGGAGTTCCTGTAGGTTCTCGGCGGTAAATAAATAATCGGGGATTGACTTCAGAATCTGATCTTTCAGGAATTCCAACAGAAGGTTATCGATGTCATCGCCGCCGAGATGCGTGTCACCGTTTGTCGAGAGCACTTGATAGATATCGCCTTCATTGGTGGCAATAAGTTTGAGCACGGAAATGTCGAACGTGCCGCCGCCCAGGTCGTACACGGCAACGTGGCCACGCTGTTTTTCGTGCAGGCCGTAAGCCAAGGCCGCGGCGGTCGGCTCATTCACAAGGCGCAGGACTTCGAGCCCGGCGATTTTGCCGGCGTCCTTGGTGGCTTGCCGCTGCGCGTCGTTGAAATAAGCGGGCACGGTGATGACCGCGCGATCCACGGTTTCGCCGAAATAACTCTCCGACCAATTTCGGAGTTCGCGCAGAATAAACGCGGAAATCTCCGGTGGCGTAAAGACTTTATCGCCGAGCATTACTCGAATTACGTTCTGGCTTGCGGGATCGATGCGGAAAGGGAAAAATTTCAGTTCGCTTTGAACGTCGGCAGGACCGCGGCCCATCAGACGCTTGACGGAATAAATGCTGCGCTCGGGCTGCGTGAGCAAACGGCGGCGGGCTGCTTCGCCAACGATGATGGTGCCATCGGAATCGATGCTCACGACCGAAGGGCAGAGCGTGCTGCCGTAAGGACCCGGGATACACTTCGGCTGGCCAGTCTGGGGATCAACGTATGCGACCAGACTGTTGGTGGTGCCTAAATCGATGCCTACAATGCGTCCCATAGCGAGGTCAGCCGGGGCTAAGCCCCCAGGCTACACAAGCTCCTTTTGAACGTTGGCGACAAGATTCCGGATGTAGGAACGGCGGTTCAGCAATTCATTGAGCCGCCCCATGATTTTTTTCCGGGCAGCCGGGTCACCAGTGAGTGCGGCATCCCATTCTCCCGCGACAACCTGGAGTTGTGCGTCCAACCCGCCAAGTTTTTCCTGAAAATTATTTTCGGCAGCTACCAGCCGCGATTTCAGTTCCGTGATGTCGCCTTCGGAAGCCTGGGCCTCACGCAATTCATCCAATGACTCGTTGAGTTCGAAGACCTCTTCGAGCAGCTCCGGCGGAGCCTGCTGCTTGTGTTCGCCTTCCTTGCGCGCACCCTCGATCTCCAGCAGGTATTCGACTCTAGCGACGGGATCGCGCAGCGTGCGATAGGCGTCATTCAGTTCCGAGCTGCGCTTTAGCGACAATTCGCGGTCTCGTTCCGAGGCGTTCACAAAATTGTCTGGATGCAGCTTCCAACTAAGTTGCAGGAATTTGCTTTCCAGCGCGCTCATTTCAATCCAAAGCTTGCGCGGAAGGCCGAAAATCGCAAAGTAATCCGCGAGTTCGGGAGCTTTGGCAGATGTGGCAGGACTGGTCATGATATTTGCGTCGCCGCTGGATTCTGAAGCATCCTCAAACAGCAAACTGCTTTCCCCAAGAGATGCAAAACGCTATTCCCGGCCCCGGCGCCCTCCAGAATCTCGAAAATTCCCGGCAACTTCGCCGCTTACTCCGAGCACAAAAAAAGTGGCTGGCGGGTGTGGCTGCCAACCACTTGTCGGGTCAGCCTGCGCCAGGCCACCGGGGCGCACAGGCTGAAGCCCGTGCCACTTAGGCCGTAAAGGAGCTGCCGCAGCCGCAGTTCCGCGCCGCGTTGGGATTTTGAAAGACGAATCCTTCGCGCATGAGCGTTTGCTCGTACTCGAGCGTGGTCCCGTTGAGATACAGAAAACTTTTGGGGTCAACGAAAATTCGCGCACCGTGCTCTTCGAAAACTTTATCGCGGTCTCGCGCCTGAGTATCGAGCCGCATGGCATACGACAAACCCGAGCAGCCGCCGCCCTGCACGCCAACGCGCAAGCCGCCAACTTCCGGAGACACACCATCTTTTTCGAGCAGCGCACGTATTTTCTGCGCAGCGCGCTCGGTCAGATGGATGCCCACGGTGCTCGGTACGACATTCGGGCTTGTGACTTCGGTGGCCATGTTCATTCGTTCCGTCTGGTAACTCCGCCGCTAGTGCGAAGCCTTCTCGTGAACCGGAACTTCGATGCCGTGCTTTTTCTTCCAGTCGCCGATAGCCGCCTTAATGGCGTCTTCGGCAAGCACGGAGCAGTGGATCTTCACCGGCGGCAGAGCCAGTTCGCGGACGATGTCCGTGTTCTTGATGGACAGCGCCTCTTCCACCGTCTTGCCCTTCACCCACTCGGTAGCGAGCGAGGAGCTGGCGATAGCCGAGCCGCACCCGAAGGTCTTGAACTTGGCTTCTTCAATGACCTGCGTCTCGGGATTGATCTTCATCTGGAGTTTCATGACGTCGCCGCACTCCGGCGCGCCCACCAGCCCCGTTCCCACATTGGGATCGGTCTTGGGGAGGCTGCCGACGTTGCGGGGATTGTTGTAGTGATCGACTACTTTATCGCTGTAAGCCATTAGCCGTTGCTCCTTGCCAGATTCACCAAACTTCCAAAACCCGCGCTCTTCACGGCTTTCTCCGAAAGCGAAACGTTCGGCACGGAAGCCGAGCGGCCCGCCGTCAACTGCCGAAGAGCGTCCTTGATAAACTCCGCACCGAGCCCGAGCATCTTCAGAAATGCGCGGACTTGTTGCAGTTCATGAAACGAGCGCTCGCCCGCGGCGGCAGCTTCTTCGCCGTCCGTATACGGGACGAACGTTACGCGGAAAGCCGCACCGGTACCCCCGATCGAGCGATGAATTCGAATTGTTCCTTCACTTGGCATGGTGTGTCCTCAACTTTGCTTTTATTTAGGCCGTCTGCCACTTTACTTTCGAAATGTCGATGCCTTCCTTGGCCATCTCGTAAAGCGGCGATAATTCCCTGAGTTTCGTGACCACTTGCACCATCTTGTCGGTCACGTAATCCACTTCTTCCTCGGTATTGAAACGTCCCAGGCCGAAGCGAATCGAAGTGTGCGCCAGGTCTTCACCCACTCCTAATGCTTTGAGTACGTAGCTGGGCTCCAGGGTTGCCGAAGTACAGGCCGAACCGCTGGAAACCGCGATATCGTTGATGCCCATGAGCAGCGACTCGCCTTCGACGTAGGCAAAGCTCATATTCAGGTTGTTCGGCAGGCGATACTCCATTGAACCATTGACGAAAACTTCGTCCAGCTTGGCTTCGAGATTCTTCTTCAAACGGTCGCGCAAGCCCTTCATTCGCACGCTTTCTTCCGGCATTTCTTTTTGTGCGAGTTCACAGGCCTTGCCCAAGCCAACGATACCCGGCACGTTCAGCGTGCCAGAACGCATGCCGCGCTCGTGTCCGCCGCCATCAATAATCGCGGACAGTTGCACGCGGGGATTGCGGCGACGCACATACAGAGCGCCAACGCCTTTGGGCCCGTAAATCTTGTGTCCCGTGATGGCCAGCAAATCGATGTTGTCTTTCTGCACGTCGACGGGAATCTTGCCAACCGCTTGCACGCCATCAACCGCAAAGAAAATCCCATGTTCCTTGGCGATTTTGCCGATTTCGGACATGGGGTTAATCACGCCAATTTCATTGTTGGCGTACATGATGGTGATCAGAATGGTCTTCGGCGTAATGGCTTTGCGGACGTCTTCCGGATTGACGCGGCCATCCTTCTGCACCGGCAGATAGGTCACTTCAAAACCGTGCTTCTCAAGGTTTTTGCAGGTGTCCAGCACGGCTTTGTGCTCGATAGCCTGGGTGATGATGTGGTTGCCCTTCTCGCGGTACATCTCCGCGACGCCCTTAATCATCAGGTTGTCGGATTCCGTGGCGCCACTGGTAAAAATGATCTCTTTGGGAGTGGCCCCGATCAGCGAAGCAATCTGCTGGCGCGCGGTTTCCACGGCCTCTTCGCCCGCCCATCCGAACGCGTGATTGCGGCTCGCAGCGTTGCCAAACTTCTCCGTGAAATATGGAATCATGGCTTCCACGACGCGTGGATCAACCGGCGTAGTCGCATGATTGTCCATGTAAATCGGCAGCTTGACAGCCATCTTTCAACTCCCCCTAGCTTCCTAAATCTGTAACGCCACGAGCGCAGGCTCGTGTGGCTCTTCGCTCATCTGAGAAATCGTTACCGTGCCGAGCACGTTCAAAATGCTTTCATTGACACGGCGCAGCGGCTCGCGAACCGAACACTTTTCCGTGGCGTCGCAATTTCCGTGACTCGTGACGCACGAAGTGATCAACACGGGCCCGTCAATCGCCGTGATCACATCCAAAGCGCTGATCTGGTCCGGCTCCTTGGCCAGTTGATACCCGCCGCTCGAACCGTGCTTGGCAGTTACCAAGGCCTGATGCGCCAACTTTTGCAGCACTTTGGCCATCAAAGTCGCCGAAATGCCATACTCTTCGGCGATTTCATTGGCGCTGCAAGCGTGCTGCGAGCGATGCATCGCCAAATGCTTCACTGCAATTAATCCGTAGTCGGCCTTCTTGGACAGCTTAAACATCTTTAATTGGTGCCCTCTTCAATCCACGCGAATATGGGACTGATTCAGTCGCAGATTGAGTTTACTACCCGAGCGCCCCAATGTCAACCGCAGCCCTTGTCCAATCCACAAACAAACCCTCTATTTCGTGTATCTTAGATTAAGACCGAATAAGTCTTATTATCCAGGGCTTTCCATCCAATGGCCTTCGGGGTGCAGCCGACGGTCCCCCTGGGGGGATGAATGGCGATTTCCAAGAAACATCAGGCAGCGTGATAACCTACCTATTCGATGGGAGCAACGGATGAACGGATACAAGCGGCTTGACCTTAGACCTTTGTTGAACTCACTTGCAATACTTGTCCTTTTGCTCCTCTGGCCGCAGCCACACCTTTTCGCCCAAGCCCCCGACCAACCCGCCTCGGCTCCCACCAGAAAACATCCGCACGCGAAAGCCATCCCTAAACCTGCCCCGGAGCAAACCTATATCCTGGTGGGCGCGGGCGACATCGCAAGTTGCAAAGAGCCCGAAGGCGCACAAGCCACCGCAAAGCTAATCGAGCAAATCCCCGGCACCGTCTTCGCCGCAGGGGATCTGGCTTATGAAGGCGGCACTGCGGCGGAGTTCAAGAATTGCTACGACACGACTTGGGGCAAGTTCAAAGACCGCACAAGACCCGCCCTGGGCAATCATGAATATGGCGAGCCGACGGCCTCTGCCTATTTTCAATATTGGGGCGCTCAAGCTGGTCCGATAGGAAAAGGCTACTACAGTTATGACCTGGGGAATTGGCACATCGTGGCACTGAACACCAATTGCTATGCCAAAGAACTAGGGGGCTGCGGAGAGGGATCGCCGGAAGAAACCTGGCTCAAGGAAGATCTCGCCGCTCACCCCAACTCCTGCATCGTCGCTTACGGCCATCACGCTCTATTCAGTAGCGGGCTGAGTCGGAAGCATGCCGTCCATCCGGAATTGAAACAATTGTGGCAGGACCTCTACGCTGCCCATGCTGATCTCATCCTCGCCGGGCATGAACATTCTTATGAACGCTTCGCCCCGCAAGATCCCGGCGGCAAAGCCGATGCCACGCATGGCATTCGAGAGATCGTCGTCGGAACCGGCGGACGCAGCCACGACCCTCTGGGGTTCGCCACCACCAATAGCGAACTGCGAAATACAGACACTTTCGGGGTACTGCGGCTGACACTCACACGCGAGAGGTACACTTGGGAGTTCATCCCCGAGGAGGGCAAAGACTTCCGCGATTCCGGATCGGGTGCGTGCCACAATTCCACGGTCAAGCCATAATGGCGGCAGCGAAAGTTTGCACGTTACGGCACACTGTCTGGGTTAACATACCGAAATAGCGAATCGCCCGATGAAAACGTCCATCGCCATCTATCCCGGCTCTTTTGATCCCGTCACCAACGGGCACCTCGACTTAATCGAGCGTGGCGAAAAAATGTTTGACCTCGTCATCGTAGCCGTGTTGCGGAACGCCGAGAAACAGCCCCTTTTCACCGTTGCGGAACGCGTCGAGATGCTCCGCGAAGTTACCAAGCAATGGCCGGGCGTCGAAGTGGACGTCTTTGACGGGCTGCTCGTCGAGTATGCAAGGAAACGCGGCGCCGGAGTCATCCTGCGCGGCATTCGGGCCGTATCGGATTACGAATACGAATTGCAAATGGCGTTAATGAACCGGAAGCTTGAGCCCCGCCTCGAAACAGTTTTCATGCTTCCCGGACTCTCCTATAGCTACTTGAGTTCGAAGCTGGTGCGCGAAATTGCGCAGCTCGGAGCATCGCTGAAGGGTCTGGTTCCCGAAGTGGTCGAGCAACGCATACGTGCGAAGATTTCTGAAAGAGTTTAAACGCCGCTCCCGGCGCAACCTGACAGGGGTAAACCTGTGTACCCAGGAGAAACAGTGCAACTGACCGACCGCATCAACCGCATCCAAATCTCACAGACCGCAGCTGTCATTGCTGCTGCCGACAAGCTGAAATCGGAAGGCGTGGACATCGCCGATTTCGGTCCCGGCGAGCCGGACTTCCCTACCCCGGATCACATCAAGCAAGCCGCCATCAAGGCTATCAACGAGAACAAGACTAAATACACGCAGACCGGCGGCATTATGCCGCTTCGCGAAGCCATCTGCACTTGGCACAAACGCGAACTCGGCTCATCCTACGCGGCGAAAGAATGCGTCGTCAGCGTCGGAGGTAAGCATTCCATCTTCAACGTCATGTGCGTTTTAGTGCAGCAAGGCGATGAAGTGATTATTCCGGCGCCCTATTGGGTCAGCTATCCCGATATCGTGAAGTACGCTGGCGGAACACCCGTTATTGTTCAGACCCATCCACAAGACGGCTTCAGTGTGAAAGCTTCGGCCATCGAAAAAGCCATTACGCCCAAGACGAAATTGCTGATTGTGGATTCACCTTGCAATCCAACCGGTGGCGTCGTGCCGCCCGACGAATATCAGCGCATCCTGGCGGTCTGCAAAAAACACAATGTGTGGGTGATGGGCGACGAGTGCTATTCCCACTTCACCTACGAACCGCACAAGCCCTACTCCATCGCCAGCGCGCCGGACTCGAAGCCCAACGTTGTCATCACCGGCTCCGTTTCAAAGACATTTGCGATGACGGGATGGCGCATCGGCTACACGCTTGGGCCAGAACCGCTGATCCAGGCACTCATCAAGCTACAAAGCCAGTCCACCTCGAATGCCACCTCGATCGCTCAGTACGCCGCGATGGAAGCCATGCTCGGAAGCATGGACGCTGTCCCAGTGATGCTTGCGGAATACGCCAAGCGCCGCAACCGTATCGTCGAAGGCCTGCGCGCCATTCCCGGTATAACTTGCGAATGGCCCGGCGGCGCATTCTACGCCTTCCCCAATGTTTCAGCGCATCTAGGCGATGGCATCCACGCCCATGCCAAGACATGTGCCGAACTCTCGAAGCTCCTGCTGGAAAAAGCGCGTGTAGCATTGGTCCCCGGCGAGGCGTTTGGCGCGCCCGGTTACTTGCGTCTTTCCTACGCTACTTCCATCGAGCGCATCGACGAAGGTTTGCGCCGCCTTAATCGCTTTTTCACCCGCGCCGAAGCCGCCGCCTGAGTTTGGAGTGCAGGAGCTCTGCTCCCGCACTCCATCATCCCATTAATATGGAGCCTCCTTCGTCCTCGATGAATCCAGAACCCCTCCGCATCGAACCCACTTTCAGCCCGCGGCTCTGGGGGTCGCGCACCCTGGCGCCAATCTACCCGGAGATAACAAACCTCGCCGAACCGATCGGCGAAGCCTGGCTAACCGATGTGAGCTGCCGCCTGACCACAGGCCACTTCGCGGGCAAAACGCTCGCGGACGCCTGGAAAGAAATGCCCCCTGATTGGCGCGGCGCAAACTCTGCCGAACCCGGCGATTTTCCGCTCCTTCTGAAATTTATTTTTCCGACCGACAAACTCTCGATTCAAGTGCACCCCAACGATGCTTACGCAGGCGTTCACGAAAAAGCCGCCGGCGGACGCGGCAAAACAGAAATGTGGCATGTGGTCTCCGCGGTTCCAGGTGCGCGGCTGTTCGCGGGACTAAAACCGGGCACGACAAGAGAAGCTTTTCGTCAGGCAATCGCTTCGCAAAGCCTCGAAACTCTCTTGCAATCCCACGAAACCCGCGCGGGCGACACCTTTTATATTCCCGCCGGAACTCCTCACACCATCGGCCCCGGCATGATCCTCTGCGAAGTCCAGCAATACTCGGACCTCACCTATCGCGTCTACGACTACGGCCGCGTCGACGCTCACGGCCAGCCTCGCGAACTCCACATCGAAAAAGCTCTCGAAGTCATGAACTTTTCCGGTGTCGCCACGGAAAAGACTTCCGGCTTGTCATTGCCCTCTGCGGTTGGCTCGAAGTCCCTGCTCGCGGCGTGCAAATATTTTGCCGTGGAACGTTGGTCGTTCGAATCCCCTTTCTCCTCGCCGAGCCACCTGACCTATTTCGAATTGCTAGCGATACTTTCCGGTCGCGGGTCGCTGCATTCGGCCGCAGGCGTCAGCAACTACTCGCCCGGCGAATGCTGGCTCATTCCCGCATCTCTCGGCATGTTCGAATTTCGCCCTGCCGAGCACACCACCGTTATCCGCGCTTACGTCCCGAATCTATTCATTCTTTCTCAGCAGCTCTACCGCGTAGGTTTTACCGACGAGCAGCTCACGCCAGTCATCTTTGGATGACAGCCATTCTGTAAGCAGATCGGCATCCTTCTCTTTTTTTGGCCTCTGTGTCCTCCCTGCCCTCTGTGTTAAATTCGTTCTTCTTTTCCAGTCTGCCTATGCCAAAAGAAAAACTACAAACCCATGCCGTGATTCTCGCCGGAGGCCGCGGCACGCGCTTCTGGCCACGCAGCCGCACGCGCACGCCGAAACAATTGCTCAACATCATTGGCAAGACCACCATGCTCGAGCAAACCGTCGCGCGGCTGCGTCCTCTGATTCCGCCACCACAAATTTGGACCGTCACCAACGCCGAGCAAGCCGCCGAAGTTCGCAAGCAAATGCCAGCAGCGTCACGGAACCGCGTCCTCACCGAACCCCTCGGCCGCAACACCGCGGCAGCTATCGCCCTGGCAGCAATTCACGTACGGCATGCCGCAGGCAGCGATGCGCTGATGGCTGTGCTTCCCGCCGACCACTTCATCGCGCAAGCCGAAAAATATAGGAAGATTGTCAGCGTCGCGCTGGAAGTGGCCCGCGAGCCTGGACGCATGGTTGTCCTGGGGATTCCTCCGACGCGCCCGGAAACCGGTTTCGGTTATGTTGAGCGCCTGGGCGAAGCTCTCACTCCGGCAAGCCTGCCCGTTTTTGCCGTGCGGCGTTTCACGGAAAAGCCCGCGCTGGCCGTCGCGCAGGAATATGTCTGGTCCGGTAATTATCAGTGGAACGCCGGTATGTTTTTCTGGCGCGTTTCTACGTTCCTCGAAAATTTGAAAAGCTTTCTGCCCAAGACCTACGCCGCACTGGAAATTCTCGCGGCTTCCATCGGCACGAGAAACTACGAACGCAAATTGCGCTCCATTTATCCCAAGCTGGAAAACATTTCCGTGGATTACGCGATTCTAGAACCAGCGACGCGTCAGGAAGGCCCCGCGCGGGTCTTCGTCATTCCCGCTGAAATTGGCTGGAGCGATATCGGCTCCTGGGCCGCGGTCTACGAACTCCTCGCCAAACAAGAAGGTGAAAATGTCCTGGCAGGTGCGGGGCATGCCATCGACGCTTCGGGCAACTTCCTCTACAGCCCCGGGAAATTCATCGCCGCCATCGGCGTCCGCGATCTCGTCGTCGTCGAAACCCCCGACGCGATCCTCATCTGCCCACGCGACCGTGCCCAGGAACTCACCAAAATCGTCAAACACCTCGAAGAAAATGGTAGGAAAGACTTGCTCTAACTCAGGCCAATGCGGCTGTTGGAGGCGTCCAGGCTTCGCGTATACTCTCCCTGCTTCGTATGAACACGATCAAATTTGGCACCGACGGCTGGCGCGGCGTCATCGCCGAGGATTTTACATTTGCCAATGCGCGCATCGTGGCGCAAGCCATCACGCGTTATGTGGTGCGCGGCGAGGATGCGCGTAAGGGAGTGCTCATCGGCTACGACCACCGTTTTGCCTCCGACACCATCGCCGCCGCAATCGCGGAAACCGTTAGCTCGAGCGGTACTCCCGTCTGGCTCGCCGACAAGCCATGCCCGACGCCGGCAATCTCGCTTCTCGTGAAGCAGCGCAGCGCAGCCGGCGGCCTAATGATCACAGCCAGCCATAATCCCTACAATTGGAACGGCATCAAATACAAGGCCAGCTACGGCAGCAGCGCGCTACCTTCCATCGTGGCGCAAATCGAAAAAGAGTTAGCAGTCGTAATGGATAGCGAAGTGTCGCCTCTTCCCCCGCGCAAAAATCTGATCCAGCCGCTCGAACCCCGCGCTCCCTATCTCGACACTATTGAAAAACTCGTCGATTGGAAGCGTCTTCGCGACTCAAAATTCCGTTTCGTCTTCGACCCCATGCACGGCTCGGCGGGGGGATTGCTTCCCGCGCTTTTCAAACGCAACGGCATCGCCTGTGACGAAATCCGTGGCACGCGCGATCCGCGTTTCGGTGGCGTGCATCCCGAGCCCATTGAGCCCCACATCGCGGCGCTACAACAAGCCGTCATTGTTGGCAAGTATGACGCAGGCTTGTGCGCCGACGGCGACGGCGATCGTATCGGCGCTGTCGATCGCGACGGCACCTTTGTCAATCCCCACCAGATATTCGCCCTGCTCGTCTGGCACCTTGCTGGAACACGCAATCTTCCCGGCGACATCGCCAAAACTTTTTCCGTCACCAAGCTCATCGACAAACTCGCCGCCAAGTTCGACCGCAAACTTCACGAAGTCTCCATCGGCTTCAAATACATCTGCGAGCTGATGCTCGAACAAAACATCCTCATTGGAGGCGAAGAAAGCGGCGGCATCGGCACCAACTTGTACATCCCCGAGCGCGACGCCACGGTTTCCGCACTGTTGCTCGCGGAGCTAATGGCGTGGCACGGAAAATCGCTCGGCGCACTTCTCGGCGCGCTACATGCTGAGTTCGGCGAATACCATTACGGCCGCGTCGACCTCGACGTGACCTCCGCTCAGAAGCAAAAGGCCATCGCGCAATTTTCCGGCAGCAAAATGGCTCACTTGCTGGATTGGCCCGTCGTTCGCCGCGAGAATATGGACGGCATCAAGCTCTATCTTGGCGACATCGGCTGGGTCATGGTTCGCGCCTCCGGCACGGAGAATCTTTTGCGCGTGTACTGCGAGACCGCCAAGCCGGACTCCACGCGCCGCGTTCTTACTGCCGTAACCCAGCTTGTGCAGAATCTTTAAGCGGTTTTTGGGTGAAACGATGGAAACTATCAATCTGCAAGAAAAATTAAGCCGCTTCTCCGACCACTGGAACCCTCGCATCATCGGCGAAGTCAACGATTGCCACGTGAAAGCTGTAAAACTGAAAGGCGAATTTGTCTGGCATCATCACGACAACGAAGACGAACTGTTCCTGGTAGTCAAAGGCACTTTGCGAATGAAATTCCGCGACCATGATGCCGTTGTGAGCGAAGGCGAATTCATAATCGTACCCCGCGGCGTCGAGCATCTCCCCGTCGCGGACGAAGAAGTTCACCTTGTTTTAATCGAACCGAAGACCACACTGAACACGGGAAATATCACTAACGAAAGGACCGTCGCGCAACTGGAGCGCATCTGACTCCCTGCGCAACACAGCAAACCCACCATGGAACATCGCTTTCATACCCTCGACGTTTTTACCACCACGCGCTTCGAAGGGAATCCGCTCGCGGTCTTCACCGACGGCGATAGCCTTTCCAACGATCAAATGCTTGCCATCGCCCGCGAGATGAATCTTGCCGAGACGGTGTTCGTGCAAAAGCCCACCGACGAGCGCGCCCTGGCCCGCTTGCGCATCTTCACCACGCAGGAAGAACTAAAACTCGCCGGCCATCCCGTCGTCGGCACCTGGTTTCTTCTCGCGGAGCTAGGCGTCGTTCCCGCCCACGAAGGCTCGGTGAACATCATGCAGCAAACCGGCGCCGGCGTGCTGCCCGTCGAGATTCACTTCAAGGACGGGCGCCCGCAGCGCGTCACCATGACGCAGATGGAAGCCGCCTTCCGCCCCATCAAGTTCAAAAAAGCCGCGCTGGCAAAAGCTCTCGGCCTTAAGCCGAAAGATTTCGATCCGCATCTCGAACCAGAGTGCGTCTCCACCGGCATCTTCAATCTCATGGTGCCGCTTCGCAATCGCGCCGCGCTCGGGAAAATTGCCATGAATATGTTCGAGCTGCGCAAACTCATCGGCAAGAATGCCACCATGGCCTATTGCTTTACGCAAGGCGGCAACGGCAAAGTTTTTTCCCGCGGTATGCTCCCCTGGGAAATTTACGAAGATCCCGCAACAGGCTCCGCCGCCGGTTCTCTCGGCGCGTATCTGGTCCGCCACGGCAAGCTCGCCCCCGGCCATACACTCTCCATCCTGCAAGGCGAAGAAATGGGCCGTCCCAGCCATATCGAAGTCGCAGTCACCCAGAATAAAAAGAAGCTCGTCCCCCGCGTCAGTGGCGCCGCCGTCAGGGTTTTTGAAGGCACAATCAGCGTCTAACTTTGGCAGGATTAAAAGCAACCCCAGTGTCTCGTAGGGGAGCGGCTTGCCCCTCCCGCCAAATAGCAGCCGCTCGCGGATCCAGGGGATTCACGCCTCGAGCACACCATGTTCGGATTCTTGTCACTGCGCAACCAGTTCGCCGCTATCCTAACTTCTTAGCGTACGGTCGCATCCTGGCATCCGTTCGAACTTAACTCTCCTGAACTCGCCGGCTAGCATGATGTAGGCCACGACCGCTATTTCCATATGATGAAGTCTGCTCTCAAAAATCTTCGAACCTCGCTGTGGTCGGCACCCGACCCCGTTCTCGCCGGCGCTGGCACTTCCGGCGAACTTCTGGTCGCCAAGATCCGCCTCTCGTTGTCCGTTCTCCTGCTCCTGATACCCGTTGCCGATAGCCTGATTGCCCCCGTCGACCGGCAAGAAGCTTTAATAGGTTTCAGTCTCACGATAGGAACTTTTGTGTTTTCAGGTTGCGCCTATCTTTTCGTGGCTCGCGAGTACAACCCGCCCTGGCTCAGTTTCGTCACCAGCACCTTTGACGTCACGCTGGTCAGCGCTGCGCTCGCCATGTTTTTTGTGTTCAACCATCCTCACACCGCTATCAATAGCAAAGTGGTCTTTGAAGGCTATTTCCTGGCGATATGCGGCACCAGCCTCCGCTACGACCGCAGGCTTTGCATTACTGCCGGGCTCCTGACCCTCATCCAATACTTCGCCATCGTTTACTACGCCACTTCAAGGTGGGACCTCAATAGCATCACATTTTCTCCCTTTCCTTATGGCATGTTCGATTGGGGCACTCAAATCTCCCGTCTGATCCTGTTGCTGAGCGCCTCCATCATTAGCTTCGCTCTCGTCTCGCGGACTCAAAAGTTGCTCCGGCTCGCCACCAGCGACCATCTCACCGGTCTCCTCAACCGCGGTTACGTTGAGGACCGCTTCGCCATTGAACTCAGCCGCGCGCGCCGTTATAACCAACCGCTTGCGCTGGTTGTCATCGACGTCGACCGCTTCAAATCTTTCAATGACACCCACGGCCACGCCGCCGGTGACTTCGTACTGCGGACACTTGCCGCAACCTTCCGCCAATCCTTTCGGCAGAGTGATACCGTTGGCCGTTATGGCGGCGAGGAATTCGTTGTGGTTATGCCGGAGACCGACCTCGAAATGGCTCTGCGCAAGCTCGAATCCCTGCGTTTGGCGATTGCCAACGATCCCATGGAGTTTGCGGCAACTGGCGAGACGCTCCACGTCACGATAAGCGCTGGTTTGGCCGGCTTTCCTCACGATGGCGCCAACGAAGAAGAACTCTTCACCATCGCCGACGAAAGACTGTTCCAAGCCAAACACGAAGGCCGCAACCGCGTCGTATCCATCCCCGAACCCGTCCTGGCGTAAGGACGAAAAGGCCGCCCGATAATCAGAGCGGCTTCTTCTCTCCCCTAATTCTTAGTTTTTGCCACTGGGTAGGAAACTTAAGGCCGCGTTGCAAAACTGCAACCGGATGAAAAATCAATCGAACTATTTCTTCGGCAATGATTTATGAACGGTATCGAGGATTCCGTTGACGAAGGCGCCCGACTCCTCCGAAGAAAACTTTTTCGCCAGGTCCACGGCCTCATTCAAAATAACCTTGAACGGTGTCTCTCCCTCGCGCAATTCATGAATCGCCAGCCGCAGAACCGCTTTGTCGATGGCCGCCAGACGCTCAATCCGCCAATTGTCGGCGTGCTTGACGATGAATTCATCGAGCGCCGCCACATCTCCCGCCGCGCCTTCAAATAATTTGTTGGCGAACGTCCTCGTGGAATCTGCCGCCTTCGCCGCTCGCCAGAATTTTGCTTCGAGCTTGGCCGGATCCTGTGGACTCAAGTCCCACTGGAAAAGCATTTGCATCGCAAACTCGCGGGATTTGTGGCGGAGAGTCACCTTATTTGCGCCGCGGCTTTCGCGCCGCACTCGGCTTCGCTCCGGAGTTCGCTCCGCGCAGCTTGCGCGAGAGGTGCGCCATTTCAATCGCCGCCAGCCCCGCTTCAAACCCTTTGTTCCCGCCCTTCAATCCGGCGCGGTCAATGGCCTGCTCCAGCGTGTCGCACGTCAGCACACAAAACATTACCGGCACTCCCGTATCCATCTGCGCCAACTGCAACCCCCGCGAAGTTTCCGAACAAACATAGTCGTAATGCGAAGTCTCGCCACGGATCACGCAACCTACCGCAATCAGCGAATCGTAGCGTCCCGTTAGCGCCATTTTCTTCGTCGTGAGCGGCAATTCAAAAGCTCCAGGCACATGGACCACATCGACATCCTTGCTCCCCGCGCCCGCGCGTTCCAACGCATCCACCGTCGCCGTAGCCAGCCTCTCGGTAATAAAGCTATTGAAGCGGCTCACCACAACGCCGAAGCGCAGCCCCGCTGCCTTCAATTCACCTTGAATCTTCCCAGGTTGTATCTTCGCCACCATTTCGATATCGCGCACTAGCTCCGTCTCTTTGTTCCTGCCTCTTTACGTCATTACTTCTTTACTTCCTCTTTCACTGGCCTTTGAACTGTGCCGCCCTCTTCTCCAAAAACGCCTTCGTCCCTTCCTTCATATCTTCCGTCGCGCAAGCCAAACCAAAAAGCGTCGCTTCGAGGAACAATCCCTCTTCCTGCGGCATCTCCATTCCCCGCTCAATCGCTTCCATCGTAAACTTCACCGCCACCGGCGCATTCGCAATAACTTTCTTCGCCATCGCCTCCGCCGCCGGCAGCAATTCCGCCGGCTCGTAAATGTGATTCACGAGTCCAATGCGCAACGCCTCTTCTGCCGTAATCATTTCTCCCGTCAAGCAAAGTTCCTGCGCCACGCCCTTGCCGCAAAGTCGCGCCAGCCGTTGGGTGCCGCCATACCCAGGTATGATCCCCAGCTTCACTTCCGGTTGCCCCAATTTTGCCGTCTTGCTTGCAATTCGAATCGTGCACGCGAGCGCCAGCTCGCATCCACCGCCCAGCGCAAATCCATTGACAGCACATATCGAAGGCTTGCCCATCGTCTCCAGCAAATGCACCACACCCTGCCCAAACAGCGAAAACTCTTTGCCATTCACCGGCGTCTGCACCGCCAGTTCGCTGATGTCTGCTCCCGCCACAAACGACTTTTCTCCCGCGCCGGTCAGAATGAGCACCCGTACGCTGCCATCATCGCGAGCATCGCGCAGGGCATCGCCAAGTTCCTCCACGGTCTTCCGGTTCAACGCATTCAACACCTTCGGCCGGTTCACCGTGATGAACGCAATACCATCCCGCTTCTCAACCAAAATATTTTCGTAAGCCATCTTTTCGTTCCTTCACCCACCAGACTGTATCGCCTTGTTGTGGCGCAGCTTGCTGCGCGTCTTCTGCAACCAGGCGTGAACTCTAGAGTTTCATCGCCACAGGCTTCGTCGGATCCGAATAGTCATAAAACCCACGTCCCGCTTTTCGTCCATTCCACCCCGCCAGCACCATCCTCTTCAACAATGGCGGCGACGCAAACCTCCGCTCCTTGAACTCCTCAAACATAATCTGCGAAATATAGTAGGTCGTATCCAGGCCAACGAAATCCAGCAGCGTCAGCGGCCCCATCGGGTGTCCGCAACCTAGCTTCATCGAGCTGTCGATATCCTCGATGGACCCCACGCCTTCCTCCAGCGCCCGAATCGCATCCAGGAGATACGGCACCAGTAACCGGTTCACAATAAACCCCGTCGAATCGTGCGCCCGAACCGCCGTCTTCCCCAGCTTCGCCCCAAACGCAACCATCTCCTCGTACACCGCAGGCTCAGTGGCAATCGTCTTCACCACTTCCACGAGCTTCATCACCGGCACCGGATTAAAAAAGTGCAGTCCCACAAACCGCTGCGCCCTTTTGGTCGCCGCGGCAATTTCCGTAATCGTCAGCGAAGAAGTGTTGCTCGCAAAAATCGTCGAAGCGGGGCAAAGCGCATCCAGCGCGCCAAAGAGCTCCCGTTTTGCCGGGAGCTGCTCAATAATCGCCTCGACAACCAGGTCGCAATCCTTCAAATCCTCAATCGCCGTCGTCCCGCGTAAGCGTCCGCGAATCTCTCCCTGCGCGGCCGCCGTAATCGTTCCCTTCTCCACCAGCCGCGCCAAATTCTTCTCAATCCCCGCGAGCCCCTTCTCCACCAACCGCGCATCCACCTCCCGCACCACCGTCGTAAACCCCGCCGCCGCGCACACCTGCGCGATCCCCGACCCCATCAATCCACACCCAACGACTCCCACTTTTTGAATCGCCATCATTTTCCTCTTGGAATTCCCGCCACCAAACTCGTGCGGAAGGATCTGCACATTGCAGGGGCGCGATTCGTCGCGCCCTATTCATGCGACCAAAGTCTACCAGAATCCCGTTTCGACTGCGGACCGGCCACAGTCGCGATCATGCAACCTTCACTTCGGCGCCTGTCACGTTCGTGAAGACCGAAAGCAAGATTCTTGATATACATGCTTATTCATGCTATTCTAGCAATGCAGCATAACTGCCAAAGGGAAGGAGTCGCTATGGCAAGGATGGCGGACGATATTCGAACCTACGGCACAAACAAATATGTCGTACCTGCTCGAAATCAAAAACTACGGCGATTTTCCATTCGTGCAGGCGACGTTGTCCGGGATCTCAAGTTGTATGGTCGAGTGCCCGCAGTTTGCAGCGCTCTTGGGCGCAGTGTATTCCTAAAACAAAATGGCCTGAAGCTAGTGGAAACCACGGGCCCAGGCTCGGGCCAGAGTACGACTGTGACATATACCTACGAGTTCGTTGATTCACCGGATTCCGCAGCGCCAAGCACCGATGCTTGGACCGAGCTGCGAGGTTCGCTAAAGAGTGTCTTTGCCGGGTTGGGCGGCGGTGAAGCCTATCTCCGCGGCGAACGAGAGAATTTTTACGCCGATCAGGAAAACTCGTGAGCCGGATCTACTGGGATTCCATGCTCTTCGTTTATTGGCTCGAAGACAATCCACAATTTGCCAAACGCACGGGAGAGGTCCACGCAAAGATGAAAGAGCGTGGGGACGAACTTGTCACCAGTGCTTTCACTCTTGGCGAGGTGCTCGCTGGGGCCTACCGCGCGGGTGCCATACGAGCAGCTGACGACTCGCGGCGGCTTCTACAAAGAGTGATTTCTGAGGTAGTGCCCTTCAACCTCGAAGCCTCGGAGCATTACGCCAGAATCCGAGGAACACAAGGTGTCGCGCCTGCGGATGCAATTCACCTGGCTTGCGCCGCGCAGGTAAAAGTAGATCTGTTTCTGACCAACGATAAGCGGCTTCTTGGGAAGATTGTTCCAGGAATTCAATTCATCGCAACTTTGGAAACCCAGTTGTTTTGAATCGTCAACCAAGAAGTGTCTTGCTGGACATGATCTTCAGTTTAACGCTTCCACAATCATGGCAATTCCCTGCCCGCCGCCAATGCAAGCCGTCGTCAATCCATACCGCAAATTATTCCGCCGCAGTTCATTCAAAATCGTAATCACCAGCCGGGTCCCGGAAGCCCCCAGCGGATGTCCCAGCGCAATCGCTCCACCATTCACGTTCGTCTTGTCGCGATTTAATCCCAGCACCTTCTCCACCGCCAGATATTGCGCCGCGAACGCTTCATTCACTTCAACGCGATCCATCTGCTCAATCGTCAGCCCCGCCAATTTCAGCGCCTTCTGTGACGACGGCACCGGCCCAATCCCCATAATGCTCGGATCCACTCCCGCAGTGGCCCACGACACGATTCGTCCAATCGGCTTCAATCCGCGTTCCTTTGCCGTCTTCTCGCGCGTCACCACCACCGCCGCCGCTCCATCCACAATCCCACTGGCATTTCCCGCTGTTACAATGCCGTCCTTCTTGAACGACGGTGGCAACTTCTCCAGCGTCTCCATCGTCGTTTCCGGCCGCCGGTGATCATCTTCGCTCACCACAATCGTCTTCTTCCCCTGCTTTACTTCCACCGCTACCAACTCTTCTTTCATCCGGCAAGCTTTGTACGCTGCATCCGCCGCTTGCTGGCTCCGCAAAGCATATGCGTCCGCATCCTTCCGCGTTATCCCGTGTTGTTCCGCCAATTTCTCCGCCGTCATCGCCATTGGCAATCCGCAATAACTGTCCGTCAGCCCTACAAAAAGCGAATCCTCCAGCGCCCCTCCGCCCAGCTTCAATCCCGTCCGCGCCCCGCGAATCACAAACGGCGCCTGGGTCATATTTTCCATCCCGCCCGCCAGCACCATTGTCGCTTCGTCCAGCAGCAACCGCTGCGCCGCCTGCGTAATCGCCTCAATCCCCGAGCCGCACAGCCGGTTTACCGTCACCGCCGGCGTCTCCATCTTCAACCCCGCCTTCAACCCCACATGCCGCGCGCCATAAATCGCATCCGCACTCGTCTGCATCACGTTCCCAAAAATCGCGTGATCGAACTCCCCCGTGTCCGCCCCCGACCTCCGAATCGCCTCCTTCGAAGCATGCGCCGCCAAATCAATCGCGCTCACCTCCGAAAACGCCCCCGTATACCGCGCCATCGGCGTCCGCGCCCCCGCCACAATCACCACATCTGTTGGAAACATGCATCCCTCGCTTTCAAACGCTCTTCCTCATTCTACGACCGAGATCATGCCGCTCAAAATTTAGGGCGGCGAATCGCCGCGAATCGCAAGAGGCCAGTCGCTCCGAGGACTACCAGATCGCACGAGCGATTCCATCTCGTGAATTCCCGCATCCGCGCTGATCAATTCTATCCCTTCAGAGATTGCCGTCGCCACGCTCCGCTGGCGGCTCGCTCGCCTCCGTTACAGCCATTTCCGCCATACGCTTTTCGTTCAGCCTTTTAACTATTTCCAGGATCATAATCTCCAGGTCCGCATACCTTCGGTCGAACGGGAGGTACTTCGACTCTCCAGCGAGCGCGTAGGTCCCATTCTTTAGTCGAAAGAGATCGCTCGCATCCGACCACAGAATTTTCCGCCTGGTCCAAAGAAACTGTTTTGAGAAACTCTCATTGTCGATCTCAATGCTTCGGAACAATACAGAGAATCCAGCAAAAACAAACAACAACATAACAAACAGCGGACCCGGCTCGACGCGCCTCTCTTGCTTCAGCGTCAGAGCCATCACACACATCATGATGTAAGCAACGAAAACGCCGGCCACCTGCAAACCCACCGAAGTCGGGAAAACAAGACGGCCATCACGGGAATGCGCACCCCACCAGCGTGCAGGACGAAGCCAGAGCCAGATTCCGGCCGGCAAAAGCAGCAGGAGAAAAAACGCGCCAGGCCCTAGCCAATCCATAGTCTCCCCGAGTCAAGAAAATGACTGACGAATGATTCGCCGAATGCCTTGGTTTGGAACCTGCCCCGTCAAATATGAAGTGAAAAAAACTAGCGCAATCAGCGAAATTAAACCTTCGGATTCTCCAGCGTCACCACAATATCCCCGCCCCGCTTCCGCGCTTCTTCCACCGAAAACTCCGCCCTGTTAATCAAATCCGTAACAATATCCTCACTGTCGTAGTCCGGCTTCGCCACCGCCTCGACGATCCCCGCACTCAAAGTAATCTGCGTCGCATCCCACGGTGGCCGCAGCCCCGAAGCCGCGCGCCGCAATTTATCCGCCAAATTCTGCGCCCCCGCCAGCGTCGTATCCGGCAAAATAAACGCCAGCGACCACGACGTATATTTCACCGCCACGTCGTTCTGCCGCACGATCGGTTGCAACGACCGCGCCAGTTGCTCCAGAAACCGGTCCATCGGCATTTCGCCCTGCGTCCGCAAAATATCCGCCCCGCGGTCAATCTGCAAAATCGCCAGCGACAGCGGCGTTCCTTGCGTCCGCGCGCGGTCCGCTTCATTCAACAAACAGCTTTGATACGAACTCCGGCTCAGCAGCCCCGTTCGCTCGTCGGAAACTCCCATCCTCCGCACCAGCGAACGCAATCGCGTATGGCTCACGCTCATCAACATTTGATCGCCGATCGCCTGCAAAAAATAAGCTTCATTCGGCTTCCACTTGTGATCTTCCGCATGCCCCATGATCAACATGCCCGCGGGAGTCTGCGTCTCCTTATCCGTAATCATCACGCCCAGCGCCGTCGCCAGCCCCAGATCGCTCAAGATCGATCCTTCAGTCGCTTCCACCACCAAACCACCCAACTCATCGGGCTCTGCTTTTTCCATGTGCGCCAGCAGAAAGACCACCTGCGCTCCAGGCGCGGGCTTAACCCCAGGCGCGCAAAACTCCGCCGCCATTTCCGGCGGACGTCCCGGTGCACCCACCACCGCAAATGCGCGTGTCCCGTGCAGATAGCCGCCGACTTCGTTCACCGCGGTGTTCAACATCGCCCGCGGCGTCTGTTGCCGGAATATTTTTTGATTGATCTCCGAAATCTTCGAAAGGTCGCGCAAGGTCTCCGCGCTGTACACCCCCGTCTTCGAAGCAGCGTTCACCGGTTGCGCCTCGACGACTGGCGCGGTTGGGGCAGGCGCAGCAGGCGCCGGCTCTGCTTTCGGTTTCGGCGCCCCCGCCGGCCACCAATTCGCCGTCTGATAGAGATTCGCTAGTCGCGCGTTGCGTTCTTCTTCTCCCGGGAACATCGACGCAATCTTTTGCAGCCGCTCCATCGCCTTGTTTTGCAGTGAATACTGCAGGAAGATTTCCGTCTGCACGATCAAGTCTTCCAGCGCCTGCGATTGCCGCGCTTCATCCGAACCCGAACCTGGCGACGCAGCCGCCACACTATTCCCGGAAGTCTGCGTTGATGGCGCGCTGGCCGTCCCGAAATTTGCCAGCCTGCTGCCCACTCGTTTGAAAAATGCCTCGTCAACTCGCCCACGTAGCAGTTCCAGCCTCTGCTGGTTCCGATGGTCGTAGGAATCGATGTCCACCAGTCTTTCCAGCGGCTCCCCCGCCTTCCCCACATTTCCGCTGTGGAAGTAGACGTCGAACAATTTAATCATTACCTCAAAATATTGCGATTCGCGGTTCAATTCGTTGTAGAGCGCCGCCCAGAATTCCAGAATCGCTTGGGATTGCGGATGCTTCTCTCCCACAGTGTCCATGTGCGCAGCAAATTCATTTTGCTTCTTGTCGCCGAACATCCGTGTCTTCAGCATCACAAAAAGCTCCACCGACTTGCTATCCTGCCCCGCCGCCGCATAGTAATCCGCGAGTTCGAACATCCTCGGAATCCCTTCGTTCTTTTCGCGGAACAGTTTTTCCAGAATCTCCCGCGCCCGGTCCAGGTTCCCGGACCGCATGAGCGCATCGCCATAAGTATCTAAAAATGTCGTATCGCTCTCCGACGCCGCGAAGGGTTGCAGCAGCCCCGCCGCATGCACCGCGTTGCCACTCCGCAAGTTTGCTTGCGCGTACAGCAGCGCCACGCTGCGCTCCCCCGGCGCCAGCCGGTGCGCTCGCCCCAACAGTTGCAGCGCTTCGGATTCCGCTCCGCTCGCCGAAGCCAATTGTCCGCAACGCAAAAACGACCGCGCCGCCAGCGCATTCTTCCCGATTCGCTCCGCCGCCTCTGCTAACCGCAGTTGCTTCGCCAGATTTTCCGGATCGAGCTGCGCCACGCGCTCCCAGCAGAAAAGCGCATCTTCCTCACGGTTCGCGGTGGCGAAAAGCTCCGCCGCCTTCGTGTATTGCTCGATGGCTTCGTCAGGACGATTCTGTTTTTGTTGGAGAAACGCGTACCGCGCGATACGCTCGGGCGGTTGCGCCACGCTGCCCGCGCGCAGAAATCGATTGTAGATCGCCAGCGCCTTGGTCTCGTCGCGCGGCTCGATCAACAAATCAAACAACATCCCGTAATACACCGCCGCGCGGTCCGGCTGCTCCAGCCGCGCGTACAAGTCCCCCAACGCTTGAGTCGCCTCTTGATGCTGCGGCGACTCCTCAAGCACGGCCTGATACGCCTCGATCGCATCCTCGACGCGGTTCTTCTCGAGAAAGCGCTTGGCGCGATCCAAATGCTTGCTGACGTCTGCGGCCATCCGTCCCGGTTGCCTCTGTGATTCGGTCTGCTGCGATCGGCGGCTTTTGAGCTGCCTGGTGAATGATCTGGCTGGTCAATACCCCGCGTGAAGCGGGAACCACCCACTCAACTATATACCGCTCGCGCAAGCCCGGCAAAAGCGCCTCTTCCACGTTTGCGTTATCAAACAAGGCCACACACGCCTTCTCCGGAAACATTTGCTTCGACTCCATCGTCTATGGAGTTAGCTGCCGCCTTTCCGGCTTTACATATTCCGGCTAGCACAGGGGAAACCATGCGAAACCTCCTCACCGACCTCCGCTACGGCCTTCGCAGCCTGCGCCGCAACCCTTCCTTCGCTCTCGCCGCCATCGTGGTTCTCGCCCTCGGCATCGGAGCCAACTCCGCCATTTTCTCCATTGTCAACGCCGTCCTCCTCCGCCCCTTGCCCTACCCAGACTCCGACCGCATCATGCAGATTTGGCATGTTCCCCCCGCCAAGAGTTTCCCCGGCATGTCTCTCTTCTCTCTTTCCCCTGGCAATTATCTCGACTGGCAAAGCCAGAACCATTCGTTCGAAGCCATGTCCGCCTACGGCTTCTCCAGTTTCAATGTCACCGGCAAGGATCGTCCCGAAGCCATTCAAGGCGCAGCTGTCGGTTCTGATTTCTTCTCCATTCTTCGCACTCAACCCGTGATCGGCCGCGCTTTCAACGCCGAAGAGGCCCGTCCCGGCCAAGATCACGTCATCATCCTTGGCAACACTCTTTGGCGTGATCGCTTTGCCGCCGACCCTCAAATCGTCGGCCAGCACATCGTTCTCGACGGGGA
>Ga0207037_10127_pt2 | contig 26250 bp, 20 predicted proteins | sample Alteio_BWMinCont_75_FD_153268 | JGI IMG/M metagenome (GOLD analysis project Ga0207037, IMG submission 153268) | Enriched cells from forest soil in Barre Woods Harvard Forest LTER site, Petersham, Massachusetts, United States -... | ecosystem: Environmental > Terrestrial > Soil > Temperate forest >... | reverse complement strand
TTAAAGGAGCTTTCGGTTTCGGGTCGGCGAGTGGCGGTGCTTGGCGAAATGCGCGAATTGGGGATGGTGGCCGACGCGTCGCATCGCGCGGTGGGTGTGAAAGCGGCGGAGTGCGGCCTCGACCTCCTGATTGTAGTGGGGGAAGGCGCTCTTGGCATCGTGGAAGGCGCTCAAGGAGCGCCCCAACAGACGGGGCGCATTGAATTTTTTGAAACCATCGATTCTGCCCGCGACTTCTTGAAGGGAGAAACGCGCGCCGGCGACGCAGTTCTGATCAAGGCTTCCCGAGGGCCGGCGCTGGAACGAATTTTGGAAGGCTGGAACTGACCCATGCTCTATTACCTGCATTTATGGAGTGATTTATGGTCGCCGCTGAGGGTGTTCAAATACATTTCGCTGCGCTCGATGATGGCTGCCACGACCGCGCTTATTTTCTCGTTGCTCATCGGACCATGGATCATTCGCAAGTTGACGGAGTTGAAGATTGGCCAGCCCATCCGCACGGTTGAGGAGGTGCATCGTCTCGCCGAGCTGCATCGACAGAAAAAGGGAATTCCGACGATGGGCGGCGTGCTCATCATTGCGGCAGTGACGCTGAGTTCGCTTCTTTGGGCGCGGCTTGACAGCATCTTGGTGGGGTTGTCGGTGGGATCGATGATCGTGCTGGGGTCGATTGGTTTTGCGGATGACTATCTCAAAGTCGTGCGCAAGCAGTCAAAAGGCTTAAGCGCAAGGGGAAAGCTCGTCGGACAAATCATTTTGGCCATGAGCATTGCGTTGGTGCTTTATTATCATCCCGATACACAGGGGACGGCTAAGAAGCTCCTTGTGCCGTTCTACAAATATCCCGTCGTTGAGAACCTTGGACTTTTTTCGCTCGTTCTCGCGGCACTGGTCATCGTGGGTTCGTCGAACGCCGTGAATCTTACCGACGGCCTCGACGGTCTGGCGATCGGATGCACGATCACGGTGGCATTTGTCTATGCCGCGATCGCTTATGTGGTCTCGAACGCGAAATTTGCGAGCTATCTCGAGCTGGATCACATTCCCAACGCGGGTGAACTGACGGTGGTCTGTTCCGCATTGCTTGGCGCTTCGATGGGGTTTCTTTGGTTCAACTGCTATCCGGCGCGCGTGTTCATGGGCGACACTGGCTCGCTCGGCCTTGGTGGAATCATTGGCGTCGTGGCGCTCTGTTTGAAACAGGAGTTTTTGCTGGTTTTGGTGGGAGGGGTTTTTGTGATGGAGGCGCTCTCCGTCATCCTGCAGGTCTGTTCGTTCAAACTGACCGGAAAACGGATTTTTGCGATGGCGCCATTGCACCACCACTTCGAATTGAAGGGCTGGAGCGAGACGACTGTGGTGGTCCGATTTTGGATTATTTCCATTCTCTTCGCTCTGGTGGGACTGAGCTCACTAAAGCTGCGGTGATGAAGAGATGACATGATGAAAAGGACATCCCATGGAAGTGAGCGGAAAATATTTTTTGGTGGTTGGGTTTGGAGTGAGTGGCCAAGCCGCCGCCTTATTACTGGCCTCGAAAGGGGCCCACTTAATGGTAATCGATGAATCGGAGGACCCATCCATGAAAAGACGCGCACGAAGAAAAAAATATCAAGGAATCCCCATGCAGTTCGGACTGAAGTCGGCTCCTTCAAGCCGGTTTGACGCCGCGATTTTGAGTCCCGGCATCGATCCCCGGCACGGGCTTGGTTTCTCTGTCGCGAACCTGGATATTCCCGTTTTTGGCGAGTTGGAGCTAGGCTCCTGGTTTTGCCAGTGCCCGATGGTCGCCGTTACAGGCACAAACGGAAAAACCACCACGACGGAACTGATCGAAAAAGTGATCCGGGCGAATCGCAAGAAGACGATCTCAGCAGGCAATATTGGCGTGCCGCTTGCCGAGGCCGCCCTCAAGAGCGACAAGCTTGATTATATCGTTGTGGAAGTGAGCTCATTCCAGTTGGAAACGATCGATACGTTTCGTCCGAAAGTGAGCGCTCTCTTGAACATCACACCGGATCATCTCGATCGCTACAGCTCGATGGATGAATACGCGCTCGCCAAAGCCGCGATCTGGAAAAATCAGTGCGGCGACGACATTGCGGTGGTCAATATCGAGAGCGAGAAATACCTGGCAAAGCTGGGTTGCATGTCGCCCGTTCATGCGATTCGCTACAGCATCTCAGGCGCGCCTGCCGATTTATGGTTTGATGGAGAACGAATTCGCGGTGCGATTGTCGAGCATGCCGGACTCGACGCGCGTCTAAATAGGACGCGTTTGCGTGGCCCGCACAACGCCGAAAATATTATGGCGACCCTAGCCGTCGTCCAAGCCCTTGGGCTCAATCTCGCCAAGGCGTGGAAATCGATTTGTGATTATCAACCCTTGTCACACCGGCTCCAGACAGTCGGAAACGTCGGTGGTGTTGAATACGTGAACGACTCGAAAGCGACGAATATTGATGCCATGGAAAAAGCACTCCGGACATTTGACCGTCCCGTCGTCTTGATCGCGGGTGGCAAAGACAAGGGATTCGATTTTAGCGCCATCGCGCCTCTCATTGGCGAAAAAGTGAAGAGTTGCATCCTGATTGGAGAGATGCGCGAACCCATTTTTCAAGCCTGGCAGGAAGCCACATCGTGTCTCTTCGCGGACTCGCTGGAGGATGCGGTGAGAATGGCGGCACGCGTTGCCATTTCAGGCGATGTGGTTCTGCTTTCGCCCGGCTGTTCCAGCTACGACATGTTCAAAAACTATGAAGAGCGCGGCGACGTGTTTCAACTCGCCGTGCAGCAACTGACAGAAAACCCAAAACCCCCCGTCGTTTAAAGCGACACCAGAAAGGAATCCATCCCATGCAAGATTCAATCGACATCCAACCCGAACTCCCCACTCAACCTTCTCCGCCTGAGCGCGGCCGCGCGTGGCGCATTGTCGCCATCGTGCTGACGCTCCATGCGGCGCTCCTCGGCAGCGTGGTGCTCATTCAAGGATGCAGCAAAAGCGACACGACGGTGAAGAATGAAGCCGCAAACACGACTCCTCCTGTGCCCGAATCCGCCGCTCCTGCTCCGGATGCGTCCACGCAGGCGCAGAACACCACGGCATTGCCAAATAGTGATGTTTTGACTCCGGAAGAGCATGTGGCTCCCATCTCGCCCGAATCCACGGAGCCTTCGTTGACGCCCACCACTCCAGCCCTTGCACCGACTCTTCCTAAGCCTGACATCCGGCCGGAAACAACCTCTGAAAAAACGGGAACTCCGGCGGGCGTGGCCGCTACGCCGCCGCCGTCCACCAACGAGAAATCAGCTCTTGCTCCCATCAAATATGTGGTGAAGAAAGGCGACACGCTGGCCAAGATTGCGAAGCGCAACAATGTGGCGCTTGCGGACCTCGCAACGGCAAATAAGCTCCAAAAGAATGCCGCTCTGAAGATCGGACAAAAATTAATGTTGCCAGTGAAAGGCACGGCGACGCTGGCTGAGAAAACGCCCGCCGCGGCTGAAAAGGCCGCGACTGCCGTGGCTTCAAACAACGTGCAAAAAACCCATGTGGTGAAGAGCGGTGAAAGCCCGAGCTCGATTGCAAGGCTCTACGGCATTTCGGTGCAGGCGCTGATGAAAGTGAATCATATCAGCGATCCCCGAAAAGTTCGCGTGAATCAGAAACTCTTGATCCCCGACGCGAAGGTCGCTGGCACGCAGCCGCCGATCAAGCATGGGCAAGATCTGCGTCCGACCGCAGTCGAAGAGCCTGTGGATCGTGGCGTGGAGGTTCAGAAACTCTGAAAAACGAACGTTCAGAAAGAAAAGGAGAGACCTCCTTGGTTTTGTTTGCGTCGCATGGGTTCGCAAACAAAAAAAGGAGGTTCCTCCCCTGAAAACGCGCCAATCCTTGCCCCCTGCGACGGAGATTGCTAGGAAGAGATCGATGAACCGTTACGTCGCCCTGATCCTGACGCTTGTGGTGCTTGCGCTCACCGGCCTTGGGCTTGTGATGATTTCGAGCACCAGCGCGCCTTTGGCCGACGGGTCGAGTCAGCTCAACCGCCAATCGATCTGGTTTGGAGCCGGCTTGATGCTTTTCATCCTCGTCGGATGGAGGGATTACAAAAAATGGCGGAAGTGGGCTTGGCCTTTGTTTGTTTTCTCGGTGATCCTGTTATGCTTTGTGTTCATTCCAGGGATCGGGAGCAAGGTAAAAGGTTCCTATCGCTGGCTGAGTCTCGCGGGAGTAAAAGTACAACCATCCGAGTTCTTGCGGCTTGCGATTGTTCTTTTGCTCGCGCATGGGATGGCGAAGCATCAATCGAAGATACGCTATTGGAAGCGCGGATTTCTTTGGCCGTTTGCGGTCATTGCCATTCCCCTGGTCCTCCTTCGCATGGAACCGGACATGGGAACGATGATCCTGATTGCCATGACAACATGCGTGATGATGTTCATTGCAGGCGCGCGCGTGGCGCCGTTGATGAGTGTGGCCAGTGCGGGAGCTCTTGGATTTAGCATGATGCTTTGGATGCTGCCTGAGCGGCGGGCGCGCATTTTGGCGTTCTTAAATCCAGAACAGCATCGGGAAGGTAAATTCTTCCAAATATGGCAGGGGATTCTCGCGTTCGGTTCCGGTGGAACCCAGGGATTGGGGCTTGGGAACAGCCGGCAAAAAATGTTTTATCTTCCGGAGTCCACAACGGATTCCATCTTTCCGATCGTCGGCGAAGAACTCGGATTTTACGTGGCGATGACGGTGGTGCTGGCGTATATGGTGATTTTGATCTGCGGACTTTGGATCGCAATCCATTCGAAGGATTTTTTTGGAACGTTGCTAGGGTTTGGACTCGTGTTTGGGCTTTGCATGCAGGCGATGATCAATGTCGGCACGGTCACCGGCTCGATTCCACCGAAAGGGATGCCCCTGCCATTCGTGAGCTACGGCGGATCGAATCTTTTGATCAGCTATGTGGCCGTTGGTTTTCTCATTAGCATTCATCGACAGAGCCTGCGGACCAACCGATATTCCGGAGGTATGTTGATCGATGAAGAAACGCCACAACTTTAAGCTCTTCAGCGGTTTTCACGGGTCATGAATGTGCTGATTGTGTGTGGAGGGACCGGCGGGCATTTGTTTCCCGGCATGGCGGTAGGCGAAGAGCTCCTGGAACGCAAGCACCAGGTTCTTCTCGTGGTTTCCGAAAAGGAAATCGATCGTGTTGCCACGCGAGGAATAACCGGTTTTCTCGTTCAAAGTCTTCCAGCAATCGGATGGCGGGGAGCCCGTCCGGATCGTGCTTTGCGTTTTGGCTGGCGCATGCTCAAGGCTCTGGTTCGCACTCGAAACATCTTTCGTTCCTTTCAGCCGGATGTCGTGGTTGGAATGGGGGGATTTAGTTCTTTCCCGCCTCTTTTTCTCGCTTCTCTTCAGCAAATTCCGACGTGTATTCATGAGTCCAATGCGATTTTAGGCAAGGCGAACCGGCTTCTTGCACGCTACGCGAATGCCGTGGCGCTTGGATTTGATGCCGCCCAGCAGCAGTTTTCCCATGCCAAGGTGGTTTGCACCGGAACACCCATTCGCGCTTCCCTCCGAGCGGCCGTGGATCGGCCCCAACCCGAACATGTGCCTTGGAACGTGCTGGTGGTGGGGGGGAGTCAGGGTGCTCGTGGTCTGAATCGAGTGGTCACAGAGGCGGCGGGCTTGATTTCGGGGGTGAAGATCCATTGGGACCATTTGACGGGGAAAACGGATGAAGCGGAAATCCGGGCGATATATGCGAAAGCGGGCCTGGAAGCGCAGGTGCGCGCCTTTAGCCATGAAATGGAGCAGCTTTACGCCTCGGCAGATCTGATCATCGCCCGCTCCGGAGCCGCCTCGCTCGCGGAAATCGCCGAGTGGTCGCTTCCAAGCATCCTCATTCCATTTCCGTTTGCCGCAGATCAACATCAGTCGGCCAACGCCCGGATTTTTTTCGACGCGGGCGCGGCGGCTCTGCGCGAGGAGGCCGGCTGCACGCCACAATGGCTGGCCCAGGAGGTTCAGGACATTTTGACCAACGTGACACGCCGAAAAAAGATGATTGAAGCGACAAAACATTTGCGTCACGTCGATGCGCACAGGAAACTTGCGGACATGATCGAGCAGCTTTCGAACGAAAAGGGAAATTCCGCGTCATGATCCATCTTGCACAGAACGATCTGCGTGCGCTTCTCACAGGCGGTTCCCGCAAGGCACATCTGATTGGTGTCGCGGGCAGTGGAATGAGCGGACTTGCGCGGCTTCTCGCGCAGCGGGGACATCACGTCACAGGCTCCGATCTGACGGAAGATCCGGATCCCGAAGCGTTGCGGCATCCGCGCATCCGGCGTTTTCGAGGACATGCGGCGCAGCACGTGACCGATCCCGATTTCGTCTCCTTTTCTTCCGCGATTCCAAACGACAATCCCGAATTGCTCGAAGCAGAGCGCCGCGGCATTCCCATTGTGCGCCGCGCGCGGGCGCTAGCCGCCTTGATTCCTCCGCAACAAGCGATTGTTGTGTCCGGCACGCATGGAAAAACCACAACGACGTCGATGATTGCGCACATCTTCTGTGTTGCAGGAAAACATCCCTCGTTTTTCATTGGTTCTTCCGTTCCCGTTTTGGGTACGAATGCGGCGATTGACACAGGCGACATCTTTGTCGTGGAAGCCGACGAGAGCGACGGATCGATGAATGAATTTCAGCCTGAAGATTTTGTGATCCTGAATATTGAGGCGGAGCATCTTGATTTTTATCCTCATCTTGAAGCCATTGAACGGGCCTTCCATGAAGTGGCTCAGGTGACATCGGGACGTGTGATTTATGGGGCAGACAATGCAGGCGCCAGCCGCGTGGGAAAGAAATTCAAGCACGCGGTGGCATTCGGTTTGTCGGAGCGGGCGACATGGCGCGCGGAGAGCATCCATGCGCAGAAGGATCGAACTGAATTTGATCTTGTTCATGGCACCGAACGGCTCGGGCGCATCGTGCTGCCAGTGCCGGGGCAGCACAATGTCTCCAACGCGGTCGCCGCGTTGGCGGTGACTTTGGAGCGGGGCGTCCATTTTGCGGATGCCGCCGTTGCCCTCAAGACATTTGAGGGCGCTAACCGCCGATTTCAAAAATTATTCGAAGGCAATGAATTTCTTGTGGTGGACGACTATGCGCATCATCCGAGTGAAGTGAAGGCGACGATCGAGGCGGCTTGCCAGAAGATGCGCAAGCGAATCCTTGCGGTGTTTCAGCCCCATCGCTATTCGCGCACCAAGGCGCTGCACAAAGAGTTTGGGCGCGCGTTCGCCGCCGCCGACCGCGTTTTCATCACGGATGTCTATGCGGCAAGCGAGACACCGATCGCTGGCGTGGATGGGAATCTCATTGTGGCAAGCATCGCAACGAATGGAACCCAAGAAGAGCGTGTGATTTACGAACCGGACCTTTGGCGGTTGAAGGAGCGCGTGGGTGGCGAAGTGAAACCAGGAGATCTCATTCTCGTCATGGGTGCCGGAAATATTTACCAAGTCAGCCATCAACTGGCGGCAGAGCTTCGCGTCTATGAGGAGTTGAAGAAGCTCACCAGTTCTGAAACGGTGCTGAAGCGTTACGAGCCGATGGCGAAGCGAACTTCCATGCGTGTCGGCGGTTATGCAAAATTGTGGGTGGAACCTGGAAACGAAAAAGATCTTGCTCTGATTCTTCGCTATTGCTCGGAGTCGAAGGAAGGGATCTCTCCTCTTGAAGCGCGTGCGCGCAAAGTGACGTTTGTGGGCCGAGGATCAAATCTGCTTGTAAAAGATACCGGCATCTCGGGAGTGACGATCCATCTCGGCGCATTCAACCGGATCGAGGTGAAAGGAGAACGTCTTTATGTTGGCGCCGGCGTCCGGTTGAAGCAAGTTGCCATGGCCGCAAAAAAAGAGCAGATTGCCGGACTTGAGTTCATTGAAGGAATTCCCGGGAGCGTAGGAGGCGCTCTTTGGATGAATGCGGGAGCGATGGGCAGTGCATTCTTCGACGTGGTCGAAAAAGTTCGGATGATGGATATGCAGGGCAACCTTTTTGAAAAAACTCCTTCGGAGCTGGACGTACGCTACCGAAATTGCAAAGGGCTTGCTGGCAAAGTGGCGATCTCCGCAATATTGAAGGGGAGACCGGGGGGCGCGGAGGAAATTGCGGCAACTTTGAAAAAGTTTGAACAAAAACGATGGAAATCCCAACCGGCGGCGGCGAGTGCAGGATGCATTTTTAAAAATCCCGATTCCATCCCCGCGGGCAAATTGCTCGACGAATTGGGATTGAAAGGCATGAATTTCGGCAAGGCACGCGTGTCGGATGTGCATGGGAACTTCATTGTGAATGAAGGAGGTGCAACGGCGAGCGACGTGCTGAATCTCATCACGATGATCAAAGATCGTGTTCGCAAGGAGCGTGGCATTGAATTGGAGACGGAAGTCATTGTAATGGGAGATGAACGGTGGTGAGTCATGGTTGATTTTTCAAAACTTAAAATTGCCGTGCTGATGGGGGGGACCTCGGCGGAGCGGGATGTGTCCCTTCGAAGCGGACGGGCGGCCTCAACAGCCCTGAAATCATTGGGCTGTTCTGTAGCTGAAATCGATGTGAAGGACGCCAATCCCGTGCTGCCGGCGGATATTCAAGTTGCGTTTCTCGCGCTCCATGGAACAGGCGGTGAGGATGGTGTTCTGCAAGGAAACCTCGAGAAGCGGGGGATTGTTTTTACGGGATCTGGCGCAAACGCCAGCCGGCTTGCGTTTGATAAAGTTGCTGCCAAAAAAGCGTTTCGCAAAGCGGGCTTGCTTGTGGCGCGCGACGCGGTGGTCTCCTCCCGTTCGCTCAAGCTCAATGACTTGATCGACCTCTCGTTTCCGCGCGTCGTAAAGCCTTCCAAGCAAGGGTCCAGCATCGGCATTCATATTGTTCACTCATCAGAGGAGATGGATGCAGCGCTCAAGGATGCCGCGGCGAAGGATGACGAAATTCTTGTGGAAGAATTCATTGAGGGCAGGGAACTCACGGTGGGAATTCTTGGAAATCAGGCCTTGCCCGTGATCGAAGTTCGCCCCAAGAGCGGCTGGTATGACTACACCAACAAATATACCAAGAACGCGACGGATTATCTCGTTCCCGCCCCCATTCCCCAGGATTTGAAGGTGCGCGTTCAGGAAGAGGCGCTCAAGGCCCATCGGGCGCTCGGCTGCCGCGATATGTCGCGTTCCGATTTTCGGGTGAATCCTGCGAACGAAATTTACATTTTGGAAGTGAACACCATCCCGGGAATGACGGAAACAAGTCTTCTGCCCAAGGCTGCTGCCGAAGCAGGAATCACTTTTCCAAATTTATGTCTTGCTCTTGTCGAGCAAGCTCTGAATCGTGGAAAGGAAAGAGCATGAAGCTGTTTCGCTCCAAACCGCGCAATCGATTTTATAAGCATGATTTGAAGCGGATGGATTCGCGTCAGCGGATGAAATTCCGCAGTCAGCGTCAAACGCGCATCCTCGTGATCGGACTTTGCGTCATGGCAGGCGTGGCAATCGTGGGATGGGGTGGCTGGTTTCTGATCCGTACGGGCATGCGCCAGATGTTTTCCGAAAATCCCGCCTATCAAATAACCGACATTATGGTGGAAAATTCGGGTGAGTTCATGAAGCCTGATCAGGTCGTGAATATTTTAAAAGTGCGCCGAGGACAGAATTTGCTCGCGCTTGACTTGGTTCAAATGCGTCGCGAGCTCGAATTGCATTCTCTCGTCGAAAAAGCAGAGCTTTCCCGTGAACTGCCGGGTAAACTGATGGTGAGAGTCACCGAACGAGTCCCTCTTGCCAACATTTCGTCGGGAACGAAACAGGTGACTTATCAAATCGATAAATACGGTGTCATCATGGATCTGGCTGGATTTGCGAAGCGTTCGCCAGATCTGTTAAAAAGGATCGGTGCTCTCCCGAACATCACGGGTGCGAGCATCGCCGAGCTCAAGATCGGAAAGCCGACGGGGTCGCCCGAAGTATTTCAGGCGCTCGAGTTGATTCAGAAGATGGACCACATGGATTTCGGTTCTGCGCTGGAAGTCATTTCGATCGATGTTTCGCGCCGGGGAATCCTCTTGGTTGCGACCTCCGACCAGACGAAGGTGAAGATTGGACTGATGGATCTGGATCGCCAGCTCCAAAGACTCGCATCCATTCTCAACGACGCGCGACAGCGTTCCGAACATATTCTGACAGTGGATCTCACTCTGAAACAGGACATTCCGGTGACGACCGCTCTCAATCAGTAGCAAGGATTTTGGATACATGATTTTTTCGAGAAAACCCCCTCTCATTGTTGGTTTGGACATCGGGACAAGTGCGATCAAGATCGCGGTAGGCGAACGCAGGGCGGATGGCGGCTTGAGCCTGATGGGAAGCCATCGAGTCGAATCCCGAGGAGTTCGCAAGGGCGAAGTGGTTCATCATGCCGAAGCCAGCGCCTGCATCATGCAGGCGGTTCAGGAAGCCGAGGAAGCCTTGAATATGGAGATTGGTGAAATCGAACTCGCGCTTACCGGGGGACATATCGACTCCGCGAATCAGCGCGGCACCGCCACGGTTTCCAGCGAAACACACGAGATCAGCGAAGAAGACGTGGAAGAAGCGGTCACCAACGCGCGCGCGGGCGTCCTTCTCGCTGACGGCAAAGTCGTTCTGCATGTCGTCCGCCAGCAATTTTACATCGATGGCAAAGATGGCGTGGCAAATCCCGTAGGACTTCTCGGGTCACGACTCGAAGCGGACGCGCATTGCATCTATGGGATTGGAACCCGCTTCCAAAACACCTTGAATTGTTTGCATGAACGTCGGGAGACCTCGGTCGACGTGAACAACTGGGTCTTTAGCGGACTCGCGAGCTCTCTAGCCATTCTGGATCGCCACGACAAGGAACTTGGCTCCATCGTGCTCGATATTGGCGCGGGGACCACCGACTATGTCGTCTACGCCAAGGGCATGATTCGACAGACGGGAGTTTTGGCGATTGGCGGCGATCATTTGACCAATGATTTGCTTCTTGGGTTGAAGCTGCAGAGCCGGCGACGCGCCGAAGCCATCATCCGCGAGCATGGCAGTGTTTGGCTGGATCCGACGGTGCGCGGCAAGACGGTGAAAGTGAAGACCAGCGATTTGCTCGCGGATCGGGAGCGCACGTTCCAGCTGGAACACATCCACGTCGTTCTCAACGCGCGCATGGATGAGATGCTTCGCATCATTCGCGATCGCGTTTTCTCGCAGGGGCTTAATGATCTGGTAGGGGCGGGTGTTTTTCTCACAGGAGGTTGCGCGCGCCTGCCGGGCCTTGTGGAACTGACGCAATCCATTTTTGAAATGCCGGCCACGCTTGCCGCACCCCAGGGATTTGACGGGCAGGTGGAGCAGTTCGCGGAGCCTGAAATGTCCACGGTTGTGGGATTGGTCAAATACGGCCAGATCAAGCGCGGGGAGGCCCACTCACAACGCGGAATTGGCGCGTACGTGCGCCGTTTCCTTGGGATGGCAGGATAATCATGACCCCTTTTATGAGCACGAATTCACCCTCGCCTCAGAAGAACGAAAAATCAGGTGCGGCGCCCCGGCGCGCCCCCATCGAAAAAAAAGTCCGCATCAAAGTCGTGGGTGTGGGCGGCGCCGGCGTCAATGCCATCGACCGCCTCGTTCTCGACGGTTTTGATGAGGTGAGTTTGCTGGCGGTGAATACCGACGCGCAGGCGTTGGCGTCTTCGGTGGTCACAGAAAAACTTCAGATTGGCGAGAATCTCACCTACGGCCTGGGTGCGGGAGGAGATCCGCAGATAGGGCGCTTTGCTGCGATGGAAGATATCGAGCAAATCCGCGATTTCGTGGAAGGCTACGATCTCGTATTTGTGGCTGCGGGCATGGGCGGGGGCACGGGAACTGGCGCGGGCCCTGTGATTGCGCGCGTGGCGCGGGAGGAAGGCGCCCTGGTGCTGGCCTTGGTGACGCTTCCCTTTACCCACGAGGGCAAGCGCCGAATGGAAATTGCGGACGATGGAATGCAGACCATGCGAGATTCGGCAGATGCCGTCATCTGCATTGCCAATGACAAGCTCCTGGCGCTTGCGGATGAGGAGACGAGCGTACTTGACGCATTTCGGCCGACCGATGAATTTTTAAGCAACGGTGTGCGCAAGATCTGGCAAATGCTCACGCGCACAGGCCTCATCAATATTGATTTTGCCGATCTTTGTTCGGTGTTACGCCGTCAGAGCGGCGAAACACTCTTCGGTTTCGGCGAGGGACAAGGTGACAAGAAGGTGGAGATGGCGTTACAGGGCGCCTTGAGCAGCCCGTTATTGAATGATTCAGACGTTCTCGCCAAGTCGGAAAGTGTCCTGATTGGCGTGACGCACGGCCCGGATTTCACGATGCCGCAGTTGAAGAAGTTATTTGACCGAATGCACGAACAGCTTGGGGCCAAGGTGGCGTGCAAGCAGGGGATTGTGGTGGATGAAAACTTTAGAGACCGGCTCACCGTCGTCGTGATCGCCTCAACAGGGGAGGCAATCGTGACGGAAAAACCTTCGGTGCGTCCCACTAAAAAGCAGCCCGAGACAACGAAACAAGCGCCAGCACGGGGCCAGGCTCCTCCCATTGTCGAAGGATCCCCTGAGGAGCAGACTCTGCGCAAAGGGCTTCGACGCAAAGGGGTTGCGGAAGTGGTGGATCAACCCAAACAGGAAACGCTCAAATTAGATGACACGACACTCGGTCTTTTCGAGCGTGTCGAGCGTACGGTGGTGAATGGAGAGGATTTGGATCGACCAACCTTCATTCGAAGAGGAATAGTTCTAAAAAATATTTGAGGTCTTGCCGATATAGAAATAAGTTCATCGCAGATCGGGAGCGCTCTGCCGAATGAATCGATGACTTATGAAACGGCGTGGCCCCAAGGAACAGGATTTAGCCATTGAAATATCCTTCCTTGAAGGATTACGCCAACGATTGCCGGAAGATCCTGATATTCTGAAAGTTTTGGGCGATGATTATACTCGGAGCGGGCGCTGGGAGGATGGGTTGCGAGTGGATGTCGAGCTTTCTCGGCTGCTTCCAAAAGACCCCTTAGTCCATTATAATTTTGCATGCAGCCTGGCCCTGACGGGGAAGGTGAAGGATGCTGCCGAGGCCCTTCTCCGGGCCGTCCAACTCGGTTATCGCGAGTGGATCTGGATTCGAACCGATCCTGACCTCGAAAATTTGCGCAAAAGTCCCGAGTACGAAAGAATCCACCAAGTCATCTTAAGCCATTCTAAGCAGAAAGTCTGAAGACGGCGGTGGTGTCACTCTTCTTTTCACTCAGGCGCCTTAAACTCTCTCCCGAAGGTGGTATAAGCGCCTCTTGACAAGAATTATGGAATGGATGTCCGAAATATTAAGTCGGTTTCATAGAAATCATGTCTTAAGGCATCTGAAAGGACGGGAACCCCTGACAGCCTGTCAATTTGGAATGCATTTTTTCAGTCCAGAAAAAGCTCGGATCGCTTCCAAAATCCGGGAGATGTTGGCGAGGTATGTGCCAGTCGATCTTTCCTGTCTTCATCCTGACGACCAGCTGGTGCGCGATTTACGGATGCTGACATTTGACTCTCTTTCTCTTTTTCAATTCAGAATGGAGCTTGAGGAGGAATTTTGCGTCTTTTTCGACGACGCGGACTGGAGTTCCTTCCACACGTTTCGAAATGTTGTGGAATATGTGGCACAGCATACGCGTCCAAGATCCATGGAAATGCCCACGTTGATGCCCCAAGTCTCTTTTGTTCCATCTCGTACTTCGGTCATTTCTCCAGGCTCAATCTCTTCTCTCTGATCATCCGGGTTGGGTTTGCGCCATTCCATGAATGGAGCCACCTCTTGAATTCCCATTCACTTTTAAAAGGGTTCATGAGAAAGTGACAAGGTGCTGACAACTTACACTATTTCGAGACAAGGCTTCTTGCTTTGATAGTTCTCCATTTCATGTAAGCGTTTACTCTATTTTATAAACTATGATCAAATTTCCGAAAGACTTCGTGTGGGGCGTTGCTGCGGCTTCGTACCAAATCGAAGGCGCTGCAACCGAAGACGGCAAAGGCCTTTCCATTTGGGACATGTTCTCGAGGATCCCTGGCAGGACGTTTCAGGGCAATACTGGCAGCATAGCTTGCGACCACTACCATCGATCCAAGGAGGATGTGGCGATGATGAAACAACTTGGAATGATGGCTTATCGGATGTCGGTAGCCTGGCCTCGTGTCATTCCAGATGGAACAGGCGCCATCAATGCCAAAGGCCTGCAGTTTTATGACCAGCTTGTAGATGAACTCCTTGCTGCGAAAATTCAGCCGTACATCACGCTTTTTCACTGGGACTATCCTTACGAGCTTTATTGCCGGGGCGGATGGCTCAATTCCGATAGCCCAAAGTGGTTTGCCGACTATGTGAAAATCGTCGTCGAGAAGCTCTCCGATCGTGTGGTTCACTGGATGACGCTCAATGAGCCCCAGGTGTTTATCGGTTATGGTCATCACTTAGGGCACCACGCCCCGGGAGTCACGTATGGGATGACGGAACTGCTTCGGGCGGGCCATCACGTTCTTCTGGCCCACGGTCTGGGGGTGCAAACGATTCGCGCGCACTCCAAAAGCCAAGCTCAAATCGGCTATGCGCCCGTTGGTGTGGTGAAGATGCCCCAGTCGGACAAACCCGCTGAGATTGAAACGGCGCGCCATGCGACTTTCTGGGTTGATCCCAAAAATACATGGAACAACGCCTGGTGGATGGATCCGGTCTTCCTTGGAAAATACCCCGACCAGGGACTCAAGGCATACGAACAACATCTTCCCGCTATCAAGCCTGGCGATATGGAAACGATCGCCCAACCCCTCGATTTTTTCGGGTGCAATATTTACAATGGAGTCTATGTCCGTGCCACGAAAGAGGGCGGTTTTGAAGAGGTGCCCGCCAAAACAGGCATGGATTTCACGGCTTACCGCTGGCCTGTGACCCCTGCTTCGCTCTACTGGGGCCCTAAATTTTTCTACGAACGTTATCAGAAACCAGTCTACATGACCGAAAATGGCCTTTCGTCCATGGATTGGGTATGTCTCGACGGAAAAGTGCATGATCCCATGCGCATCGACTTCCTCACGCGTTATCTGCGTGAATACGCCCGAGGGGGGGCGGAGGGTGTGGATATTCGCGGCTACTTCCAGTGGTCCGTGATGGACAACTTCGAATGGGCGGATGGCTATCGGGAACGTTTTGGTCTCGTTTACGTTGATTTTCCGACGGGCAAACGCACGCCAAAAGATTCCGCGTATTGGTACAGCAATGTTATCAAGACCAACGGCGCGAATCTCTGAAGGGGTTTACCTGGCTTCCACTTGCTGCCGCGGAAAGAGCGGTTCCGGTTTTCCGATCACATGAGATGCCGGCAGGAAGTTCGGTGTCGGCACAAGAGTGGGTGGAAGCGTCTTCATGTTGAGTTGTTCCTCCAATTTGCCGGCGATCGTCGGCATGAAGGGCGCGATAAGATGCGAGAGCAGAGCCGTGGTTTCAGCAAGCATGCGGAGAACGGTATCGAGTCTTGCGCTGGAAGCAGGATCCTTGGCCAGCTTCCATGGCGCGTTCTCATCCACGTAACGGTTTGCGCGCGAGATTAATTTCCAGACGGCCTCCAAGGCGGAGTGGTACGCAATGGCTTCCATGTGTTTATGATAGTCGGCCAGACTCACACGTGCCACTTCCACGATTTCGTCGTCGGAAGCCGTCTTTTCGCCCCAGTCTGGAACGACGCCTTTACGATAACGCTGGATCATCGAAAGCGAGCGATTCGCCAAATTGCCGAGGTCGTTGGCCAGATCCGCGTTGAATCGCTGCAGGAAACGGTTGTCGGTAAAATCGCTGTCGTTGGAAAGCTGAAGTTCCCTGCAGAGAAAATAGCGGAAAGCATCCGCCCCGTACTTGGCGACATATTCTTGGGGATTGACGACGTTGCCGAGGGATTTGCTCATTTTCTGGCCATCCTTGAGCCAGAATCCATGCGCAAGGATGTGTCGTGGCATCTCAATATCGAGGGCATGCAGCATCGTCGGCCAATAAACAGCATGGGTCGTCAGAATGTCTTTCGCAATCAGATGCCAATCCGCAGGCCAAAATTCGGCAAGTCGATTCGAGCCATAGCCCACGATAGAAATGTAGTTCACTAGGGCATCAACCCAGACATAGGTGACGTAGTTTGAATCGAATGGAACCGGAATGCCCCAGGAAAGCCGCGAGCGGGGGCGGGAGATGCAGAGGTCGTCGAGCGGTTTTTGAAGCCAGCTCATGATTTCGTTGCGCCGGTTCTCCGGCTGTATCCAGTCGGGGTGATCCTGGATATATTTCACGAGCCACGGCTGGTGCTCGCTCATCTTAAAGAAATAGTTTTCCTCTTCGAGTTCGATCACGTCTCCAAGGTGGGCCGGAAATTTTCCGTCGACCATTTCCTTTTCTGTGACGAATTGTTCGGCAATTTTGCTGTACCAGCCGTGATATGTCTTCTTGTAAATAGCGCCGCGTTGATGGAGTTCGGTGAGAAACTTTTGAACGAGGATCTTGTGCCGCTCCTGAGTTGTGCGCACGAAATCATCATTTGAAATCAGAAGATTCTTCCAAAGTTCCTGAAAATGTCTGGCCATTTCATCGCAATGTTGCTGCGGCGAAACGCCCTGCTTCTCGGCTGCTTGCTGCACTTTCATCCCATGCTCGTCCAAACCCGTGAGGAAAAAAGTTTTTTGCCCGATCAAGCGTCGATAACGTGCCTGGACGTCGGCCCAGACGGTGGTCGACGCGTGCCCCAGGTGCGGGCGGTCATTCACGTAGTAAATCGGTGTGGTGATGTAGAAGGTTTTGTCCATCGGAGAGCGAATGTAATCAAGAACAGATGAATTCAGGAATTCTTTTCTCTGGATTTCTTGATTTCCAGGTTTTCGGATCCAAGCCGCTTTTGGTTCGAAAAAAGAACCGCTTGATCTTCGCCCGTGGAAGTTGATTGGATCAGCGGGAGTTCCATGCCCGTCAGCTCTTGGAGTTCTTTTCGATATTGAGGGCGTGTGATGACAAAAATGGTTTCAGGTCCCCTTAAAAGTTCGATCAGATCCTGGCGCAAGGGTTTCGCTTCGGCTTGCTTGTCTTTTTCATTTTCCCAGATGGAATCGCCTCCAAAGAGCGGAACGATTTCACATTTGTCCTTCATGAGATAGAAGCTGCTGCTGCGGAAAAAAAATTCATACATCACCACGCGCGGGCCTGCTCGAGTGAATGAAGGTTTTTTGCCCGTGGGGTGCAGCCCCTCAGAAATCGGCACTCCCACGAGATCGAGTTTGGAGATGGGGTCGACAAGCCGGCGACAACTTGAGTTGTGACGGAGTTCGGTTTCGAGCCGTGGCGTGCAAAAAAGAATGGCCTGAACGAAGAGAAAAGTCATGAGCCACCAAGTGGCAAAGCGAAGCCGATTTTTGGGATGCGTTGGCAGCTTGGTGGTGAGCCACCAGGCGAGCGCCGAACCGAGGAGACCCAAGGCGATAAGCCCCATCCAGAAGGAATTCATTTGTGGCAGCGTGCGATGAAAAAAGACCCAGAGGGCGATAGGGAGGCAGGAGAGAAGGAGATATGTCGCCACCGTCGCCCATGCTGGAAATCGCTGCGGACGATCCGTCAAGCGGACCATCCAGATGCCGGTGAGCAATGCCAGTGGAGAGATCACTGGCAAAATGTAAGTCGGGAGCTTGGATGGAACGACGTTGTAAACGATAAACGGCAGCAGGAAGCAACAAATCAGAAACTGGCTTGCCACAGCTTGTTTGCCTGAACTCCGAACGCATTGAACGTGATGCCATCCTGCTTGCGCCATGAGCGCGGTCCAAGGCCAGCATGCAACGGGAAGTGTTGCCAGAAAATACCACCACACCTTGCTTCGGCCGCGTCCCGTCGTGATGCGCCCTTCGATTTCGCCCCGTAGATAAAAATCGTAAAGATCCGGATTGGTCCGGCACATCCAGATGAACCAGGGCAGCGCGATTCCAAGGACGATCAGAAGGCCCCAAATCCATCCCATTTTTGCGATCGAAGCGGCCTTTTTTTGCCAGATCAGGAATGGAATGACGGCAGCAATGGGGATCACGATTCCGTAGGGACCTTTGTCGAAGAAGCCCATCCCCATCGCCAAATAAAATCCGACGAGCCATCGGGACGATGTCTGTTCGGATTCCCACCATCGCCAGAAGCAATAAAACGCCAAGGTGATGAAGGCCGTGAGCATCATATCCGGCGTGATGAGCCGCCCGCAGGCGAAGAACAAAAACGACGTCACCAAAATCAGGGCCGAAAAAAGTCCAGCCATCTCTCCGGCCATGCGTCGACCCAGAGCGAAAACCGTGAGCGCAGTGACCGCCGCGGCCAATGCCGATGGAAGGCGCGCAGCGCATTCATTCAAGCCGAAGAGTTTGAAACTTGCGGCGGTGCACCAATAGATCCATGGCGGTTTCGCGTAGTGGGGCACTCCATTAAGCCGTGGGATGAGCCACCCCTTTGTGACGAGCATTTCCCGGCCCATTTCGGAGTAGCGGCCTTCATCGGGTTCATTGAGTCCCCGTCCTCCGAGTTGAAGGAAAAGGGGGGCCGAGATTCCAAGAATCAGCACTAGGAGAGTGGCGCGCTTCTTCAAAAAATCCATGAATGAGCATCTCAACATCCGGGAGATCGAAGTACAATCCTGAATCAGCTTACGTGATGGGAGTGAAGGTCGATAAAAAGTCTTTCAACTTTTCACATTCAGCTTTCAACTCCTCTCATGTTGAAATGCGACTTTCATATGCATAGCAACGAGGATCCGTTCGACGTATTGGAGCACGATGCGTTCGAGCTTGTGGATCATGGCGTGCGGCTTGGATATCAAGTGCTTGCATTGACCCTGCATGGGCGCGTTTATTTTCCGTCCGAGCTGCAAGATTATGCGCGCGAGAAGGGAATTCTCATGATTCCGGGCATCGAGTGCTATCTTGACCGCAAGGAAGTGTTGATTTTAGGTGTCATGCAAGCGGATGTGAAGGGAATCAGGACGTTGCAAGATCTTCGTGCCTTTAAAAAGGAGCGCGGCCCGGAGATGGCTGTGATCGCGCCGCATCCCTTTTACAGTCTCAACCAATGCCTGGGGCGCAAGCTCAGGGAATTCGCGGATGTCTTCGACGCGGTGGAACTTTGTCATTTTTATACCCGCTGGTGGAATCCCAACGAGAAGGCGGCGAAAGTGGCCCGAGAGATCGGCAAGCCCATGATCGCCTGCTCCGACAGTCATGAATTAAAATGGCTCAAGCATCACTATTGCCGCTTGCAGGCAAAGCCGAATCCCAAGGATGTGTTTGATGCGATTCGCGCGGGGCGCGTTGAAAACGTCACGCGGCCGCTCACGGAATCGGAACTGGCTCGCAAAATGTTCTGGCTCGCATGTCACGAACCGAAGCGCATCGGGCGGAAATGGGGTTTGCTTTCGTCTCCGGAGTCCCGCCGGAGCGTTAAATCGAAGAAAGCCTGACGGATTTCGAAACGAACCAGTCGCGAATCTGCTCAAGGCGCAGCTCGTTCAGTTTCTCCACGATAAGATCGGCGTTCTTGAGGGAAGCGGCGGGATGCGTCGTGGCCACGCCGATCACTTTCATGCCCGCGTTGCGCGCGGCTTGAATGCCGACCTGCGCATCTTCAAAGACGACGCATCGGGCGGCGTCCATGTTGAGTTTTTGTGCAGCCTTGAGAAAGACGTCTGGATGCGGCTTTCCATGTTCGACGTCCTCGGCAGTCACGATGGCGCTGAAATATTTTTTCAGTCCGATCAAATTCAGACTGGCTTGAATATTCGCAAGATGCGTGGAAGACCCGATGGCACAGGGAACGTGCGCCTGGTGGAGCTGTTCGAGCCACAGCTCGACGCCTGGAAGCGCTTGAAGGCCCGTTTCCTTGAGAATTTCGCGATAAAACTCTTCCTTGCGAAGGGAGAGTCTTCGAATTTCAACGTCGTTGTGTGTCCAGTTGAGGATATCCGGAATGATTCTGTCGTTTTTCATTCCGAAACCGCGCTTGAAATGGCCCGGAGGCAAAGGAAGTTTTTCATGCTGCGCCAGGCGCTCCCAGCTTTTTTCGTGCTGCGCCGCAGAATCAATGATCACGCCGTCCCAATCAAAAAGGGCTGCCCAGTCTTTTCTCATAAAACGGCCATTTTAACTAACCATCGCCCAAGATCAGAGCTTTAATTTGGGAACCTCAATCTGCAGGAAATCGATGAATCTTTGTTGAGCCTTGGAAAAAATCTTCTGTTTGCGCCGGATCATAAGCACCTGGCGGATGAGCGGAGGAATGTCGATGGGGTTCAGCGCGACGAGTTTGCCTTCCGCGATTTCCTCCCGAGCCGCCGTGTGAGGGATGATGGTGAAACCGAGTCCGCGTTCGACCATGCGTTTCACACCGTCGATGCTGTCCAGCTGGAGTCGGATTTGTGGCGACGCCCCGATTTGACGGAAAATGGAAAGCACATAATTTTGCCAGCTCCGCCATGTTCCGAGCTGGATCAAGGGTTCTTTTGCAAGTTCCGCAAAGGTCACCCGTTTTCGACGGGCGAGGGGATGTCCTGCATGGACGAAGGGACCGATTTTGTCGTTGAAGAGCGGAAGAATCGAAAATTCCGAGGTTGGAACGTGCGAGCCGACAATGCCGACGTCCACCTGATTATTTTTCACAAGTTCGCGAATTTCGTCGCCACCGGCTGTGCGTAAATGAACTTTGATGTTGGGATAGCGCGCCTGAAATTTGAAAAGCAATTCGGGCAGCACATAAACGGTACTGGAACCGATAGCGGCCACTGTCAAGGTGCCGCGCTCGCCGGTCTGGATGTTCTCAAGAGCCCGCCTTGAATCCTCCACGGTGGCAAGCACGCGGTCGACAAAAGGGAGAAAAGTCTCGCCTGCGAGAGTTAAAGCCACCCGCCGGCCGTTCAGTTCAAATAATTTTTGCCCCATTTCTTCCTGCAGAAGCTTGAGTTGATGCGACACTGTGGGCTGGGTTAATGCCAGCGACTCTGCGGCGTGGGTATAACTCTTTAATTCAGCAACCCGCTTAAATGTAATCAGCTGGCGGATTTCCATAAAGCATAGAAAAAATCTATGCTAGATATAAAAAGGATTTATTGGATTTATCAATCTATTTTTGTTACCTTCAAGAGTCCGAACCCATCTAAGTCATTCATGCCTCAAACTACTCTGACCCAGCCCTCGGGGACGGCTGTTCAAGCTCCGTCCCGTGTGAACGATATCGTCATTCAGATTGCGACTTCCAACGGCTCGGGCAGCCAGTCTGCGAACGCGATTCTCCTCCGGTCTATTTTTCAGATGGGAGTGCCCGTCAGCGGGAAAAATATTTTCCCATCCAACATTCAGGGGTTGCCAACGTGGTATACCATCCGCGCCAATAAGGATGGGTGGACGGCCCGCCGCAAGGAGATCGATCTCCTCGTGGCCATGAATATCGAATCCGTTCAGGACGATATCCGTGAATTGCGTCCAGGCGGCATGTTGGTGTTGAACTCAGAGCTCAAGTCTTTCCTCAACCGCAACGATATTCAGGCACACATCGTTCCATTCAACGAACTTGTCGTGCAGGCGTGTCCCGAGGTCAAGCTTCGCAAGCTTGTGACGAACATGATTTACGTCGGGGTGGTGGGTTATCTCCTTTCCCTCGAACTTGAGGAAATGACTCAGGCGATTGAAAAACAATTTAAAAGCAAACCCAAGGCCGCCGAACTCAACCGGAGCGCCGCGACACTGGGTTACAATTGGGCTTCCGAACATTTGGTCAATACCCGGACGTGCACGATCGAGAGGATGGAACGCAAGCAGGAGAAAATTTTGATCGACGGCAACATGGCTGCCGCCCTTGGTTACCTTTATGGAGGCGTCACAGTGGTCGGCTGGTATCCCATTACGCCGAGCAGCAGCGTTTGCGAAAACCTGATCGACCTCTTGGGCAAATACCGCCACGACCCTCAAACAGGCAAGGCGACTTATGCCGTCGTGCAAGGTGAGGACGAGATCGCTTCCATGGGTTTCGTGACCGGAGCCGGATGGGCCGGAGCGCGGTCGATGACGGCCACATCGGGGCCGGGGATTTCGCTGATGGCTGAGATCGCAGGACTTTCCTATTTTGCGGAAATTCCAGTGGTGATCACGGATGTCCAGCGGATGGGGCCCAGCACGGGGTTGCCGACGCGCACGTGTCAGGGAGATATCATGAAGGCGTATTTCCTGTCTCACGGCGACTGCAAGCATATCCTTCTGATTCCGGGCTCTGTCGAGGAAGCGTACGAATTTGCCATCGAAGCACTCAATCTCGCCGAGCGGTTTCAGACCTTGGTCTTTTTGATGAGCGACCTCGATCTCGGAATGAACAACTGGATGGCCGATCCTTTCAAGTTCCCTTCGAAGCCCCTGGATCGCGGCAAGGTTTTGACGGAGAAAGACCTCGAACGCGTGAAGTTTTTTGAGCGTTATCGCGATGTCGATGGTGACGGCATTCCTTATCGCACGCTTCCAGGCACCAAGCATCCTTTGGCTGCGTATTTTACCCGAGGAACAGGTCACACACCGGCGGCGACCTACAGCGAAAAGCCTGAGAACTGGCAGGACAACATGGACCGGTTGACGCGCAAGTTCAACACGGCCCGCCAGCTCGTTCCTCAGCCCATCATCGAAAAAGCATCTGACGGCGACGTGGGCATTCTCGCCTACGGCAGTAGCGACATGGCAGTGAAGGAATCTTTAGCCCAGCTCGAAGCCGAAGCCGGATTGAAGGTGGGATATATGCGCATCCGCGCGCTTCCCGTGAACGGCGAAGTTCGCAACTACATCGCATCACATCGAGTGACCTACGTTGTGGAACAAAATCGCGACGCGCAGATGGCCTCAATTCTTCGCATGGAATATCCGGACCTCGCGCCGAAAATCTCCTCCATCCTTCATTACGATGGAATGCCGTTGGACGCGCGCACGGTGACGCAAGCCATTCTCCAGTCCGAAAAACCCAAATAATCTTCAACATGAGCACTCCTGTGACTGAACCATCCGCTCAAGCTGTTGCGCCAAAGGCCTCAACGAACCACCTCGGACAGCCGCTTGCTGCTTATAGGGGGGTGACTTCCACGCTTTGCTCGGGTTGCGGACATGATGCGATTACCAACCAAATCATCAAAGCCTGCTACGAGTTGGATGTGGAATCCCATCGCGTTGCGAAGCTCAGTGGGATCGGATGTTCGAGCAAAACAACCGCCTATTTTCTTGGGCAATCGCACGGGTTCAACAGCGTTCACGGGCGCATGGCCGCTGTTGCAACGGGCGTTCATCTCGCCAACCGCACGCTGCTCAATATCGGCGTGAGCGGTGACGGGGACACGGCCTCCATTGGCCTTGGACAATTTCTGCACATGATTCGCCGCAATGTACGCATCTGTTATCTCATTGAAAACAACGGCGTGTATGGTCTTACCAAGGGACAGTTTTCTGCGACAGCTGACAAAGGGTCCGTCCAGAAAAAGGGAACGGAAAACGAGATGATGCCGATCGATTGCTGCGCGCTTGCGATTGAGATGGGCTGCCGTTTCGTGGCGCGCTCATTTTCCGGGGACATGAAGCAGCTCCTGACGCTCATCAAGGCTGGCCTGAATCATCCTGGCACCGCCATGATCGATGTCGTCTCGCCTTGCGTGACGTTCAATAATCACGAAGGATCAACCAAAAGTTACAAGTTCGCCAAGGAACATGAGGAACAGCTCCATGACATCGGATTTGTGCCTCCGCATGAGCAAATCACCGCTGAGTATGCGGAGGGAACGACAAAGACCATCGAACTGCCCGACGGAGCGAAGATTGTCCTTAAAAAATTGCATCGCGACTACGATCCTGCGGATCGCAACAACGCCTTGAAGCTGCTCGCCGACGCGCGCGATCAGCGCCTCTTCCTGACCGGATTGATTTATCATCAGGATGGCACCTATCCAGACCTCGTCGAGCAGAAGAATTTAGTCGAGGAGCCTCTCGCCACGCTGTCGGAATCGAAAGTTCGTCCTCCACGAGAAGTCCTTCAGAAGATCATGGAATCTCTGAAATAGTCTTCCAGGTTACGCCGTTTTTTTTGTCGGTAAAAACGCTCCAAGAAGTCCGTTTTACAACCGGAGTTCTTTTTCTTGGACCGTTGTTCCACTCAAATGGACAAACGCGCATCCAGCAAGCGGAACGATCTAGATCGATGATCTGAGTGTCGAATAAGAGGCGGATCTGTCACTCACTCTCCTGGATTTGCCTTGCATCCTGCGGGCAAAGATTTATTTTTGACACCTGCCTTTTCAGATGGGGTCGTAGCTCAGTTGGTAGAGCACCACAATGGCATTGTGGGGGTCAGGGGTTCGAATCCCCTCGGCTCCACCATCTTTTTATTGGCTGATTTTCACAATCCGATTTGCACAAACGCTGCCGCCTCTTTAAGAACTTTGGGATCTGCTATGATGGCACCCCAAGACGGATGGACCCAGGCTCTCCAGGATTTTCAAGCAGGACGCCGTGACGAGGCTGAAGCGGGATGTCACGAGATTCTAAAATCGCAACCCGATCATATCGGGGCTTTGCACCTGGCAGGCATTCTTGCCTACCAGGCTGCTCGGCATGAAGAAGCATTGCTTTGGATCCGCAAATCCATCGCGCTGGATCATACAAACGCGGTGTTTTATAACAGCGAAGGAGTCGTTCTCAACATCATGCGACGTTTCGAGGAGGCCGTGCGTCCTTTTCAGCGAGCCATTGAGCTCAATCCCGGGTATTTGGAGCCTTACATCAATCTAGGTTATTCTTTTCAGGAGTTGGGAAAATTTGAAGAGGCGATCACGTTTTATCATAAAGCCATCCAGATCAATCCAGCCGACCCCGGTGCGTTCAATAATCTGGGCTTGGCGTGCCAGAGTTGCGGCAGGATGAATGAAGCCATGGCGCATTATCGAAAGGCCCTTGAATTGCGTCCTGACTTCGCGATGGCGCATTTGAATCTCGGCAATATTTACAAAAGCTCGAAACAATTGCCTGAAGCGATTTCGTCCTACCGTAAAGCCATTGAGAACAAGCCCGACTATGCCCAGGCGTGGAGCAACCTGGGGTTGGCGCTTTATGACGAAGTGCGTCTCGGCGAATCGATCGAATGTTATCGGGAAGCTCTCCGCATCGATCCCCATTTTTTAGGTGCGTCCATCAATCTCGCGCACATCCTTAAGGAAACGGGAAGGCTTGATGAATCGATCGCCATGTTTCGATCCATCATCGAACAGCTGCCCCAGGATGACAAAATTCACAGCGATCTTCTCTACACGCTGAATCATCATCCCGATTACACATCGGCGAAATTGCTCGCGGAGCACAAAGAATGGGCGAGACGTCATTCCAACCCGCTTCTTCCCGCGAAGCTCATCTATCCCAACACGCCCGATCCCGGAAGACGCATCCGCATCGGTTATCTTTCCCCAGATTTTCGCGGCCACGTTGTGGGCATGAACATTCGGCCATTCTTCATGGCCCATGATCACAGTAAATTCGAAATTTTTTGTTATTCCAACACGCCTTCCCCCGACAGTCTCACGGCCTATCTTAAGCAATTCGCGGATCACTGGCGCGACGTTTTCACCATCTCCGATGAGGCATTGTCCCAACAAATCCGAAAAGACCAAATCGACATCCTCGTGATGCTCGCCATTCATACCGTGGATAGCAGGATCATCCTGGCAGCCCGAAAACCCGCTCCGATCCAGGTGAATTTTCTTGGCTATATCAACACGAGCGGCATGCAAGCGATCGACTATTATCTCAGCGACGAACACGGCACGCCCGCCGGTTCGGACGCGTTTTATGTCGAACAAGTGTTTCGGCTTCCCGAGACATGTGTCTGTTATCATTCCAATATCGCCGATGCTCCTCCGACTGTTCCGCCCTGCGTCGCGAAGGGATATGTGACATTCGGTTCGTTCAACAACCTCGTGAAGATTCATCCGCAAGTCGTTGAACTTTGGGCTCGCGTCCTCCAAGCGGTCCCCGATTCCAAGTTTCTCATGAAAGCGAGATCTTTAGG
>Ga0207037_10126_pt1 | contig 26528 bp, 16 predicted proteins | sample Alteio_BWMinCont_75_FD_153268 | JGI IMG/M metagenome (GOLD analysis project Ga0207037, IMG submission 153268) | Enriched cells from forest soil in Barre Woods Harvard Forest LTER site, Petersham, Massachusetts, United States -... | ecosystem: Environmental > Terrestrial > Soil > Temperate forest >... | reverse complement strand
TCCGTCCTCCGCGCCTGCCGCGCGCGCGGCCGGACGCGTCCTCCAAACTCTCGGCGAGGAACAACCTTCTTCACTCATCCTTCAACTTTCATCCTTTCCGCCCCCCTGCGTCGAGTTCATGCAGCGGCTCGAAGGGGACTCGATTTTTCGGCATGACATGGAGGTGAAAGCCAGGTCGCTGGAAGGCATCACCTACGGGCGCAAAATTTAACCACGGCAGCTTCGCTGCCGTGTTCCCGCGAGACGCAGTGCACGATCTTTGGTGCGGCTGCCGCACCAAAGATCGTGCACTGCGCGCGTGCGCGCGAGATCATACCTACGCGGGCCTGCGTCCCGCGTAGGCTACACCCAATCGGGTGTCAAGAAAGAAAGCTTGCGTGTGCCTCATTCTTGTAAGAAATACCACCCTGTTTTCCTTACAACGCGAACATGGACAAAATAACGCAACCTATCGAGAAGTCAGTGATTAGCCGCATTTACGGACGTGGCAAGGGTGGCGTGTTCACCCCGAATGACTTTTTAGACCTTGGAAGCAGAAGTGCGGTTGACCTATCGCTCCATCGGCTCACGAAGCTTGGCACCATCCGGCGCATCGCCCGCGGACTCTATCACTACCCGGAGACGCATCCCCTGCTCGGCAAAGTCGCCCCGTCAATCGAAGCGGTGGCCAAGGCATTGGCCTCCAGTGAGCAAGTCAAACTTCAGCCCTCTGGCGCCTATGCGGCCAATCTTCTGAGGCTCTCCGAGCAAGTGCCCGCAAAGGTCGTTTTTCTCACGAACGGTCGCGCGCGAAAGGTGAAGCTCGGAAAGCTCGTCGTTGAGCTACGGCCCACGACTCCGCGCAAGATGGCGGCCGCCGGCCGCACCAGTGGACTGGTTTTGGCGGCCCTGCGCTATTTGGGGAAAGAACACATCACGCCAGAACGCATCGCCCATCTGCGCAAAGTCCTTTCCTCCGAGGATCGGAAACGACTCCTGACGGATTTGCCCAGTGCGCCCGCCTGGTTGCATCCCCATCTTCGCGCCATCGCCAGGGAGAGTTCGACATGAGCATGTTCGCAACTTTGCCCGCCAGGGAACGAGAGCTGTACTTTCGTCAGTATCAGCAGCGGCGTGGCGTCGATCCGGTTATAGCCGAAAAGGATTTCTGGGTGTGCTGGCTGCTCGGTCGGGTTTTCGAGCAACCTAAGCTGGCGGACGCCTGTGTCTTCAAAGGAGGCACTTCGCTGTCCAAGGTGTTCAACGCCATTGCACGGTTTTCAGAGGACATCGACCTCGCCATCATCCCCGCCTCGCTCGGTTGGAGTGAATCCGATCTCGACGAGGCTCCATCACGCACCAAACGCGAGGAACGAATGGCCCGGTTGGAAACAGCCTGCGCGGCAGCCGTTCAGGGCATCTGGATGCCCCTTTTGGAACAGGCGGTGCACGCCAAGCTAGGCCGACCGCCGGACCGGGATGATTGGTTGAGCTACAAATTCGATGAAGCCGGGCAATCCCCCGTGGTGCTATTTGCGTATCCGGGAGCCTTGCCGCGCGGCGTCGGCTACATCGCCCGCGAGGTGAAAATCGAATTTGGATCGCTCACCGACCAGCGGCCCATTGGACGCCATCCGATTCAGGCATTTGTCGGTGAACTCGCGCCGGAGGCTTTCACCGATTTTAAAACGGAAGTGGTTGCATTGGAGCTGGAGCGCACCTTCTGGGAAAAGGCCACGATCCTCCACGCCGATTTCCATCGCCCAGTTGACCGGCCGATGCGGGATCGCCACGCACGGCACTACGCCGATTTCGCCGCGTTGTGGAGGCATGAACCGGCGAAAGCCGCACGCAGTCAGCTCGATTTGCTGAAACGCGTGCGCGATCACAAATCGCGCTTTTTCTCGTCGGGCTGGGCCAACTACACGACCGCCATACCCGGCACCTTGCGACTTGTTCCACCAGCCCACCGCATCGAGGCATTGCGCGGAGATTACGAGGCGATGCGACAGATGTTTTTGAATGAACCCATGTCCTTCGAGGAAATTCTCGCAATCCTGAACGAGGCGGAAGCGGACCTAAATCGAGTCTGAGGATCGTGGGTCTGACGCTTTCCGCCCGGGTTCTGACTTGTTTCGGTCGGTGGTGTAATCCCAGCCAGTGCGATCGCGGCGCACGTCGAGGTCATTCAGCGGCTCGAACCCATTCGGCAAGCTCAGGGCGGGTGGGACCCGATCTTTCGCCACGACATGGCGGTGAAAGCCAGGTCGCTGGAAGGCATCACCTATGGGCGCAAAATTTAACCACGGCGGGCAGGGACATGCTTCCGCGACTGGCGGGTTGGCAAGATTGAGCTTGCGGCGGCTGCCTGGGCGAGCGCAAGTTGGGGCTGGGCATCTCATCGCTTCAGAAACCGGCCGGGCGCCGGGGAAATTGAACTGGATTTGAGGTACGATGATCGCGATACTTACCGGCAGAAGGTTGGCCGGAGTAGTTCAGGCTAACCGAAAATCCGAAACTTTCACATGAAGAATTTATAGAGATGCTCAATCTTATCTTCCTCGGCTGTGTATTTTAGAATTGAACCCACTTGCCGAGATGCTCTGATCGTGATAGGATTCGCGTTGTCGAACTGGGTGTTATTCCAGTTCATTTTTGTCAAGCCAACGATTTCCGCAGCAACATCCTTCAACGGTGCCCAAGATCTTTCTTGTGTCAGCAGGAGACTCTTGGGAACGTACATTCCGGGATACTCTTCGTAAAACTGAACGGATCCACGAGTATAGAGAAGCGCCTTTGTCGCATCCAACTCAAGATAGGTGCCACGCAATGGCGGGTAATAGCCCGAGCGGTAAAGTCGATTAAAGGAGGAACTGACATAAACGAAATCGTAGGCATCAATTTCGAGATCGGTGAGGGCCGCGATGAACCCACTGACCTCGCTTTCGTCAAAGCCCGACGTTTTGTGCAATACTACCCGCCCCGGAAGGTTCAAGTGCTCCCTTTTGTAACGCTTCAAGGCACTTAGCAGAAGGTCCTTCGCGGCCGCATGGTCCAAATGAATCTGCAAATCGTCCTTCGACCGAGTAGCGCATCTGCCTCTCACTATCACGCCTGCACCGCGTTCGTTGAACACTTGCGCAATGCTCGTCAGCAGCTTGTCACGCTTGAGCGAAAGATAGAATGAAATCCCGACGAAGCAAGTGGAGATATCCGCCTCGTGTCGCGGCAGGCGCCAAGGCACTCCACCGGCTTTGTAATAGAGTGCGGTAAAAAAATTCCAAGCCCGCGTCGCTCGATCCTGCAATTTGCTTCCCTTGTTCTGGTCATCCCACGTGGCTGGACGGATGACCTGGATCGGCAGGCCGGTGAGCATCGCGCGGGCTTTGAGGAGGTCATGGAAATCGAACGTCGATGCTGCGGATGTATCGTCCTCCTCATCGAGGTTTGCCGAACCGTCGCTTGCAACCTTGCTGCCTGATTCAGCGATGAGTCCGATCAACTCTAATGGCATCGCACAGACGATTACGTCGACGTCCTTTTCTCGAAGGTCGCCGATGCGCTGGATGAACAGCCCGACTGCCGCCTCAATTAATGCGTTGTGGGAACCCAGAAACCTAAGTCTCTCGAATTCGCCGGGACTTATCGCCGACCAAACCGTCTGGTCCGTCACGAACGTCGAGCGAAAACACGCCTCAGGATTAAACCCCGGGAAAGCTGGGAAGAGATTGTATTTTCGACTCTCCTTCCGCTCTACGGGCTGGCGGCACGTCTCCATCCACCCCGCAGCGCCGGAAATTGACTGCTGTGTGCCCACGAAGCCCACAGTGATGGAAGAAGGGCGCTTGGGATCTTGGCAGTCGAATGGATTCAGATTGTGGATGCCATACCTGATATCCACGTGCCGGTCGTAACCGAACTCCAGCATGGGTTCCTCGATAAATCCAATTTTCATAGATCAAAGCCGAGGTCGGCTGATTCACTTGCTGACACCGCGTGATCCTCGTCCAGCGCGGTCGGCTTCCATGCCTTGTCGTCAATTCCGCGATCCAATTCAAACGTCGCAAGCGGACCCAGCTCCATGTGTGAATAATTATCCGCTGCGAGATCAATTACCGGCTGAAGGACCGACGCCCACATTTTCAGATGACTGAAGATCGCCGGAGGTCCCTCGATCTCATTTATTTTCTTGAGGTATTCTTCATGGAAAGGGTGCTTTCGCCAGCCGTCGCTTGTGAAGACGAATGTCGGACTCAACACTAGATACCACTTGGACTCGACCTGCTGAAATTGAAATTCAAATGCTTGGTGCCGGTGATAGCTGACCTTTTCAGGACACTTCTTTGAAAAATATCGCTTGTAGACCGTCGGATAGCTGATGCGGCGCCCTTCGTTGCGGACTGTCTTAGGTTCGCCGTCGTCGGTAGGTAAGAAGAAGAAGACTTCATCCCATGGGCGCCACTCCACATATTTCCGCCAAGCGATCTGCCTCAGCATCCGTTGCATCAATTGCAGTCCAAGTGAAGGTTGCTCATCGATCCATGTTTCGAGGTTTGTCTCCTCCACTGTCGCCTGATCGCAAGCTTTGGCAAAGAGAGGGCCGCGAAGATTCTCCAGCGCGAAAATCTTTCCGCTGTTGAGTATAAACTCGCCAACGTCGTGACGTTTTCCTCCTGCATTTCTAATTGCCTCGATCACTTCTCCGGGATCGCGAAAATCAGAGTCCGCAATGAATAGACGATCGATGGGAAACCGAACCGGCATGAAATTCAGCGTCAGGGACTCTTTCGCTGGTCTCGGCTTAAGATAAAAGCCCCACGGTTTCGCAATCGCCAGCGCTCTAAGCGCAGGTTCGCTTTCGACTCCGAAAAACATTGTTGTTTTTGAAAAAAAGATCTTCGGATTTTTTCCGCTTCGATCGATACGGCCAGTGTGCTTCACATCGACCCAGTAGGCGTCGATGCCTGGTCGGCACATGACTAGAATTACTGGAGTATTCGAACGCTGCCAGTGTTCCAGATCTTCGGGATCGGCGTAAAAAGTGAACCCGTCGTCGGTCTCTGAGCGGAAATACGACGGCCCGGTCTTGATTTGCACCTGGACGATCATGTTACTCATTGCCCCAGTCGAAGAGTCACGGAACTCGATCACGCCATCGATTCCGGAGTCCACGGTGGTCGGATTCCAGACGTGCTTCATCTGCAATACGATCATCTCGACCGAGGCCACGCCCTGACGGCCGACCAAAGTGCTGTCTGGAACGAATTTTGGCATGGTGGCGTGAGGAAAGGAGATTATGGTGTCTCCGGCTACTCGCTCTTCAGGTCGCCGGAACCCAGGCCGAGGTCGCGGAGGGCGGCGCGGGTTTCTTCGATCTTTTCCTTTGAAATGCCGCTGGCAGGCGATGCCTCGAAGGAGACCCGCAATTTCAGATTCTTGTCGGTGGCGTGCTTCGAAAGGACCTTGGTGTAGAAGTTCATCCACATCTGCGGGGGGATGTCCCCCGACCAGGTCATACGCCGGAAGAAGTCGCCCTGGCCGGGCGATGCCGAATCTTCGGGTTCATCATCGATCGGGTGCGGGTGGCCGTGGCCTTCCGATTTTGGCACGGTAGCGCCGCCGGTTGGTGGTGTCGCCGGCTCCCCAGCTGCCTGGGCCTTCACCGCCGCGCGATAGATCTCGGCGGCTTCCCGCTTGATGACGAACATATCGTCCGAGATTTCGACATCGAGGGAGTTCAGCATGCCTTCAAAGTTGAACGGATCATAGCGACCGTCGCCGCGTTTGCCCACATAGGCCAACTGGCTGTTGCTGACGCCGCGCGCGATGGTTTCTTTGATTGCGTCGGGGTAAAGCAGCCGGGGAAACTGGGGCGAAGCGAAAAAGGCGTCCCGCAGGTTCTTGGTGCTCCACTCGGGCAACGCCGGCGGCCAGTTCCGCAGGAGGAAATTCGGGCTGACTCCCTTTTCGATGTCGCCGTCCACTTGGAGGCGACCGATGGCCTGATCGATGGGGCTGCTGGCCGTGCTGGAGGTCACCAGCCCGAGATCGATCGTCTTCATCGCGTTGTCCTTGCCGAGCAGGACGATGAATTTGTAGGCCCGCCAGATCGCTTCTTTCAAATCTCGCGCCGCGCGCCGCTCGTTTTCCTTCAATTGGTTTAACTGGGTTTCGTCGTAGCCCAGTTGGTCGGCCTCCGCCTGGATGTCCTCCCAGGCCAGCAGCCGCGTGGCTTCTTCCCGCATCACGCGCGGGGTATCGGCCACCAACCAAACTTGGGCGCTCTTGAAGGTGCGGGCGGAGTTGCCGCATTCCCGCACTATGCCTTCGATGAACGCCTGGGTGGCTTTTTCCTGCTCCATCGTCTGGGTCATCTCGGCCACGATGACGGTCAATGCCGGGCGGTCGGAAATCTGGATCGATTTTTCGGGGAAGAAGGCCGGGGACAGCTTGTAGCTGTTCCGACCGAAGAGGGCCTGAATTTCCCGCTTGATCCGGTCGGCGACTGCTGGCGGCTGAATGGTGGCCCGACGGTCGGCGAAGCGTTTGTTGAGGTTCTCCCGCAGGCTGAAGCGGTAGGTGCTGCGCTCGACCGTGAGATAGTAGCACGCCGTCGCGAGGGCATCGAGGGTCGTCTCGATGTTGCCGATGTCCAGCTCCGGGTCGCCCACGGCCAACCGGATTTCGGGAGCGGTCGCTTCGCGCTTCTCGTGACCCTGTCCGCCGTTGGATTCGAAAAAGATCGTCGCCGCCACCTTGCGGTGCAACCGCGCCTTCTTGATTTCCTCCGTGGCCTCCTGATCGAGGCGCACCGCATGGGAGCCGGCGGCCCCGGCGATGTCGGTGGTGACGGCCGTCTCCAGATTCCGCTCGCCCAACTGTTCGAAGCACGCGGTGCGGAAGGTGGATTCGTCGAGCGGTGCCGTTCCGAGGGCGATCAGGGCATCGCCGTGCGCCACCTCGAATCCTTCCTTGTAGGCGCGGGAGACCCACAGCGCTAGCAGGCGCAGGATGCCGCGGGTTTGCTGGAATTTCGGCAGCCCCCGCCATTTCCGCTCGAATACCGAAAGCACCGAGGGGTGAAAAGGATACGCATTCTGGAACGCCTTGCGGGCGTCGTCCACGGGGAACCAGCCGGGGATTTGCGCCCGGTGCTCGATGCACCATTGCGCGTATTCCTCGCACGTCGCCAGCGCCTCCTTGTCGAGGATGACCTTGCCCTCGGCCGAAACCGCCTCGAGGTTCCACTCGAACAGGCGGCGGCGGATGATCTCGGAGGTCTCGGCCTCGGCCGACATCACCAGGGCTTTCCCCAGCCGGTCGAGGAGCTTGGTGATGCGGTTGTAGTCCTGCTGGTCATCGGAGTTCATCTCCATCTCCGACGCCGGGATGGACACGGCCAGGACGGTGCGGGTCTTGCCGCGCACGGTTTCGGTGAGGTTCTGGATGAAATTGTAAAACTGCGCGGCGAGGCCGTTCTTCCGGTTTCGGCTGATGTAGTTCATCAGCTCGTCCATCAGGATCAGGCAGGGGGTGTCGGGGATCAACTTGGCCAGCACGTCGCCGCCGGGGGCGATGCCCTGCGCGTCGTGCTGCGCGACGAGGGCGAAGCCGTCAGTCCCGCCCAACTGCCACGCCAGCTCGCCCCAGGGAGTTTTGCGCAAGGGCGTGCCGTCGTCGCCACCCCGCCCCTTGACCGAGTCGAACTCCGTGCCGACGAAGACGGCGGCGGCGCCGACCGGCATCTGCGATTGCCCGGCCTTGGCGAGGATCTGCGCGACGCCAGCCCAGCCGTGGGACGCCGGGCCGTGCTTGGCGAGGTGGTAGAGGAGCGTGAGCGAGTGCGTCTTTCCCCCGCCGAACTGGGTGGCGAGGTTGAAGACCGCCGAGGTCTCGGTGGTCACTCCGTTGAGCCGCCGCACCACCTGGCTGGCCAGATCCAGCATGTTCTTGGTGAGGTAGGTTTTCTCGAAAAACGTCTTGGGATCGCGGTAATCGACTGGCGCGCTGCCATCGCGCACCTGGTCGAGATGCACGGCGAATTCCGCCGCATCGAGCGGCTTGCCCTCGCGCAGGTCGGGGCGGGGAGTGACGACCTTATACCAGGGTTTCAGGCGCATCTTATTTTTGGTCGTACATCAGGGTGATGCTCAGCAATTCGGCCCGAAAATGACGGTCGAGAAACCCGATGAAGGAGGACAGCAACTGCCATTCGGATTCCGCATCGCGGGATTTGACTTCCGCGACCACGACGCCGCCGAGGCAGTCCTGGAATTGAATCCATCCCTTGTAAGTCGTGTGCGACCATTTCTCCCGCTTTTTGCGGCGTGGCCCACTGGCATGGAGCGTCCCTTGGTTCTTACGCCGCAGCGCCAGTTCCTTTTTGATGAGCAAGCTGTAAACGCTTTCTCCGGTCTTTGGGGTGATGGTCAGGCGAATCATGCTCGCATCCCGGCAAATCTTCGCCTCGAAGGCAAAGGGAATCTTGGACGATAAGTCGGATCTCGCGCTGTTAGCGCATCGACCTGATTCGCTGCCGCAGGTCCGCGATATCGGCCTCGATCTCATCAGCCTTTGTGCGCTTGGACTCGATCTTTTCTTCAAGCGAAGCAATGGAACTCTCCAGATTCTCCCGGATTTCGTCGGCCCGGCGGCCATCGAAGACATTATCCAGCCTCTCCCGCTTGTCGCTCAGCACGCCCTCGAGGTGCTCGATGGATCCTTGGAGCTTTTCCAGAAACGCTTCCTGATTCGCGATTCGGCCATCCATCCAGGCGATCTGTGCTTGCTTGCGCGCCTCCCAAAACGAGTTGCGGGCCTGATCGAATCCCCGCCAAAGGTCCTCGTCATGACCCTTCCCTGCGAATCCGATTTGCTTCCATTCCGCCATCAGTGCGCCGGCCCTCGTCGTGGCTTCTTTTCCGTCGGCGTTTTCGACGAGGGACCGCATCTCTTCGATAACCCGCCGCTTCTCATCCCTCTTGCGCTCGAGGACCTCTTCACGCTTCTGCCATTCTATCTGCCCCTCTTGTCGCCACTCCTCCCAAGCCTTGTTAAGTTCGGTCTGAACGGCTTCGAGCAGGTTGAAACAGTCGCCCTTGTCCTTGTGGGTCAGGAACTGCTTCTCTGCGGTGAAAGTGTTCCAGGCACGCCGCATGTAGTTCGACAGTTCCGTCAATCGGCGCTTCTCGCGCTCGCTCGGAGTCAATTCCTTCATCCCGAACAGGTCCCGCACGATCTCGCCGGCGAAATGGGTCAGCAATTGCGCGATCGCAAGCCCGGTCACTGCCATGGCCAGGCTTTCGAAGCCGTCTTCCCGCGGCCACGCCGCTTGAGCCCTGGCAAATATCTTTCTCGTCAACGCGGCCGACCGCTCAACCTGGGTCGCCCGCTGCGTCGCGTGGCGCTCCCGTCCGGCCCGCGATTCATCGACGATTTTGTGGAACGTCTGCCACGCCTCGTCCTTCTCCTCACGCGTCGGATAACGCGTCGTCTTGAACCCATGCCAGATTTCGGCTTCCAGTGACCGAGTCTCGCGCCAAAAATCGCTGTCCTTGGTGGTCAGGGGCATTCCATTTACGCGGCGGTTGAGTTCGTCGATCTTTGCATCCATTACCTTGCTGTCCATGTGTGCCTCCTAGTTTATAGCCCCAACCCCTTTTTACGTGCCAGCACCCCGTCAACCCAGCGTTTCTCCTGGGCGCCGGGCGGGTAGAGCGCGCTCAGGGCCTGGGCCAGCTTCCACAGCGCCGGCTCTTGGCCGATGCCGTCGGTCACGAGGAAACGCTTGAGCGCCTCGCCCCGGCCGGTGGCGAAGAGGATCATGGCCTGGTGGACGCGGTCGAGCACCGTCGCTCCGGGCTTGCTCACGGTCTTCTCCTCCCAAATCTCCTCGGCGGCGGCGCGGTCTCCGGTCAGCTCTGCGAAGAGGTCCAATTGCTTGGCCTTCTTCCTGGCACGGACGGCGGCGGCAGGGGCATTGGCCTGCTCTTTGCCGAAGAGATGAGCGGTGCGCTCGGCGACGGACAGCAACCGGGCCTGATCGCCCTTGACCTCGATCACCGTCTTGAGGTCTTCCAGGTTGGCCCCGAGACCCTGGACGATCTTCCGCGCCGCATCGTATTCGAGCGCGAATCCGGTCGGAGCCTTGGCTTTGGGTTCGGCGGACTCCTCCTCTGAGTCCGCGCCCTCCTCCGCATCCGCAGCCGCCTCGTCGGTCCGGCCACCGCTGAGGGTCCAAAGCCACATGGCGGTGATCCGGGCATCGGCTTCCAGCGCCGAAAGGTCGGTGTCGGCGATCAACGATGAAAGCGCCTCGCGGGATACGGCGGCCCAGACGTGTTCGAGATATTCGCGCAGCGTGACCTGATCGCCACTGGCCTTCTCCACGCGGGAATAGCGGGAGAAAATCTCCAAGGCAGGGCCAAGGCAGGCGAAAATGGCGTCCGCGCCTACGACCCCTTCGTCGGCCAAACGCGGCATCCATTCGTGGATGCGGCGCGGCAATTCCTGCAATACGTCGCGCCAATCGCCGATTTCGTCTGTGCGCATTGAGCCATCGGGATTAACTCGCGGGCGACAAACAAGGTGGACAGAGGAGCCAAGCCTTGCTTGGCCTTGTGCCGAAACGCGGTTTTCCATTTCAGTGTCAATGGGCCAGGAACCAGTGACTATCCACCCGGCGTCTACAACAGCTTTTAAAATCGCTTCCCAACTCGAAGTCGTTTTGCTGGCAAAAACGATCGTGCCTATTCCTTCAGATCGAGTCACCCGTCTGCCTTCAGCGAATGCTTTTGTTAGCTCACGTTCGTAGAAAAATATATCATGGGTCGAATTGCTCAATTCATGTTGGCGATCAACAACAATTTCCTCGTCCTTTGGAACGAGTGATTCAGTGAATAGATCTGGAAGCGCGACTCCCAAAGCGCGCCGAAGCCAAACATAAAAAAAGTCTGAAAGAAAGGCATAGGGCACTGCGTCGTAATATGGCGGATCCGTCACGAACAAGTCTCCCGAGGACGAGGGCATGGGATGGTGAGTCGCCGATGCCTTTTGGACCGTTCCCGTCGAAATGAATTTGACCCGCGATTCACAAATGCGATGAACCCAATCCAATGCCGTGTCCCAGTCGCCTCCTGACCCCGAGAGCGGATTTACCTCATTGAAATCCCAAAGCATTGGCAGAGCCTGCCGGGCAAAGGTACCTTGTGGATTCTCGCGCGTCGTATCCCATCTCGCTATACTGGAAAGCTTATCCGCCGATCGACTCAGTGCCATTGCAAGACATGTCTGTAGCGCAATGGCAAATGCGTCGTCACCTCCGTTTCGAATGTGTTGGCCTGCCGCGATGACAAGTTTGGTGAGGGTTGCCAGCGCGAGGGCCTGTCTGTCCGTGAAGAAGCTGCTCCAATCTTTAAGTCCATAGATCATCGCCCAGGTGTGACGAATACCTCGGACGTCGAGCTTTTCATCCGGAATTAAACTGAGAATTCCTTTGTGCTCGATCTTCTTCTTCTCCAGAAACGCGCTGGCATTTCTTGCTGAGGTCAGGTCAAGTTCGGTCGGCAAGTTGTAGAACCGCCCGAGTTGGTCTACGCGGCTCGCGATTACGCAGAACATCTGGCCGTCGTTCGTTCCCCCACATAGCGGCTTAAGCTGCTCGCGCACGCGAGCCACGGGCGTCGTGTAGCCGCAACACGGACACGTCGCTGAGCCACGCTTGACAGTGCCATCAAAACTCGGATGTTCAATTTTAATTCTATTGTCCGCTTGATCCACCCATCCGTCGCGTTGCCTGACGATGATCTGGAAGCCCACGCGTTTAGCTCTCGGATTCGGCACAAGTTGCAAGGCTATGGGCCGATTGGCTTTTTTGGAGAGCCAAAGGGAACGGATCAGAGGCACTTTCGCGCCGCAGCCAGGACCCTCGCACTGAATCGTCCGTGCCCAAAGATAGGCGATGGGTGTCGCTCCGTCTGTATCCTTCGGATAGAATTCGCCAAGTTCCTTCTCGGCTTCGATCTTGATCCACGCCCCCCATTTGCGGACTTCATTGGCGAGGCGCTGACTATATTTGGGGATGTATTCGAGGACGACCTTGTTGAGCAGCACCGGCACGGGATTGAGGTCGCTGGCGAAGGCATCCGCGCCGACGCGCAGGGCTTCGAGCGGAATCGAGCCGCCGCCGCAGAACGGATCCACGACCAGAGGGCGGGGATGAGCTTCGGCGGTGCCGCGCATTTTGCCGACTTTGGCGGCCCATGCATTGACACCGGGCCAGCCGAGTTCGCGTTGCGCTGGCGGTTGCGGCAGGCTGAGCGACCAATGCGCGGCAGCAGTCAGCGCCCGCGCCGTGGCGAGGTATTCCGTGACCGTGGAGTTGTCCCAATTGGCGAAGTCGGCGATAAAGTCGAGCAGGGCATGGCGAATGGTGGTCGGGTGATTGCAAAGCGCGAAGGCGGAGGTGTGCTGGCGAATGGCCGTCCAGGTGCCGGCGCTTTCGGCGCTGCCTCGGGCCGAATTCTCCCTCGCCCAGGCATACATGAGGTCCGCCGCGATCGCCCGAAATTCAGCCGGGCAGTGGTCATCGACTGGGTCAGGCCAAAGCGCCGCGCAGATTACGGCCCGGCACGCCGCCAGAGGTCGCCGCGCCCACCAGATGTGCAGGGTGGAAATATGCCCATGCCGGATGGACTTCTCCCGGCGCGCATGTGCCGAGATGCGCTTGATCGGCAGATCGACCTCGATAAGGCGTTTGGGGTAGGGGGTGGACATATTCAAGGCAGGAGGCGCCATGCATCTTTTAATTTCCTCATCAACTCTTGCTGCCGACGTTCAAAAACAGCTGGCGTCCACTCTCTCTCCTTGAGTACCTGGGCCGTGAGGCTAAACGGGCAACTCCCATGTTTTTTTGAGAAATAGGCAGACTTCTTCTCCTCAAATTCAAAGTTGCCTGCCGCCGGGTTCTGGCGGCCATTGAGCAATGTCAAATTCCCTAACCGATGGACGGCTTGGAGCCGCTGTTTTTCGTCTGGCCACCACTCGAGCCATTGGCTCCCTGCCTTGGGGTTTTGTGGCGCAATGTGCTCTACCGTGATAGTGTTGAAGCTGTAGGAAGCTTCGCCGGAGCTCAACAGCTCATCCAAACGCAATAATATCATTGAGCGTTTCGACTTCCGGCTGATGTTGTAAATGTCCCCGTCAAGTGCTATTTCCGCATCAACGCGCTCCTCAAGGTTGAGTTGAAGAGGGGATTTTCTGGCCGAAAGATCATCGTCGTCAGCGATGGCTTTGAGAAGATTTCCGTAGCGTTCGATCCGTTGGTTCACGTTATAGCTCAAAATCCACATCACCGATGCGAGACGCTCAAGGTCTGCATAAAATATGCGAAGCCGCGTAGAATCATTATGATGTTTTGAATGAAAGAGGATCGCCGGGGCAACCCAGTCGCTTTCATCCACGCGGGCGAGATAACGTAAGTAACGGTTAACTTTCGCCGCGTCCTCCGAACTTTCATAACCCTGATTCTTTATTTCCTCTAAAGCTTCCGAAAACGGTTTCAACTCATCGTCAATAAACTCTTTCGGAGCCTCGACCGCCAAAACATACTCTCGAAACTCCTTTAACAGCGTGCTCTTTTGCTTTTGGCGCGCATTTATGAAGCGGATGTGCGCGAACAGTTCAGAAAATACGGTGCGACCGAGGAGTTCTTCGGCGTCTTCCCATTTCTTCGTGTAGGCATCGCGAGCGGCCACAGGCAGCCCACCAATGATTTCGGCTTTGAGGATGTCCGCCGGCGTGAGGTCGAGGCCCCGATCATTAAGCACTGAAAAGATGCGGAAGGCTGAGTCTAGACTGGGTGTGGAGACCACAATCAAAAATGTGTTTTGAACAAGGTAAGTTGCGAATGTGGCACGTTCGCTCAGGCTGAGCATCTCCACCTTCGTCTCGAAGAGGAGAAGGTTCTCGCGTAGAAGCTGGCGCGGCTCGGTTAGCTGCGCCGGATCGAGATTAGCGAGCGGCTTGAAGGACGCGCTCTTGAGGACATGTTCCTCGTAGAATGAATTCTCACGGTCTCGCAGACGCAGGCGATAACGGTCCTTGGTCCCCATGATGCGGCTACCTTTTTCATAGAGCATAGTCTTCATTTGCTCGACATCTTCAGGCAACAGGGTTTTAAGCAACACCGCAATTAACAACGATAAAGTAGTGAGTCTTTGCTGACCGTCAATCACGTCGGCCTCTGGTCTTGACTCCTGCTTTATGAGGACAATGCTGCCAAGAAAATAAGGGTCGCCCGGATTTTCCCCGGCCTCGCGACTGGCTGCGAGGATATCGTCGAACAGTTCGGAAGCATTCTCGACGCCCCACGAATACGGTCGCTGATAGGGCGGAATGGAGAAAGCATAATCCTTGCTGAACACTTCACCTATACGGTGCTCTTTGCCGTGGATATTGGACATAGGTGGATCAGGTTAGGCGTTCATTGCCTGAGTGAAACGGTGGCGTCTTTGTCGGTCTCTTTTGCGGCGTCGTATTCGTCATGCAAACAGTCAACCCCGGGCATGGCGCGGCGGGCGATTTCGAGAAACTTGGGGTCAACCAGTGATTCATAGGCCACATCCTTGAATACGAGCGAAGCTTTCATTCCCTGGATCACCGCATCAGCGTTCCCGAAGGCTGCGGCGATTTCGTCAGCCAGCATTTTCTTTAGGACACCTTCAGGGGGCTTGGCGCCGTGCAACTTGGTGAAATGGTCCGGTGGGTTTTCGCGTACCCCAGGGAGGAGGGCGGCGACTACGGCATCGCGGTTGGTGTCGATGTGCTTTTGCAGGCCGGCTTTGGCCGCCGCCTGGAAGGCCGTGATTTCGGTCTTCAATTCCGCCACGGCTGCCTCGAGTTTTTCCTTGTTGGCGCGGAGGACCACGCTGCCGTAACCCGTAAGGTTCGTAAGGAAGCGCTTGATGATGTTGGCCTTTGTTCGCCGCAACGATTCTTCCGACATTGTCTTTTCCCCGACCATGGCGGAGATGGAGGTCTTGCCGATCAGGTCGAAGCTGGCGTGGAGTTTGCGCTGGGTATCTGCATCGCGGGCGAGGCCCATCAGCTCGCTGGGAATCGGAACCTTCTTTTTCGAAATGAAGCACCCAGTCATCTCAAACTCGACAAACTGGAAGCGGGAATTGAAGACCCGGACTTTACGAGCGAGGTCGAACTTGACCGCCGGATTGGCCTGAAGATTGGCTTGCACGGCCTCGATCCGCGCGGGAACGACGGGATCGAGGCCGATCTTCCGCTCGGAATCGGGGTCCGATCCGAGGCCCATGTCGTGGGCGACTTCGGGCGGGAGGCCGGTAAGCTGAATGGCATTGGGCTGCCCTTCGGTTTTCCCGCCTTCCACGAGCAACGGCGTGGGGCTGAAGATGAGCGTGGTATCGTCGGAAATAAGCAGGCCGATCCGAACTCCCTTCTGGTGACAGATCAACGCTTCGGCTCTTTTGGCGGCCTTCTGGACCGCGACCAACCCCTCGATCGTCCCGTAGCCGAGGCGACAGATTTCCGGATCCACGTCGAGGATGACACTGACGGCACGGGCGCAGAGCCGGCCGAAGGCTCCTTCGATGGCCGCTGCGATCGGCAGCGTGAGGCCCGGCGCCAAGTAAAGCACCCGACGCCGCGCGGCGGCGATGAGAGCGACCAAGCGAGGCTCATCGGCGTAGATGACGGTCGGGGGTTGGGCGTTCATTTTGAGGAGATCGGCAAGAACCGATTGGGCCAGCTTGAAAACACCGGGGGACCTGAAGAACCTAGGCACCGCGTAGTTGCAGTTGACAGGGAAATCTGGTGATTGGGATAGGGCTTGGACATCCTTACGGGCAGATTTGGAACGTTAGGTCTGTTTCCAAGGTGGCACGGATCGACTTGGCATTTGCTCCTGGTCCGGTAAGGATCGCCTTTCGACGCATTGAGCAATACTGCGCACGAGCAAAGAGCACTTCCAAGGACTTGAGCTGGGAAGCGCGCCCGAGCGCGATCAGCACGACGTAGATGGCCTCGCGAAGGTAGTATTCTAGATTCGCCGCCGGAAGTTGGAGCGGCATCAACACTGGCGTGCCGTGGACCAAACAGCAACGGATACGGTAAAGGCGATGCAAGTGCCAGTGCACGAGTCGTTCGTGATCCGATAAATAGCCAGCCAGTATCAGGGGGACGGTAGAAAGTTCTTGGAAATGCAACCAGCGATTCCTCACCCACGGATGGTTGTCCAGCGCATCGGCTACGGCCTTCGACGCTCCGGCATCTTGCAAAACGGTAACGATCTTGGTCCAATTGAGCTTCTGCGCTGGTGGACCACCTACAAGATTCGTAACCTCGGTCGGCCAATTCCGGCAGGTAAAACCGACCAATCGGGCCAACGATCGAAGTTGCAGGGCAAAATAGCGATGGGTCAGCAGTGGCACCGCATTTCCGACGACTTTGCCGCCGATACCGCCCTTTCCGTCCCCCGAATTGGTCAACGTCTCCAGCCCCATCCACCAGTGGAGCAACATGTCATGGTAAGCCAAACCTTCAAGACCCAGCCGATAGTGTCGCGCAGCCGCCTCGATCCTCCGGAGCGACGAGTTGTCGAGTTGGTTTGACCCAAACAGTTCGTCGAGCCTTCGATTCGCCGCGAGAAATGGACCGAGCGGGAGATGATGTTCAGGCCTCGGGAGGCCAAAGACCACCGGCACGAGCCTCTGTTTCTGGTCCGCGAGGCGCGTGATCAACAATCGCTGTCCGTCGTTCAGGACCGGTTCGGGCGAGAAATTGAAGCGGAGACGATCCTGGCATTTGGCGAATGCTTCCAAGGCTGCGTGCGCGGCCGACAGCCGGTCAACCGCCTTGAGCGTCGTGCTTGCATAGGTTCGCAACGGATGAAGCCGGAGGAATTTCGTGAGACTTTGAGCCGCACGCAAATTGTAGTCGGCAACGACCGGCGGCGTCGGAGAAAACCTGTAGCCGCAGAAGTCGCCCAATTTTTGCAGATCACTGCTACCTGAAAGGCAGATCACGACCTCGTAGAGCTGTCGCGGTTGTTGCACCCGCCGCGCGAAAAAACGGAAACGCTCGAGGAAGGGCTCCCCGGAAGGAGGATTGGCCAAAAACGTGGTTTGAACCCAAGAGTGCAGGCTGGCGACCGCCCAGCCACGCGCCGCAAGTTCGCTGGCCAGGCAGGCGGCCAAGCGCACGATCTCGGCGTCCTGGGCTCCGGTTACCGCGACTTCGAGGGCAGCGATCACTTTCGTCAGATATGAGTCGGGCAAGGCTGACAACGTATCCGTGAGAACGTAGGCGAGCTGGGTGGCTTCTTTGCCGGATGGTTCACCCTCCTTTTTCGGCTTGGACGCGACTTTCTCCAACAAACTGGCCAAGATCGGCCAGGATCCCCCCAACGCGAGTTGGAGCTCGTGGTCGCAAGTGCAGATCTCCTTCGCCTCGGCGGCGATCATCGCGATGTCGTCCGGGCTGGCGAAGGGATGGACGAGTTCCCGGTCGAGTTCCGCTAGGATGGTGCGGCCGTTGTGGCATCGGACCCGGTAGCTCTCCAACGAGCGGTCGTGGGTGAGATTGAACCAAGCCTCCAAAAACACCTTCTCTCCCCGAAGAAGCGTGTCGAATTGAGGGTTATTTGGAATTGCGTGCATTTGGGGCTTGCGGTGGGGTTCGGGCGGACTATGTTGGTCAAATCACTTTAGGGAGTTAAGGGTGCGGTTAGCCCTTCAAAAAGGCTGTGACCAAAAATCCTCGCATCAAACACTCCCTCCCTCTTCCCCGTGGCGCGAATCCGCCACCAGCACCCCGCCGATGCGCGGGGTGCTTCGTTTTCAGAGGGCAAGCCGACCGTTTCACGCCCGTTTGATACCCGACGGAAGCACCGGGCGAACCGAATGACACTCGCATCGAATGCATCCAGCGCCGGCTTGGCTCTTTGCCATGCTCCGCTTTGCGGCGAACCATGGATGCCGGCCGGAGATGGGTCACAGGGCATGCTTGGTCTCCTCTGGGCGTTGCTCAGCCTGCGGCAGGTCCTTGTCCGTTTCGACCGGCGGGGTGATGGCGCCGTCGCCCTCAGGGATAAGAGGGGAGGCGACCTCAATCGGCGCGGGCGCTGACCGGTTAGGCGCGCAGCTTCTACGCGACCGCCACGAACGGGCACGCAGCCAAGCAAATGCCGTTGGGAACTCGGCCAACATCCGGAGGTTGTAGCCCATCGACCGGCTGGGGATTTGGTGGCCCTTTTCCCAACGGAGGTAGGTCTTCCCGTCGAGGCCAAGAATTTCGCTCATTTCGGCTTGATCGACTTTGAAAGCCTCGCGGATGCGGATGAGCTCCGCAGACGAAAGCAGTTCAATCTGTTCAGCCACATAGGCCTCAACCTTGAGGCTGGAGGCGAGGGAGATCGCCGTCTCGCCGCAGCGGTCGCAGGCATCGAACTCGACCTTGGGCACGGTCATGCGCTCGCCGTCGGGCAGGACGGTGGAATACTCACCCACCTGCGGGACGAGGTGTCCCTGATTGCAGGCCGGGCAAAGTAGATCGGTGAGGGCGTTCATGGCGCGGTTACTTGGGCAACGGTCGGGCAAACGTATGGTGGACTTGGGGCGCGAAATCAAAGCTTCTTCGTCGCGAATCGATTTCCTCTCACGGCGGCGCTCCTCCAATAATGCCGTAGGGCGCCTGCCCTTCCGCGACCCGCGGATTCCGTTGATCCTCAAGTTTCAGACGGTAGTGCTCGATCTTGACGATCGGCTCCCAGTGCAGGCGGGCGGGATCGCGCAGGATGTTGAGCGAGGGCTTCGCGCTGGCGCAGTGGAACACCACGTAGAGCCAGTAGTCCTGCCGCAGGCGCTCGGCGGTCTTGAACTCGTTGTAGGTCAGCGCGATCTCGCCGTCCACCGAGCGGCCCTTGACCTCGACGAAGCGGACGGCGATGGCCGTTTTCGGGTCTTCGGGGTGAGACTTGCGGGCGACCAGGTCGAACCCCCGATTCTCCGACTCGACGCTCTCGACGACGAAGCCCTCCGCCTCCAGGGCCTTGGTCGCGACCTGGATGGCGACGCGCTCTACCTCTTCGTCCCGGCGCATGGCGGCGCCGGCGGGCGTGTTGCGATCCGGGTGGGGCAGCACCCACGCGCGACCGAGGTGCCGGATGTCGGTGACGGCGCACTCGCGTTGCTGCGCCAAATCCCGCCGCCGCAGGTCGAGCCGCCGGTGGATTTCGTCGATCCGGTTCCCAACCTGCTTGATGCGGCCTTCCAAGCCTTGCTCCTGCGACCCGGCCTCGGAGCGGGTGACCAGCTCCGCCAGGGTGCAATTTTCGCGGTTGAGGATCGTGTTCAGGCTCGTCTCCACATGGCGCTCCACGACCTGGGTTTCGCGTATCCGCTCCTTCCGCACTTCGAGCAGGAATGGATTGAGGCTCTTTTCCAAGAGCATGGCCTGCAGGAAATCCTTGCCGGGAAGATGGTCGCCCGCGGGAACGGCGACGGGCCGCTCGGCCGGGACAATTTCATGAAAGAGCGTGGGACCGTGAACCGTGACGGTGCCATCGAGCTCGGTCACCAGCACGAAAATCCGGCGATTGAGCACGTGGGCGCTGCCGTCGCAAATGGCCGCCGTGAAAACGTCGAGCCGGGCGGCCAGATCGCGATGGAGGTCGAAGAAGACTGCGCCGCGTTCGAGCGCGATGTTCGCCTCCGCTTCGATGTCGCCCCGGACGGCCTCGAAGAGCGGGTGGCCGGGCGTGACCCACTCGCATGCCGGGTCTTTTTTCAAAAGTTCCTTGTCGAACACGACCTCCTCATAATCTTTGCCGAGGCGTCCAAAACGGGGTTCCTGCTCCTCGCCGCGCGTCAGGAGCCGCCGGGGAATGTGGCCGACCCGATAGATCCGGGAGCGATTGCGGCTGTTGGTCAGCTTGAGGCCGGAGTCCTTGGCGGCTTCGACGAAGAAATCCTCGATCACTTCGGGCACCAGCCGCCGCTCCTTGGCTTCCGCCGTCTTGCCCATCACTGCCGACAGGTTGAGCTCGCGCTTGGCAAGGCCCTCGAGGGTGGAGTTGGTGATCTCGGCGAAGCGGTGTTTGTCGATGTCTTGGACGATGCGGTCGAGGATGACCTGCTCGGTCTGGTTGCGGGCATACATGTCGCGCAACATCCGCTCGAGCAGGTTGGAAGGGAACACCTCGCCGAGCACGTTGAAGATCTTGCCCGTGCGGCCGGGATCGAGATCGGCCTCGATGCTCTCGATCCGATCGAAAAGTTTTTGCAGCACCCGGCCCTCGGCGGTGTTGGTGGCGACGAAATTGAAGATCAGGCAGTCCTTCTCCTGGCCATAACGGTGGATGCGCCCCATGCGCTGTTCGAGGCGGACGGGGTTCCAAGGGATGTCGTAATTCACCATCAGCCAGCAGAATTGGAGGTTGATGCCCTCCCCGGCGGCTTCGGTGGCGACCATCACCTGGCACGACTCCTTGAATTCGCGCTCGGCGAAAATTCGGCTGCCGGGGGTGTCGCGGTCGCCGATCTTCATGCCGCCATGGATGGTCGTGAGGGTGAGCCCCCAATCGCGCAGCCGCCCGCGCGGGCGTCCGTCCCGGCCATCGGCGGCCAGGTAATCGAGCGTGTCCTTGTGCTCGGTGAAAACCAGCAGCTTCATCTTCGGATCGGCGAAAATGCCGTGTTCCGTGAGCAGTTCCTTGAGGGCGACGAGCTTCGTCTCGATTTCCCGGCCTTCGAGCGCTCGGGCCTGGTCGATCAATTTGGTGAGTTCGATCACCTCCTCCCGGAGGAGTTGCGGATCGGGGCTCAAGACCACCTCTTCGAGTTGGTCGATGATGGCCTGTTGCTCCTCTTCCTCAAGGTCGTCGAAGCCTTCCGGGACGCGCTTGTTGATCAGGTCCAGTCGGTAGCCGGCGGGATCAGCGAGGATTTTTTCGCGCCGCTCCTTCATCCGCTCCAGTGTCCGGCGGGCGGCGTAAAGGCTGGAGGCGAACCGGCGTTGCAGCATCGCCATGGTAAACCCGACCGCGCGCGACGCGGGGGAATTGGCGGCGGCGGCGCGGAAGGACTGGTCCTGCACAAAACGGGTGAGCGCGTCGTAGAATTCGAGTTCGTGGTCGGTGATATCGAATTTCGCCGTCTTCACGAGGCGCTTGGTGAAAAGCGATTTCACCACCCCGGTGTCGGGATCGGGGAAAGAGACGAGGGCCTCTTTGACCCGCCGCAGGTAGAACGGAGCCTCGTGGTTGGCCATGGCCTGTTCAAGGCTGCTGACATCGCCATAAACATCGCGATCGAGGAGTTGGAGGAAGAGCGCAAAATTCTGAGGGTCCCCTTTGTGCGGGGTGGCCGTCATCAGGAGGAAATGGTCGGTCATGTCCGACAGGGCCTTGCCCAGCTTGTAGGCGAGCGTTTCCTTGTCGGCGCTGTAGGCGCTCATCTTGTGCGCCTCGTCCACGATGATGAGGTCCCACCGGCTGCGCAGGAGGCTTTCGCGGGCGTCATCGACGCGGGAGACCCACGAAACCGAAGCGATCACGAGATCGTGATCCTGCCAGGGGTTGGACCCATAGTTCGCGCGCAGGACGTCGGATCGAATGACGGTGAATTGCTCGCGGAACTTGTCTTTCATTTCCCGCTGCCACTGGAAGGTGAGATTGGCGGGCGTGACGATCAGCACGCGCTTGATGAGGCCGCGCGCCTTGAGCTCCTTGATGAGAAGGCCGGCCATGATCGTCTTCCCCGCGCCGGGGTCGTCGGCGAGGAGGAAACGGATGCGGGGCAATTTCAGGAAATATCCATAGACGGCTTCGAGCTGGTGCGGGAGCGGGTCGACGCGGGCGATGGATAGGGCGAAATAGGGGTCGTATTCGTAGGCCAGACCGAGCCGCATGGCCTCGATGCCGAGACGGAATTTGCGGGCGTCGCCATCGAAGGGCTCTTTCTCGGGATTCACCTCCAACTGGCCGATTTGGGCGGCGTCGAGGATGGGCTGGTAGGTGCGGTTGGACGAAACCCCGGTGCCAATCAGCTTGATCGAAGCCCCCATCGGGATCGTGGTGATGACCTGCACCGGCTCCGGAAAGAGCGCACCACGGACGATGACGTCGGGTTTGAGTTGGTCGGGATTCATCCGGGAGGCGGCGGGGGCAGAAGATGGTCGAGCGAGTTTTGTAGGGGTTCAGTGGACGGAATGAAAGCCTCTTCTCTGCAAACTGATCTTTGTCGGATTGGATGATCGGAAGATTCTGCGTGTCGCGCGACCGAAGCGCGGCGATCGGCTAGAGCGCAACGCCGCAGTTGGGAGTAGAATCGCGAGCGGCTGCCTAGGGTATCTTCTTGCCATGGGCATCCAACTTCTCGCGACGTGGCGTCGCTCCCCTTGGCGCCGGACTTGATCGCCCTCCCCTCGCGCTCGCCCATCCGCGGGGTCGGAAAAGGGTGCCATGCCTTTCTTCTTCCTGTCCGTATCCCCCATGCCACCGCCGCCCTTCATCAACTTTACCCCGGGCAGCAGTCGGGGTTCATAATTCATCCCTCATCCTTCAACCTTTTCTTCGTCCTGTCCGTATCCCCATGCCACCGCCGCCCCTTTCCGTCCTTCATAATTCATCCTTCAACATTCAACCTTTCCGCCACATCCTTTCCGCCAGCCTCCGCCCTTCATAATTCATCCTTCATCCTTCAACCTTTTCTTCGTCCCGCCGCCGCCATTCACGTCCATTAACGGTTCAACTCCGTGGCGGCCTTCGGATCGACTGACTCCCGATCCCTGACCCCTGACTCCCGCCAGCGGTTCACCGCGGCTCGTCGGCCTTGGCCCTGGTTCGTTTTCGCGTCTTCTGTGCCTCTCAACGAACTTCAAAACGGATGTTGATGATGAACAGGTTATGAATGTGCCAAAAGCCAAAACCGAAGTTCGTTCCCTGCAAGGTCGCGCCTGGGGCGCAGGTGCCCGCTTGGCACTTGGAACTTGATACTTGGCACTTGGCGGGGCGCGAGTCCCCGCTCTTTGCGGCCAATCATCCCGTGATCGGATTCGTGCCCATTCGTGTCCATTCGTGGTTCAACTCCGTGGTATGGGTTTTCTCCGTCGGCCTGGAATAAATCATTCTTGCTGGCATTCCGATTTGGCGGTTCTGCTGGCTCAGTTCAATCTGCGCAAATCCGGATCGCATCTGCGGTTCAAACTCCGTCTGTTTTGGCCTGGTTCGTCTTTGCGACTTCGAGGCTCCGACCCGATTCGGTCGGGGTTGCGACTTTTTGCTGTGCCCTCCGAAGCGCTCGGGCGAAGGAGGGCCGCCTGCTCCGCTATTCGCGCGCATTCGCGTCAATGAAAACCTGTCGCTTCGCTCGGTAGCCCGGTTCGGCTCGTCTGCCTTGGCCCTGGTTCGTTTTTGCGTCATTTGAGCTTTTTCGCGGCCAATCATTCCGTGATCCCAATCTGCGTCCGTCGGCTCCTCTGCGAAAATCTGCGGCGCGCCCCCTGACCCGTGGACGCGGTAAAAACTCCGACTCCGTTGCCTGGGTCTTGGCGATGCTTCCGAGACCGGGATTATTCCTGGTTCGTTTTCGCGCCTTTTTGTGACTTTTTGTGGCCAATCCGTCTTGCTTGCTGCTCGTCCTTTCTCAGAACTCAATTCCCTCTCCGAAAGGCGGCTGCCTGCCCTCCAGAGCTTCAGCGACGGAGGGCCGCCCGCTCCGATATTCGCGCGCATTCGCGTTAATTCGCGGTCGGATCGGCTGCCTTGGTAGGTCCCCTTTTTGCGTCATTTGCGCTTTTTTGCGGCCAATCGGTTTTGGTTGCGGCTTTGCCGCGTTATGCCTCTTTGCGGCCAATCTTCATCGCGGCTATCATTTCCGGCTGGCACCGGCGGCGCCGATCGGATTGAATCGCCCGATGTCAGACCTGCCCGACTCCCCGCTCATCCCGCCGGCCTTGCGGGAGGCCCTGCGGCTCACGCCGGATAACACCCCGCTGCTCCTCCACACCGCCGAGTCGGTGTTGCGTTGCGGCGGCTTCGCCGAGGCGGAGGCGCTGTTCAAGCGCGCGCTGTCCCTGGAGCCCAACAGCCTGGCGGCGCGGATCGGCCTGGCCACCGCTTTTTACCAACAGGGCAAACAGGGCGCCGCGCTCGTGATCGTCGAGGAACTCGCCAAAACCTCCGCCCCGCCGCCGCGCGCGCTGCTGTTGCACTCGCGCCTGGCGTTGCAAGGGGGAGAGTTGCGCCTGGCCGCCCGGCAATACGTCCGCGCCCGCGAGGGCGATCCGAGCCTCGCCGATCCCACGTTGGAGGTGGAACTGGGCGCTCACCTGCCCAAGCTTCCGGCGCCGGCCTTGCCGAAGGCCGCGTCGCCCTCCCGCGCGGCGGGCTCGCGGCCGCCGGCTTCCGGCGGCCAGGGCGGCAGCCCAACCGAACGCGAGCGCCAACCGGCCGGCGACCCGCCGCCGAGCCCGCGGCTCGATCCGCTCGAGCGGCCCAAGACCACGTTCGCCGAGGTCGGCGGCATGGAGAAAATGAAGGAGGAAATCCGGATGAAGATCATCCTGCCGCTGCAGCAGCCGGAGCTTTTCCGCGCCTATGGCCGGAAAGCCGGCGGCGGCATCCTGCTCTACGGCCCGCCGGGCTGCGGCAAGACTTTCCTCGCCCGCGCCACCGCCGGCGAAGTCAAGGCCGGCTTCCTTGCCGTCGGCATCAGTGACGTGCTCGACATGTGGCTCGGCCAGAGCGAAAAAAACCTCCACGCCATCTTCGAGCAGGCCCGCGCCCACCGGCCCTGCGTGCTGTTCTTCGACGAAGTCGATGCCCTCGGCGCCAACCGCACCGACATGTTGCGCAGCGGCGGCCGGCACATCATCAACCAGTTCCTCTCCGAACTCGACGGCATCGCGGATGCCAATGCCGGGGTGTTGATCCTCGCGGCGACCAACGCCCCCTGGCACCTCGATCCGGCCTTCCGCCGGCCGGGCCGCTTCGACCGCATCCTCTTCGTGCCGCCACCCGATGCCGCCGCCCGGGCGGCGATCCTGCGGATCCAACTCAAGGGGAAACCGGTGGGAGAAATCGATTTCGACGCCGTGGCGAAGAAAACCGACGGCTTCTCCGGGGCCGATCTTAAGGCGGTGGTGGACCTGGCCGTCGAAGAAAAGCTGCGCGAGTCGCTGCGCGCGGGAACCCTGCGGCCGATCGCGGCGCGCGACCTGCTCGAAGCGGCGAAACAGCGCCAGCCGACCGTGACCGACTGGTTTCAAACCGCGCGAAACCACGCGCTCTACGCCAACCAAAGCGGGCTCTACGACGACATCCTCGCCCATCTGGGCATCGCCAAATGAGCGACCGCCTGGCACGCGCCCGCCTCCTCTTGGCCCAATCGCGCCCCGCCGACGCCGAGCGCGAGGCGGGCCTGGCCGTGGCCGCGGAACCGGAGGACCCCGCCGCGCTGGCGGTGCTCGCGCTCAGCCTCGCCGAGCAACGGAAGATGCCGGCGGCGCTGGAAGCGGCGCGGCGCGCGATCGGCCTCGCGCCCGACGCGGCCCACCTGCACTACGTCCACGCCTCAGTGCTGCACCGCGCCGATCTCGACGACCAGGCGCGCCACGCGGTGGCCGAGGCGATCCGCCTCGACCCGGAGGATGCCGACAATTTTTCCCTGCTCGCCTCGATCGAGCTGGCGGAACGCAACTGGCCCGGCGCCCTCGCGGCGGCGGAACGGTCGCTCGCGCTCAATCCGGAGCACATCGGCGCGGCCAATCTCCGGGCGATGGCGCTGGTCCGCCTGGGCCGCACCGCCGAAGCGGAGCAGACGATGGATTTCGCGCTGCGGCGCGCGCCGGACAACGCCTTTTCCCACGCCAACCAGGGTTGGAACCGCCTCCACCAAAACAAGCCCCGCGAGGCCATGGTGCATTTCCGCGAGGCGCTGCGCCTGGCTCCGGATCTTGAATACGCCCGGCAGGGCATGCTGGAGGCGCTGCGGGCGCGGAATCCCATCTATCGCGCGATGCTCGCCTATTTTCTCTGGATGGGCCGCCTGCGGGGCCCGTGGCAATGGGCGGTGATCATCGGCGCGATCGCCGGCGGTTCGGTGTTGCGCGGGGCGGCCGACACGAACCCCTGGCTCTGGCCGGCGCTCGCGCTGTTTTATCTCTTCGTTTACCTGACCTGGACGGCGGTGCCCATGTTCAACCTTTTGCTGCGGATGGACCGCTTCGGCCGGCACGTGCTCACGCCCGACCAACGGCTGGCGAGCAGCTTTTTTGGCGTGACCGTCGCGCTGGCGCTCGGCGGGGCGGCCTGGGCACTGGCCGGGGGTGGCACGCGGGCGTTGATCGCGACGATCTTGGCGGCGGCGCTGTCGATCGCGGTCGCGATGACCTTCAAGCGCACCGGCCGCCAACGGAAATTCTACGCCCTGGCCACGATCGGCCTCGCGTGCCTGGCGGCCGGCACGTTATCCGATCCCAATTTCGATTCGGGCATCAGCGCCACGTGCGCGAACCTTTTC
>Ga0207037_10125_pt1 | contig 26577 bp, 25 predicted proteins | sample Alteio_BWMinCont_75_FD_153268 | JGI IMG/M metagenome (GOLD analysis project Ga0207037, IMG submission 153268) | Enriched cells from forest soil in Barre Woods Harvard Forest LTER site, Petersham, Massachusetts, United States -... | ecosystem: Environmental > Terrestrial > Soil > Temperate forest >... | reverse complement strand
CGACAAGCCAAGCGCTTGTGAAATATTTCACAAGAAAGGCTAACGCTACGACAGGAATGTGTCAATCACTGCGCGAGGTGTTTTCTGAAAAAAATCCTCCGGTCAACGCGAAGGATCTTCATAATAAGCCTCATGGCTCGAAAGCAGACAAACAATGGACCTAGCGACACTAGGACAAATTCTTCAATTTCTCGATTTGCGCTTCGAGCTTGCGGATGCGCTCGATGAGATAAGGCAGACGCCGCACGTTTGCATGCATCTTCATCGCCTCTTTATGCGGTTGAGCGGGATATCCAAAAACAAATCCACCCTTGGGCACTTCACGATTAATCCCACTTTGCGCGGCAAGAACCGCTCCATCGCCGATCGTGATATGGCCCACGGTCCCCACCTGTCCGCCGATTCGAACAAATTTGCCCACTTCAGTACTGCCAGAAAGGCCTGCCTGCGCGGCGATGGCGGTATGCTCGTCGATGATCACGTTGTGGGCAATTTGCACAAGGTTGTCGATCTTCACGCCGCGCTTGATCCATGTCCGCCCAAAACGGCCACGGTCAATCGTCGTGTTGGCACCAATCTCCACATCGTCCTCCAGCTGAACAAATCCGACTTGCGGAATTTTTTCATAATGCCCATCCAGGAATTCATAGCCAAATCCGTCCGACCCGATCACCGCGCCGCAATGCAAAATGACACGGTCGCCCACGACACACCGCTCGCGGATAGACACATTCGGATAAATGAAGCAATCCCGCCCCACCCTCGCTCCATGTCCGATATAGACTCCTGCGCCCACCACGCTGTTTGGACCTACCACAGCATCATCTTCAATCGTCGCGAATGCTTGAATCGAAGCCGCCGAGTCAATTTTTGCTTTTGGCGAAACGTTCGCATGCACGTGCACCCCGGGCTTAAAGACAGGGACTGGCGGACAATCCAGAGCGACGATACGACTAAAAGCCATGCTGGGCTGTTTTACTCGAATTACCGTAAGACGCGCTGGGACCTTTACTTGAGGACTCACGAGCACCACGGAAGCCTTCGTCGACCCGAGAAGGGCCATATAGCGCGGATTTTCAAGAAAACTGATCTCTCCGGGCCGGGCTTCCTTTAAACCTGCAAAACCCACAACGACAAGACCAGCATCTCCCTCCAGCTGGCCTTGCACGAGAGTCGCAAGTTCGGCGGATGTTTTTTGCAAGACGATTACTTCTTGGAATCTTTATCCTTCGCATCCACATCTTTGGAAGCGGGAGCGGGGGCGGGAGCAGCCGCTGAGCCGGCTGCGGGCGCGCTCGCATTCATCGTCTTAAGGATGTCCGACGTGACATCAAGCGCGTCCTGAACGTAAATGAAAGGAGGCACGCCGCTCTGGGTCAAACCCGTCTTGTCCACAATCATGCTGTAGCCTTCCTTCTTGGCTTTTTCCTGCACGACCTTCACGATTTCATCGACGATGGTCATGCGGACGCGATTGCGTTGCTCAAAAAGTTCCCGCTCACGGTTCGTCTTCATTTCTTCAAAATTTTGCCGCGCGATACGGTATTCCGTCTTCTTTGTTTCGAGTACTTTCTTCTTTTCGGCGCGTTTATCATCGGTAAACGCGGGGTTTTCAGATTCATCCTGGAGCTTCTTGCCGTCCTCCTCCATCTTCTGCAGATCAGCAACTTGTTGACGCAGGTCCTTCTGATAACTGTCGGCGCGATCCTTCAGTTCGCTCTCCGCCTTTTTGGTTTTGTAATATTCGGCAAAGACCTTCGCCATATCGACGGATCCAACCTTAAATTGTTGGGCGGATGCAGTGGAATAAAGAACACAGGTTACGAGAAGAGCGGTGAGGAATCGGCAGGATTTCATAATGTTGCAATATTGCTAACGGTTAAAATGAAAATTGTACAGCACGGGATGAATCGCTTCCCTTCCGTCAAAACTTGGTACCGACATTGAAACTGAACTGGCCACTGTTCCCTGTATATTGATCATGACGAAGAGGCCAGCCGTAATCCAAATTGATCGGACCGATGGGTAAATTCAGGCGCAGTCCGATACCGGCACCGACGTCGGGCCCTGTGGCGCCCCAATCATACGCATTATCCCACACCTGCCCTCCATCGATGAAAGTCGCGAAACGAACCCGATCAATGACAGGAACGGAATATTCCGTTTGGAGGTATGCCATCGTATTTCCACCAATGGGTTCATTGTTGCTTGTCGGGTCTTTGGGACCCACATCTCGAAAACGGAATCCACGAACGGTGTTCGGACCACCCAGAAAGTAACGATCGAAAATGGGAACGCGCGTGCCGTCCGCCCACGTATCCACCACTCCAGTGGAGCCATTGAAGGAAAGAATATTCTTTTCCCACCAAGGCATCGTGAAGTAAATCTGTCCGTTAAGTTGAAACTTATAGATATCCGTGTCACCGCCCAGTGCAGGGCCGCCTGCCACTTCACTATAAAGCTGGAGTTTGTAGCCCTTGGAGGGCAGCACGAATGAATCGCGGGTGTCTCGGGTGATGCTACCATTCACCGAACTCTTCAATCGCCCGCCACTTTCCTCAAGGATGAGCGGCGAAGCAGCCGACGAGAAATTATAGAGCTCGATCTCTTCAAGTTTGTACATCAGCTCGACCTTATTGTACTCCCCAAGCGCCTTGCCCGCACGGACGTCAAAACCATAATTCCGTTGGTTATAAATGGCGCTCAGATAACTCGCCTCATCGTAAAAAAGATCGAATCCGACAGCCAGCCGTTGATTCATGAACCACGGTTCTGTGAACGACACAATATAGTCCTGGCGGCTGGCGCCAAATTGGGCGCGTATACGCGCCTTTTCGCCCGCACCTGTGAAGTAGGGCGGTTTGTCGATGTCGAAATTGCCTTGCGTTACTTCCACAAAGCCGAGAATCGAATCGACCGAGCTGAAACCGGCACCAAAACTGATGGAACCCGTACGTTGTTCTTCCACGGAAACGACCATTTTCTTGCGGTTGGCCACATCCGTGTCCTCCGGAGTCACCGTCACATGCGAGAAATAGCCGAGATTTTCTAAACGCTGCTTGGAAGCGTCGACCTTTACGGTGTTGTAAATTTCACCGGGCGCGACCGCCAACTCACGGCGAATCACCTTGTCTTTGGTCTTCTCATTGCCTCGCAGCTCAATCAAATCAATATAGGCCAAATCTCCTTCGCGAATCTCAAGAGAGACGTCCATCGTTCCAGACTTCACGTTGGGAATGCGTGTCGGCTTGACCGCGGTGTCAATATAACCGCGCGCGCCATAGATGTCGCGAATGGCCTTGATGTCATCCTGCAAGCCGCCAGGAGTGAAAAGACCACCGGACTTCATCTTGAGCTTTTGCTCGATTTCTGCCGTCGTGAAAAGCTGATTGCCGTCGACCGTCAGCTTGCCCACTTTATATTGCTTGCCCTCGAAAACAAAAAACGTCACGACCACTTTATCCTTCTCAGGATAATCAAATTTGACATCTTTTACGTCCGAATCGATGTAACCTTCGGAACGATAAAAATCCACAATCTTTTGCTTATCCTCTTCGATGACGGTCTGCTTCAAGTAACCCTTTTTTGTGAGCCACGTAATCCAGTTGTAATTGCGAGTTTCGATCTTGTGGCGCAATACCTTTGTCGTAAAGGCATGGTTACCCTCAAAATTGACTTTGTCGACGATGACGCGCGGCCCCTCGGTAATGATGAACTTCACAATACTGTGACCCGTCAACTCATCCGGCGTGATTTCAAATGTGATCTTCACGTCGTGATAACCTGCCTTCTGATAGAATTCGATCAACGAATTGGCAGCCTCGGCCACCTGACGTTCGGAAAGAATTTCGCCGGGCGTCAATTTGGCTTCTTTTTCACCCGCGGAATATTTGAGCTCCTTCTTGAGGCGGTCCGATGAATATTTTGTATTGCCCTCAAACACAATGTCCTTGAGCTTTGTCTTGCCCTGCACCTGCACAATCACCTTCACACCATCCTCCACCGGCTCCTGGATAATTCGTACGTTCGCAAAAAGGTCCGTTTTGTAGAGGGAACGAACATCATCCTCCGATTGCATTTGTGTAAACGGCTCACCCACTTTCGTGCGCAAATTGGCCAGGATCACGCTGTCGTTGGTGGTCTTCGGCCCCGCAAAACGAATTTCAATCTCTTTGACGATGGCGCCATACTCCTTCGGCTTCGCTTCCTCTTCCGGCGTCGTGATCAGTTTTTTTCCCTCCTCCGACTTCACATCCTTTGTTTTTTCAACATAGGGAGCCTCGGGCGGAGGTGTATCTTGAGCAATGACCAACGAAACCGTAGTGCAAACGACGAGGATTCTGAACGACTTATTAAAATACTTGCCTAATGCGTTGGTCATAAAGGAGTTACTCAAGTTTCATAAGCCGCCGTCGAATCTTCAAATCGAGTATATTCGGGGAAGAAAGTCAACTTTATTTCGCCCACGGGTCCGTTTCGGTTCTTGGCGATAATCAATTCGGCCTCAATCGCTTTCTTGGGATCGCCACTCTCTTCTTCATAGGCGTCCTTGCGCGCCATGAGACATACGATATCTGCATCCTGCTCAATGGAACCCGACTCTCGCAGATCAGAAAGCTTGGGTTTTCGTTCGTCCCGCTCCATCTGACGGTTGAGCTGACTCAACACAATCACAGGAATATCCAGATCCTTCGCCAGCGCTTTGATGCCGCCGGAAATCACCGCCACTTCGCGTTCACGACTATCGTTGCGACTCATCCCCCCGGCTACCATCAGTTGCAAATAATCGATAATGAGGAGTTGCACCCCATGCCGGTTCTTTAACCGGCGTGCTGATGCTCGCAGCTGTGAAATCGTGATCTGCGGGGTGTCGAGAATATACAGGGGGGAATTTCCGATCATGCCCGCCGAACGAACGAACTCTTGAAGGTGCCTCTCTGACATGCCACCGTGATAAAGCTCCCACATGTTCACGCGTGCCTTCGAGCACGCCATGCGCAGGGCAAGCTGATCAGCGGTCATTTCCAGGCTGAAGACACCGACGGGAACCTTCTCCTCGAGAATTAGGCGTTCGGCAACATTGAGGGCGAGAGACGTCTTGCCGATTCCAGGACGCGCAGCAATGACGATCATTTCCGCGGGACGCAGGCCGAACGTCAACTTGTTCAGATCGCGATATCCCCATGACAATCCGGGCATTTTCCCGCGATTTTCCTGGATTTCGCTTACTTTCGAAACCACCCGATCCGCGATCTCGCGGATGGGTTCGATTTCTTTTTTTATGTTGCCTTCACAGATCTTCAGAACCTCGGTTTCGATCTGATCCATCACGTGATCCACTTCGTCCTGTGAATCGTACGCGATTTGAATCGCCTTGGTGGAAACCTCAATCAATTTGCGGAGCTGATATTTGTCGCGCAAGATCGTGATGTAAAACTCAACGTGGGCCGCGGTGGGGAACGCCACCGAGAGTTTACTCAGATAATAGGCACCCCCCACCTCTTCAAGCCTCCCTTGATCCTTAAGTCGAGTCGTGATCGTCACCACATCGATCGGCTCGGACTTGGCGTGCATCCCGCAAAGTACCGTAAAGATGACTTGATGGCTGCGCTGGTAGAAATAATCCGGGTTCATTATCTCAATACAGCGGTCGAGCACTTCGTTCGGACTTAGAAGGATTGAGCCGAGAACGGCAATTTCCGCTTCAGTGCTCTGCGGCATGACGCGAGCAGGAACAACTTCCGTCGTCGCCGTAGGCATTGGGGAGAAAATCGATTAAGCCTTCTTGGCCTTGGAAGTCTTAGCTTTCGCTTTGGGCTTCGCATCCGCAGCCGCTTCCACTCCCGTTGGAGTGGGCAGATTGGGCGAGACAACGTTCAATTTAAACGTCGCGTTCACCTGGGAATGCACTCGAATCGGAATCTCAAACGTGCCGAGCTTTTTGATTGGCTCGTCGAGCAAGATGGCTTTGCGATCAAACTCGAACCCGCGCGAAGCGAGAGCTGCCGCGATATCCGTATTGGTGACCGAACCGAAAACCTTGCCATTCTCGCCCGTCTGCAATTCAACCGTGCTGTTAAGCTTGGAAATCTTCGTTGCGATTTCCTGCGCCTCCTCCAAATCCTTGCGCTCCCGTTCGGCACGAAGAAGCTTCAGAGACTCGATCCGGCGCAACGCCGTCGGCGTCGCGATCAACGCCTTGTTTTGAGGAAGAAGAAAGTTGCGCGCGTAACCGTCGGAAACGCCCACCTGATCTCCTTCAGAGCCGAGGCCCGCAATGTTCGCTGTGAGAATTACTTGAGTAGCCATGGTAAAAAAAGGGTCAAAAAGTCCAATAAATAAGCGTGTGAGCTTATCAAATGAAAAGCCGCATGGTAAAGGGGAATCTTTAATTTCCTGCCCGTCAGACGCGGGTCCGAAACAGCACATCGACCACATTTCGAATATATTGCTCGTCCGTCATTCCGTCGGTAGCTTCGGATGGAAATTTCTGAACCTCCCCGAAGTGCCGGGCAAGGGATTCAAACAATGCCACGCGCGCGTCGGGCTCGAATTCTTCACGGCGCAGGATCGCTTCCAGAGCAATCCCCGCTTCCGCAGGCGTCGTTTTCTGCCTCAACCGCGCGACAAGATGCGGATGCTCGCGGAAAGAATTGTATTTTCCGGCAAAAAGCTGTTCCAGGTTCGCATCCATGCCAGGCAAAAGACGAATGACCACGGTGTTGGCCGCAAGGTCGCCCAATCGCTGGCCGGAGCGGTTCAAGAGAGAGGTGATTCCTCCTACCAGGTAAAATAAGGGCAGCGCGTCCAGCGCTCGCAACAAGTTGCGAACAAAAATCTGGTTGAATTGGAGTCGCAATCCCTGTGCATCCACGACCCGAAGCCTTAAGAGCCGCTTGCCCAGGGTTTGCCCCCGTCCATACCACTCCCACGCAATCCCATAACCGATCGAAATCGCAAAATAGGCGAGCGTCGTAACCGCCCCCACCACATCCCAACTCAACCATCCAAAGCCAGCAAGTCCCGCAGATATCAGGTTCGACGCGGCCGCAATGCACGCACAATCGACGAGCCACGCCACAAAACGAGTGACCGGACTAGCGAGAAAAAGCGGAAACTCAATTCCATCGCCCGTCTGGATCAAAAGGGTGTTCGTCTTGTTGGAATCTAGATTCATGAAGCACTCACGGTCGACGCCCCGTCGGCGCCCTTGTTGAACCCCGAGGTCGTCAGAAAGAGGATCAATACAACCAATTCCACACCACCCAATCCGATCTTCACCCCGTAAGGAATCACGGGTTCGTGATATTGCGACAGAAATGCTTCCATGAATCCGGCCCATACGAGCATGATCGCGACACCACAGATCAGGGTCGTCAGATCACTGGAAATGGCACGCAGCCGTCCGCGCAACGGCGTACGGCTTCCCCATCCAATCAATGCCCCCCCGAGCAGCAATCCGGCCTGGCCCGCGATGATGAAGGAGGGAATCTCAACGACACCATGCGGCATCAGCCAGCCCAAAAGAAATTTTGTCTGCCCCGCCAGAATATAATCCAATGCCACTGCTCCCAGGATGACGCCATTGTAAAAAAGCAACATCGCGGATCCCACACCCCACGTCATCCCCATCGCGAGAATCAGAATCGACACTTCCGTATTGTGCGTCATGAGCTGCGTCGAAAAGTGCGCCTTTCTCCCCGCGAGTCGATCCTCCGACCCGCTTTCTTCTTCCGCGACACGCTTCCCCGGGTCGCCGCTCAAATGCGAAAAAGGCCCAATCAAGATCTCCTTTGCGGAAACGTCAAAACTGATCGCCAGCCCACCGAAGATCACGCCCGCACAGGTGATCGCAAGCGAGAGCCAGAAAACTCGAATGTGACGCCGAAATGTCCGGGGAAATATCTGAAAGAACCATTTGAGCGGCTGGAAATGCGGCTTCGCTCGGATCTCGTGAATTTCACCATAGGCCCGCGCCACAAGCGTCTCAAGATATTGCCTGACGGTCTGTTCCGAGGCGAAGGTAGAGATCTTTGCCAAATCCGCCGTTGCACGACGATAAAGCGCATAAAACTGCTGGAGTTCTCGCAAATCCATCTGATACGACGCATCACGCTCCAAACGGTCGAGCATGGATTCCAGACGCTGCCAGTGCTTCTGCTCCGTCTCGACGAAATGTTGAACGTTAAGAATCAAAGCATTTGCCGTTGTTTGATGTTCAAATAATGCGCCACGAGTTGGGGCATCATCTTCTCCCCGTCAAGATTGAGCAAACTCACCCCGTGACGCTTCAACACCTTCTCGAGTTCGCGAAGCTGATGCCAAAAGACATGACCTCCCAATCGCTGATAGATTTGATCGATCGACGCCACACCTTCCGACTGAAACAACGGCGCAACCGACGGCGCCTTGAGACTGCACACACCAATCAAATGTTGCCTTCCAATCAGGTCGATGGTCTTCGTCAGACTTTCAACAAGCACCGGATCATCCAGATCGGTCAGAAAAATCAGCAGCGCGCGTTTGCGCAATCGCAATCGCACAAAGGAACAGATCTCTTCAAAGTCGGGCGTCACCCGCTGCGGCTGCAACGTGTAGAGTGTGTCGCGGCAGGCGTCGTAATGCGCTTTTCCATTCTTCGCGCGAACAAAGCTGCGCACGTGATCACTGAACGTAATCAGGCCAAACAAATCCCCCTGCTGTTCCGCCACCAGCGCCATCACGAGGGCGGCGGTGATAAATCTTTCGAGCGCGGTCTGTCCATGAGAGACGCGTCCGCTCAGCCGCGAATAATCGATGAGCACGTACAATTCCTGCGTCCGTTCCACCTGATAGAGTTTCGTCACGGGCCGTCCGCGTTTCGCCGTCGCCTTCCAATGGATCTGATCGAAGCCGTCGCCAGGAACGTAATCGCGCAATTTTTCGAATTCACGTCCCTGTCCCACTCTCCGCTGCATGTGGATACCGAAATGACCCCGGTTCAAGAACAGTGCAGCGAGCCGTTTTCGCTCGTGCATCAAATTGGGATAAACCCGCATCTCAAGCGACGCTGGCACGGCGCGTCGCACGCCCCAAAATCCGAGCGGGGAAGACATTTCCAGAAAACATTCCTCGAACCGAAAATTGCCGCGCACGGAAGGCGTGCAGGGCCATGAGGTCCACGACGACTCGGCCCCATCCGGCAAATCAATCAAAAGGTCCTCGTGGGGCGATCGAATCTCGGGAGGGAAAGGAAGCCCCACTCGAAGCTGGCGCACACCTGTCCCGACACGAATCGTGATCGGAATGCTTCCTTCCCGATCTTTGGAAAAACGGACGAGATCGGGAACTTCGACCGAAATATGTTTGATTCTGCCCACACCAAGCCACGCGTCCCACGCCGCGACAACCACAAGACCCGCCATGACCGCCATCGAGAGCAATAGGAAGGCCGGCACGAGGACCGCCACCGCTGCAAACGGCAGCAGCATTGCCATCCAAAAAAGAAGCCTATTGCCTGGAACGATCATCGCGGAACAGCCACTCCCTGCAAGATTTGTTGAATCACTTCCGATACGGAAAGCCCCTCGATCTCAAATTCCGGTCGCAAAATAAGGCGGTGATCTAATACAGGGGCAGCCATGCTCTTGATGTCGTCGGGCGTCACGAAATCGCGTCCTGATAATGCCGCCAGCGCCCGGCTCGCGAGCACCAAGGCCTGGGTGGCCCGCGGTCCTGCTCCGACTAGCACACTCGCATGCGCGCGCGTTCCCCGCACGATGTCGACAAGATAAGCCATGAGATCGTCCTTGAGCACAATGCCTGCCAGCGTTTTCTGAACCCGAACAAGCCCCTCCGCATCGATGACCGGATGGACTTGGTGCGAGGCGAGAATCGATTCCGGCGCATCCAGTGTGAGAATACGATGCGCAAGGGAGAGTTCCTCCTCGCGTCCAGGATAGTCCATGACGATTTTCAGCATGAACCGATCCTTTTGCGCCTCGGGAAGAGGATACGTTCCCTCATACTCGATGGGGTTTTGAGTCGCGAATACCGTGAAGCTCGACGGAAGCGAATAAGTCTCGCGATCGATCGTGACCATGCGCTCCTGCATCGCCTGCAGGAGTGCGGATTGCGTCTTCGCGGGAGCCCTGTTGATTTCGTCGGCAAGCAAAAAGGACGTGAAAACGGGGCCGGGCACCAGCGTGAACTCATTTTTTTGCAAATTGAAAATGTTCGTTCCGGTGATATCGGAAGGCATCAAGTCCGGTGTAAACTGGATGCGACTCGAGTGACATCCCAGCACTTGGCCAAGAGTCCTTACAAGCAGCGTTTTTCCCACGCCGGGCACGCCTTCGATGAGTGCGTGATTTTGCGTGATGATCACGATCAGAGCCTTGTCGATCACATCCTGTTGGCCGATGATCACCTTCGCGACCTCCTGCCGCGCGCGAGCTAGGGTTTCTTTCAATTCGTCGATATTCACATGCTCCATGGGGTCTTCCTTTCAGTCAGAATCTGGCGGATGTTGTTGTAGGTTGAAATCGGGTTGCGCTCCCTTTTCGGGAGCGACTGTTCTCGAAGGATCTCCTCTCGGATGCGCTGGAGGTCCGCCGCCGGCAGCCGCCGTTCCGGCGCCGTAGAAGCGGCCCACTCTTCAAAGCAAACGGCGGAAAGATCCGCATCGGAGATATTCCGACGCAGCAGATTCACGAATCCCGCGCTGTCGTTTTTTCTCTCGCCGCCTTCCGACGAAACGTGTTCGGGTTCTTCATGGGGCGGCACGAAGCTGAACGCGTTCTTCCACACAAAAAGAATCGCCAACAACAAGATCGCTGCGACGAACCCCTGCAGTCGATATTTCAACAGGAGCGAGGAAATTCCAGGCTGCTCCTGGACGCCAAAATGAGCTTCATCGAAGATCACCCTTTTGTGCCCACCCAACATCCAAAGGAGCAGATCAGGATGACGCTCTTTGCGCATCGCTTCATTGCTAAAAAAATAGGAATCCGACGAAAGAACGATGGAACCTTTGCCCCATGATCGCTCGATGATGACAGGCCATTCGCCGCGTTTATATATGACATGCCATGGAGCATTCAGATGATCGAAATAGATGGCCGTATGCCACGAAATCGGCTTGCCCCCGGTTCCCTCGGCCGCAGAAACCTCAGCCGGAATCGGCTGATTCCTCGCATTCACAACGAGGTTGGTATAGTTGACCCCAAATCCCCAATGTTTTGCAAGGGATTGAAATTCCGAGTTTTGAAGAGCTCCTTTTCTTCCGGACGCCGGTTCCAGCTTCTTCTTCGATTCAACATCCGATTTCTTTTCTTCCTCGGAGTCTTCTTTCTTTTTTTCAGTCGAGTCGTCCTCGGAATCTTTGGCTCGCATGTTCCTCGTGCGCTTTTCCTTGCGACGAATCGCGTTGGTTTTGCCAGTCACAGGAAGAAAGGAAAGGACCAGGCGGTGACCTTCGGATAAAAGCAAGTCAGCGTCCTGAATTTCATCTGACGTCGCTTGATCTAGATCCTCATGCTCCAATCCAAGGACGAGCAACGCCGAGGGCGAGCCTTCCATCCGCCTCCAGGGCTTGTAATTGCGCTCCACTTGAAGCGGCAGCTGTCGAAAGCTTTCATGCAATGCCTTTGTCCCGAGGGGATCGGCGCGTAGCGACGAGTAGGCAGGATAGACGTCGCCCATCGCGAATCGCAGTTTGAACAATTCCACCACACCCCAACCAAACCCGATCAGCAGCAGCCCGGACGCGAAAAGAAAAATGAGATTTCGATGTTTCATGCAGCCTGCGCCTCCTCGCGCCGTGTCGTTTCGATTCTCAAAATGCCATGGAGGTTTTCCTGAAACTTGCCGAGTATCACCTCGTCGACAGGATGCAACCCATACCATACGGCCTCGAAAACGGCGACGTTTTGGCTGAAGAAATCGATCAGCGTCGGAAGGGCGTGAGAGCGCCGTCCAAGCTCGTTCAGGTAGTCACGATTCGACTTGTACACAGCGATCCCGATCCATTCGCGATGCGACAAAAAGGCGAGTGAAGCGAGATAAAAGGCTCGCAAGGCCAGTCGCCGTTCGCCCTTCGCCATAAGTTCTCGGGCAAGCGCCATCCATTCCTCCCATGGAAGTTCGCTTGCCTGCACTTTTTCGTCGTTGAGATTCGGCTTCGCAACGATCGCCTGGCTTGCGACGTGATGCGTCCTGATTCCCCTCTCCTTCCATTTTCTAAAAAGGAGAATCGCGAGAAGGCTGACCGTCGCAGTGAGAATGGTGAATACCACGATTTGAAGGGACGTCCGCCAGTCCCATTCCCGCTCCTGCGCTTTCGGTTTATCCTTTGCCTTTGGAAAAAGATCGTCCACCCAATCGAGAAACTTGTTCCAAAGTTTTTTAAACGGCTTCCATGCCTTTTTGAGGGTCACTCCGACCTCATCGAAAAACGACCCGAAAAAGCCCGACTCTTCACCTGTCGTCTTGATTTTCTCCCGCGGCAAACGCCAACTGTATTCGGGATGTTGCAGCACGTCGTCCAGAGCCTCATTCAGTTTTTGAGCTGGAACATCCTTTTGGGTATCGACGTCTCTCTCTTCCGCCAAGCCGTTCACCACAAGCACCAGGATAAGGAGCGCCGCAGCCCAACCCGCGCCTCCTTTGCCTCGGCGAAGTTCCGTCTTCAAATCCTCGCCGGTCTGGCGCGATAACCCGTAAAAGCTTCGCAAAGCGTAGACCGTTTTGATGAGCGGATTCATGCAAAGAAAGGTGACACTCACGAGGACTGCGAGAAATGTCGTGTTTAAAAAACACCAGCGGCTCAACGTGAAGACAGTTTCGATTCCAAAAAGCATTTTGAAAAGATGGGGTATCAGAAAAATCCCCGTTGCCAGATTCAAAAAGACGAAAAACCCGAAGGAGAAGAGCACGAGGAGAATCCGATGATTCTGTCCCGACTCAAGACCTGCCTGTTCGCGCGAGCGCGTAAAAACGGTTTTCAGATCGTGCTGGCCGTCACCAAGATACGAAACATTGTGAAAGAACGCCGACATCCATCCATATGGCAGTGTCAGCACAAACGCGATCGGCAGCAGGATCAGGCTGTAGGGCTGCAGGACGATCTGGGCGACGACAAGATGGCGAATACGATCCCAAGTCCAGACAGGAACATCTTTTCCCACAAGATATGCGTGAAGAAAGGCCGCAAACACTGCGTGCCAGCATTTCATCCATAAGTAAAGCAGCGCCACGACCGAGGCGCCCAGGGCGCAATGCTCGTAGGCCATCGCGCTTTTGCTCATATCCGCCCAGTAATAAAGAATTCCGAGGACGAAGGGCAGGCTTCCCACATAATAAGCGAAAAGGGCGCCCGGAGGCCCCATCCTCAGCAAATGAACCGCCTCCTCTACCATCTCGATCGCGCGCAGGCTTCGGGAACTCTGAAGTTTGATTTTCACAAGGCGTGGTGAGTTAATCACTTGAAAGCGCGCGCCAAAGAGTGCCGTCGTGGAAGGAAGTTGGAATGGCAATGAGAGCCTTCCCCATGGCGTAAAACGCGATCCAGGCAAAGAAAATGCCAGCGCAGAACGCCGCAGAAATTCCTAGCACTCGCCATGGATGCCTCACAACTCCTTTGTCTCCTGAAATTTTTCGAAGGCATGCCGCGCAAATCACTCTGTCGTTGTGCTCGGTAATGCACTCGCGGCAGAAAAATCGAAGACATTCGGGACAGCGCGCCACGGCCTCACGCCGCACATGATGAAAACAGCGTTGCTGAGCCAGGTTTTCCATACGTTATTCTGGGAAGGGCGTGTGCGTCCGCCGGGCATATTGCCGCCGCCACGAGTAAACAAGAGCAAGTCCCACACACCCCAGGACGGACGAGCCAATCGCGGAGAAAATATGGTATGCGAAACTCCAATATTTCGGATCGATGGGTTTCGCCGCCACAATCCACATCAAACTGATGTATATGTAAGCTAGGGCAACCCATACCACACACTGGACTCCCTTCGGCAAGTCGGTGTGGACTTGATGCGCAATCGTCCAAATCATGACGCCGATCAAACTGGCGGCAAGCGCCACTTCCAGAACCGTCAAGCTGATGTGGGGAAAGATGACATGGATCGCCGAGATGACGGCATCCGCCAAAAATAAAAAGGAAAGGATTTCGTGGGAACGTCCATTTTCGTGCCGGCGAGAATCGTTGCTTCTCCATCCTTTCGGATGAGCTGTAACCGAGATGGTGCTGAAAACAAGATCATGGTGGGCATCGATGATGCTTGCATCCATCGCGCCTTGAACCTCTTCAACCTTGGCCTGGATCAGATGCAGCGCTTTGCGAGCGCTCCTGAGTCGGCCCAGAGAGGGAAGGCGCTCGGTATGGACGGCCGTTTGAAGTGTCGTCACACAGGTGGCTCCCAGCAGTGTGTTGATCAATAAGATCATCACAAAAATGCCCATGAAGATAGCCGTGACCACGATCCCCACCTCCCGCCAGCCCCAAAAACCAACGCCTATCGCCATCAAAATTCCAAAAAATGCGGCGGTTCCGCCATAAACAGAATTATAGATCTTTCCTGTCATTGTTTTGGTCAAAACGATCGCTTGAATGTCACGATAATAGAAACGCTTATATGTTTCGCTGAACCATGAGTTTGCGATCATCAAAAGATGATCTTTCCCAAGAAAGAGATAGTTCCGACCTCGATTCACGAGAGTGAAGGCATCCCGCGCCACTCCCGGCAGTTTCCAATACTCTTTTTCCTTGAGAGGCATACCTAGGATTTCATGACCAAGTAGCGAATCAAGAAGAACCATCCCACCATTTCCCCCAGGGAAAGCACGATGGCGAAAAGGAACCGGATCTTCGTGCGTGGAACAAGGCTCCCCGGGGCGTTCCAATATCGAATAGCGATATAGCAAGCAATGGGTGCGGTTAGGAGCGACACCCAGAAAAGCAGAACAGGTAAAGTCGCGAGCGTGAGCGCGAGGTCATCGTAAAGAACCCGATGATGCTCGAGATCCTTGATTTTCCCTTTCGTTTTTCCCTTCTCGATGCATTTCGAACAAAAATGACGTTCCTTGAAAACGACATCGCATAATGCGCAAAGAAAGACTCCGCAGCCTTCGCACACGATGACCGCTTTTTTGGTTGGATGATAGAAGCAGCTCGCATCTTCCTCTCGAACAAGCGCCTCGCCCGTCTGTCCCTCCGGCCGATGCAAAATGGCGGGAAATACCAGTGGCTGGTATTGTGTCGCGCAATGCACACATTGCTGGAGCAGCCCCGCGTTACAGGCTTCGGAAGGAAATGGCTCTCCACACTTCGTGCAATACAACAAGGACGCGGAATACCCTGCCGAAGAGCTCACGACGAGATGCGAATGACGCGCGTATCGCAAATGCGGTCGTGCAGCGACCGCCTTTCGTCATCCCAAATCACCATGAGATAACCAAAAAAAAGGATGAAGCTGCTGATCGTCTCGGCGAAGTGGCGGCCTAGTGCACGACCATAGGTGATCGGACTGCCATCGGGACGGACAATCCGGAGCTTCAAGGCCATCTTGCCCGGCGTGGCACCAAATTTGCCATTGAACCAAGTAGAATATGCCGCTCCCAAAAGAATATTGACCAAAAGCGCCAGTCCTTGCATTGCAAGGAAGCCTGAGCGATGTCGAGAGCCTATCACGCTCGCTCCCAACGAGAAATTAATCACTTGATTGGCGGTAAAAAGGATGATGCCGTCGACGAACTTCGCTCCAAATCGGAGGCCGAATCCCGCATATTCGAGTGTGCCCGCAGCAATGCCACCTTCTTTGAGACGTTGAAAAAAAATCGGTTTGCAAGCAGCGCAAATCCAGGAATCTTTGTACTGGATCATGTCTTCGCGCGAAAACTCCTTTCCGCATTCGGCGCACAATGCATGGTCTTCTGAAACGGCAATGGTCGCAGCCGCCCCGCGCGCGACACCATAGGGCTTCCAGCCGGACATCCCTTCCTGCCATACCAGAGTTTCTGAGGTAATTTTGCCGGCAGCGAGCAAATGTTGCAACTCGGGGTCACTGACCGGACCTGTCTGAATTCCATTGTCCGCATAATACCATTGCATGGCAACACAGTTCTTAATTGCATCGCCCTTCAAAAGCAACCCCGAACGTTCGCTTGGAACAAGAACGTATGCTTGAGAAGCTTCTCGAAGCGAGTCACGCACGCACACCTGCAATGGCGTCGAGTGACAACTCCAGTCCGCAAGCTGGGAAGAGCTTTATTCGTTTTCGATATATCGGACGAATTGATCGAAAATCGAAGGCAATTCTTTCAATTGCTTTTTCTCAAACTCGGATTCCGCAGCCGCTTCGCGAAACTCCACAAAACCGACGCGTGTTTCCACGTCATACTCGCCCAGCGCTTCGTCGAGGAAAAGATAGCCGATTTGCGAATAACTCGACGAAAGTTTGTCGCAATAGCCCTTCATGTAAAGCGTGATTCCCGCCTTGTGCTGATCCGGCTGAAGGGTGACCCAGACATCGTCGGGGTTCAGTGTAAGATCCTTCAAATGAATCGTATCAATGGGCGAGCGTCGGGGACGAAATTGAATGATTCTCCAGCGTGGAAGCTCCGGCGCAGCCTCGCAGAGTGAAACAACGGCGGGAAATGCGTCACGGATGCCGTCAGCGCTGATCACAAGCTCGCGGAGGCCTTCTTCGATCGGACCCATTTCAAACGTCAATCCGTCGTGAACCCGCTCTAGCGCGTCGGATAGAGATCGAAAAATGACGTCACGCTCGTTTTCAAAATGGAAAAGCTCGTTTTCGTGCTCGTGGAACCATTTCCAGAAAAGAGATTCGGGTCGTATCGACATGATGCAAGGAAAACGTTGAGCCAAAAGAAACGACAGCCCTCTGTGCAGGCCACTGCCTACCACGACATGCGATGAAAAGACAAAACAAAAACTCTGACGCTAAACTCAAAAAGGAATGTCGTCGTTTTCGAGATCAGGCTCGCTGCTTGGTTTGCCGGACGAACTGGCAACAGGGGCCTCGACGGACTCCTCGCTTTCACCACCACGACCTCCGCTGGAACCGAGAAACTGCAGGCGTTCGCAATGTACCTTGAGAGTGGTGCGCTTTTCCCCATTTTTCTCCCAGCTTTCGAACTGAAGGCGGCCTTCCACAAAAACAGGACGGCCTTTCTTAAGATATTTGCCTGCAGCTTCGGCCTGCTTGCCCCACACCACGACATTGACGTAACAAACCTCTTCTTTTTCCTCACCCGTTTCAGTGCGCCATGTCCGGTTTGTCGCCAAGCCTAAATCGGCCACTGCGCTCCCCTTGGGCGTGTATCGCACCTCCGGGTCGCGTGTCAGATTGCCGATCAGAAGTACTTTATTGAGTTGGGCCATAAAATCAGGCGGCGGCGGCTTCCTTTCGAGGAGCCGCTTCGGGATGGAAGAAAATCACACGGAATATATCCTCGTCATGCCTGAGCTTGTTGCGGAAAGCAGTCAGATGCTCGGCCGTCATTTCAAAGCCAATGTTGACGTAGTAACCGGAATCAATGGCATGTGCCACCCGAGCGAAAGAACGCTTCTCCATGCGCTCCACCTTCTGGATCTTGCCACCCGCAGCCTGGATATCCTTTTCGAGCTTCTCGATGAGATCCTTGCTGGTCTCTTCCTTGCCTTGCGTGTTTAAAATAAACAAACCTTCGTAATTGCGTAACATAAAATCTTTCTACTCCTGCGGCCCTTTCAGCGACCCGTTCCCGTCCTTGTCCTTATTGTGGCCCGATGTATTGTATCGGTTCATCGCAGCCGCCAGGCCATCTACAACCCAGCTCTCAACTGCGCAAACGGCATTGTTAAGTGATTCTTCGAGCCAAATCAACTCCGATTTCTCGAAAGGCTGAAGCACCCATTCCGATAGCCCCATTGGCAAATCAGGCGCCGGCCGCCCAATGCCAAGCCTTAAACGGGCGAATTCCTTCGTATTCAGATGTTCGATGATCGATTTCAACCCATTATGTCCCCCGGCGCTTCCATGAGGCCTCAGACGAATCCCGCGGGGCGGCACTTCCACGTCATCCACCACCACCAACATGGACGAAAGCTCTATTTTCCAGAAATTCAGCGCCGCGCTTACAGCCTGGCCACTCAGATTCATGAAGGTGATAGGCTTGATCGCAATCCAGCGGACTGCCTTTTCCTTCCACTCCGCCACCATCGCGGGAATGCGGGCATGCGCCTTAAAAGCCGCGTTGTGCTGAGCCGCCAGACGCTCGAGGACATGGAACCCGATGTTGTGGCGCGTCAAAAGATAGCGCTTGCCAGGATTTCCCAATCCCACGATCAAACGTGAGGTCATCACGCCCAGTGCCGATAATTCAGGTTCGGAAAGATATTGTTCTTCCACTCACTATGACCGAGGAAGTTCATATCGATTTGGCCTGACTTGATCTGATCGTAAAGCCGCGTAAAACGCAAGATATGGTCCTTCGTTCGACGAACCGCGTAGGGCACCGTCGTACCGGTCTTCATGATAAATGCCCAATCGCTCGACTGAGCAAGAAGCAACTCACGCCCCGCCTGACGAATGGCACGATCGAAGAGTTCTCCCCGGTTCTGGTGATACCGAGCAAGTTCCACCATGCGTTCCGCAGCCGTATGAAGATGCGGATAGATCCACGCGTTGGATCCCTCGAGCCACACCTCCCAATATCCCTTGTTTCCCCAGGACGATTCGCTGGGGGTGGCAATTTGCTGCGTCGGATGACGCTCGAGGTATTCCGCAGGCGTCGTCAGACTGAACACCTTCTGATCGTAGCACGATTTGCGGATGAAAAAATTGAGGAAATCCGGCCCCTCATACCACCAGTGGCCGTAAAGTTCCGCATCGTAAGGTGCAAGAATGATCGGCGGCCGGCCCAACATTCCCGCAAGATGTTCCACCTGCTTCTCGCGGTTATGCATGAAATTTCCGGCATGATCGGCCGCCCTTTCATGCGCCAGGCGCGGACGATACGGTTCCTTGTAATTCGTTTTTCCAGTGATCCGGTAATATTTCAATCCGGTATGACAACGAATGCCATCTGGATGGATGTACGGTTTGATGTAATCGTAATCGAGCTCGAACCCGATGTCGCGATAGAACTCGCGGTATTCGGAATCGCCGGGATAACCCTCCTCCGCACTCCACACTTGCTTGGAAGATTCGATATCGCGCGCGAACGCCGCTGGGCCGCTGCGGGTGAAAAGCGGCGCGAAGACGCCGTAACGGGGACGCGGATCGGCGAGCATGACACCATGTGTGTCCATGATGAAAAAACGAATCTCTGCGTCGGCAAGAACCTTCTCCACGCCATGGAAATACGCACATTCAGGCAGCCAGATGCCGCGAGGATCGCGTCCGAAACACTCCTTATAGTGATCCTTCGCCACGAAAACCTGAGCGCGCACCGCCTCCGGGATATCGCGCATCAAAGGCAGAAAACCATGCGTTGCACCGCAGGTGATGATTTCCAGCTTGCCCGCGTCTTGAAACTTACGGAATGCCGTGATGAGATTGCGATGATATTGATCGCAAAATGTGTTTCGCGCAGTGTGAAACTTGTGATGATAGTGCCACGCGAGTTCGTGAAAATCGTGCTGCCAGCGCGTGCGATCGATTTCCTTTTCCGTCAACTCGATCAGTCGCGAAATATGATGAACGTAGCGATCTTGCAGCAGCGAATCCATGAGCATCGCGCAAAGCGGTGGACTCATGGTCATCGTCAACCGAAAATCCACGCCGTCGTGGAGCAATCCATCCATCATGTTGACCAAGGGCACGTACGTTTCGGTGATCGCTTCAAAGAGCCAGTCCTCTTCCATGAAGCGTGCGTGCTCAGGATGACGGATAAACGGAAGGTGCGCGTGTAAAATGAGAGAGACGTATCCTTGGGCCATAATCGATTTTTTTTCGGGTGAACCCCCGCGTGAGCCGTCCACGACTCACACCCGGGTGGGTTCAACAAGCCCTTCGGAATGAGGGACAACACCCACATCACCTTTACGGGCGGTGTGGCGCACAAAGTTGAGCTGCACTTCGCGCGTCTCCACGCCATCGGCGGAAGTCGCCGCGGCAGGCAGCGCAAACGTGCCGTCAGGCAGTGCGAATTGGAAACGGAACGTACCGTCGGGCTTTAGCGCGATCGGCTTGCCGTCAAACATTACTTTGGCGTTGGATTCGGTGGCACCGTAAACAATGAGCTCCGCGTTCACCTTGAACCAGAAACCGCGTTCGGCCTTGACTCCAAACGATGCTCCGAAAGGACTCGACATGCTGAAGAGTCCGCTGCTGGTTTCCTCTCGCATGCGCCGTTGCAACCACTCGGTGAGCACTTCGGAACCCATGCGGATGCGACGGAAAAGATCTCCGCCAAACATGCGAAACAGCGCATCTTCATCGAGCCCGTTACCGTAATCGGCACCTTCGTAATCGAACGGGAAACGGAACCCCGCACGCTGCAGGCGGTAAATGACATCGAGCAGTTCCTCACCATCCTTGAAATAATCCTTTACTAGCGCAAAGAGCTCGCGGAAGGTGATCCAGAAAGGAATCGTCACAAAACGTGCTTCCGTATGGTCGCTCATGCGGTCCGCGGGTGTACGGGTGGGACGGGAACGGCTCACCGTTTGAAACTGGCCTTGGTGATTGTAGAAGCCGAACTCCGCATAATAGTCGCTATTCGCATCAACCTTGATGAACCAGTTGCGGGCGGCGGGATTGAGGGTGATTTCCTGACAAACGGGGCCGCGTGAGTCACGCCCGCCGTGTACGCGCAGCTTTAATTCACCATGACTGGCATGGCGACGCATTTCATCCATCTGCTGCCATGAAAAATCCCAATATGAATAAATCCAGTACGGATCCCTCGCTGCAAAGAAAAGCCGGCCTGTGCCATACGTTTCCGGCAGTTCGCCCAAATCGTCATAGGCACTCGACGCTGGAATCGCCATTACAGGAGGCGTTTTCACCGGCGCTTCAAATTTGTGATCGATCTTTGACGGTGGATTGGCAATGACCGGAATTCCGTCGGGAGGCTCGGGAAGGGATGCGCGGCGGCGGCGCGATTCAGAAACCTTGATTGTTTTCGAGCTCTTCCTTGATTCCTCCACGCTACGCGATGAAATCTTGCTCTTGCCCGTCGCCTTACTGGTTTTTCGCGACACCAGTGGCTTGTCTTTTCCCGCAGACAAAATGGTGGCGATCAACTCTTCTTTCCGAGTGGATGGAGCTTTCTTGATCCCCAGCTTTGCAGCCAGTTCTTTCAAGGCTTTAACAGTTTTCCCTCGTAGTTCGATAGGTTTCACGGCAAAAAAGAATTCAATGGGTCATTATCCTTTCGGTTTTTTTGCACCGCAAGGATAAAATTAATGTCTCTTTTGTCTTTTACTTAGCACATCTACCATTCAGTGCAAAAATTTCATGCGGAACAAAATCTGTCTTGATAAAAGTCAATAGAACAATGAATGATCTCCAGAAAGCACCCAGTCCTTACCTTCTTCAGGTTTGAGATAACAACTTTCGGCTTTGCTGCATTCACCAAAGGAGTGGTTGATTACGAGCGAACGCACGACGTCTCAATTTGATCGTCTGCATCGCAAAGGAACGGACAATTTTGGTGACTGCAACTTATCTTGCTGTGGCCGCGAGAGTTAATGCTCTCGCATTTTCCCTCAAACAAATTACAGTGGATTCATGCAGGACCGAATTCTTTTAGAAGGTCTGCAAGTCATGGCGCATGTCGGTGTTTCGCTGGAGGAACGCGCGCAAGCCCAGCTTCTCGAACTCGAAGTGACGCTTCATTGCAACCTGCAACAGTCCGCGCGCGCAGAACGTATCTCGCTTACGATTGATTATGCTGCCGTGCACGAAAAGATTATCCAGGTTGTGCAGCTCCGACCCCGGCCGTTGATCGAAACCGTCGCCGAAGAAGTTTCAGAAGCCATCCTATTACATTTTCCCGCAGACCAGGTCGAGGTGACTGTCCGCAAATTCATCCTGCCAAACACGAAGAGCGTGGCGGTGAAAATCATGCGAGACCGAACCAAAAAATGAACGGTGTTGAAAACTGAAGGTTGAACATCCCATCATTCCTTCGAGCCAACTGAAAAGCCGGCCGTTTGGTTCATATCAATATCCTATCGCACCTCTTGATTGCTTGCTGCATGGAGTTCTGATAGACCGAGGCTTTAGAAAACGATGAAAAAACCAAATTCTCTTGCTGTGTTGTCATTCACCCTTTTCGCTGGAGAGATATCATGACCACTTTCACGATATTTAATAATGAACCCGATATCCGCACCCTCTCCGCTGGCCAGGTGATTTTCCAGGAAAATCAACCCGGCGATTTTATGTATGCCGTTCTTGAAGGCGAAGTGGAGATCGTCCGGCAAAACCACGTCCTGGAAACGATTCCTGCAGGCGGTGTGTTTGGCGAAATGGCCTTAGTTGATCAGAAGCCCCGCAGCGCTTCGGCGATTGCCAAAACAAACTGCCGGGTTGCGGCCATTTCCGACAAGCGATTCACTCTGGTGGTATCGCACAATCCTCATTTTGCCCTCCAAATGATGCGGCTCTTGGCTGAACGGGTGCGTCGCAACTTAGCAAATTAGGTGATTCTCGGATCCTAGCAAAACACCGCATTTTTTTCTCAACCTTCAGCTTTAAACGTTTCACTTTTCTTCCATTGTCGATTTGCCTCTTTTACCACCTCCGGATCGCGGACATCGATCCAGTAATCGTCGATAATCATTCCTCCATATTTGCACTTCGCATGAATCATCTGACGCAGTGCATCCGTCAATTCATATTCGCCGCGCGGTGACTTTTGCAACTTACGGATATAGTCGAAGATCTTGGAAGTAAACGCGTATATTCCCGCATTGTACCACGGCTTGAAATCTCCAAAACGCGCGCGCAAATCGCGAACTTCGTCATCGTTCGGCTTTTCCACGAGATCGACAACATCCTGTTGTTCGTTGAGAATCACCACGGCGCCTTTGCGCACGTCTTCACCCAGCTTCAACGTGAGCAACCCATCCAATGGACGCGAGCCCCATGCCTGTTGCACCTTCTGATAAGTCTCATGAGCAACCAAAATATCTCCATAGCTCAGAATGAAAGGATCCACACCGGCAAAATCGCGCGCCAAATCCACAACGCGACCCGTCCCGTCCTGCACGGCCTGGCAGGCATATTCGATCGCCACGCCGAACTTCGAACCGTCTGCAAAATGGCTTCGCACGACTTCCTCCTTGTAACCCGTGATGACAAGAAAGCGTTCTACTCCGGCTTTCTTGAGGCCATAAACGATGTGCTCGAGCACGGGTTTGCCGCCCACGGAAATCATCGGCTTCGGAAGGTCCGCGGTAAGCTCTTTCATGCGCGTTCCCTTGCCTGCCGCGAGGAGCACCGCTTTGGTCAGTGGGGAATTCCGGCTTGTCATCAGTGCAGCACTCTTTAAACTGAAATGCACGTGATGAAAACCCTTTTGTCGGCTGTTTTTGTCCCTCTCGTCTTCCTCATTTTGGCGCCATTTTCTTTGAAAGCAGGCGTCATCCTAACAAACACCGGGCAAGCTGAGACGGGAACCCTCATTGAAACCGGAGATGTCCTCACACTGCAGTCCCCATTCGGGAGTGTCACTTTCAAAAAAGAAACGGTCGCCTGGTACAGTCTGGACAACGACGTCAACACGCTCTTGAAAGGCGCGCAAAAAGCCCGCTCGGATGACAACACCGCGGCGGCCATGAAATTGTTCGAACAAAGTGCCACCCGCGAACCCGCAACACAAAGCCAGGCCAACCAGGAACTACAGTCCCTGCGCGACAAGGCGATCGCCGTCGCGACAACTGCTTCTGAACCCCGCGGTGATCCTTATGCCAACTACTCCCCTGAAGAAAAGATCGCACGCGGCAAACAGATGATCGAAAATGGCAACGCGCAACTCCAAGCAATCCAAAATGCGGCAAAAAACAAAATTTCCCGCCCGGACTATATTCCCCTCGAAGGCCACAGTCACAATTTCATTCCAATGGGAGCATCGCCCAAAGGAACCATTGGCATGGACAGCAGCCAGCTGTCTTCTCCTGCTCTTTCCGAGGATGAAAAGGCGCGCAACAACGCGAATGACTTAGTCAACGAGGGCAATGCACTGGTGAAGCGCGGTGAATCAGAAATTGCGCAGCGCCCGCCAGTCCAGGATGCCGCCAAAAATCAACAGGACATCCAGAACCTCGTCATCGAAGCCAAAAAGGCGCGCGGAACATTGGCGAGCCTGCAAGGCTGGACACAAGAAGAAAAACTCGTCAACGGAGGTGCCGCCGCGCTATGTTGTCTGATCATTTTGGCCATCCTCTGGCACATCACGATGAAAGAACATTGAGCCTCGAATATGCCCCCATCCAACACACGGACAACTGCCGGAAAAGATCTCCTGCCCAATGAACGGGAAGTGACGTACGAACGAATCCAGGAATTCATCCAGCGCAACAAAGCCTCGATCATCGCAGTTTGCATTCTGGTCATCGCAAGCGCTGGAGTGATTGCAGCACGGCAAATCCAGAAAGACAACAAAACTGCCGAGGCCGATGCTGCTCTGGCCGCAGCCCAGACTCCGGAAGCACTCGAAAACATCTCGCAAACTTATGCGGACACGGAGGCTGGCCTCTTTGCGTCGCTGGTCATAGCGGACCGCTATTATCAGCAAGGCGCATGGGTCAAGGCTGCACAGGCATTTCAACGCATCGTCGATCATCATACCGACTCCCCTCTTGCGCCCTCCGCCCGCATTGGACTTGCCGCGATTCTGGAAAGCACGGGCAAAATGGACGAAGCCGTGAAGGCCTACAAATCAGTCGCCCGGGACTATCCGAGTTCGTTTCAGGCTCCCCAGTCGCAATTCTCAGCAGCGCGGGTGCTGGAAACCCAAGGAAAGCTCCAGGACGCACGCCAGGCTTACGAGGAATTGATCACGAGTTTTCCCTCCTCAGCTTGGAAGTCCGAGGCTGACGAACGAGTCAACAAGCTCGACACCATGCTGAAGATCAAGCAGACAAAGCCGGCAAGCTGAGCCGATTTTGTCCGATTGCCTTTCAAGTGGTCCATCCAGGTCCGTTCTTCGTTGACGAAAAGCGCGGCTTTCCACTCTAATTCTCTTACCGCGACCCCATCCCTTATTTCCGGGCAGCCCTATGAAGATCATCATGACCGCGAGCGAGATGACGCCCTTCGTCAAGACCGGGGGACTCGCAGACGTCTTGGGCTCGCTCCCTTATGCGTTAAGCGAGCGCGGCCACGATCTCTCGATTTTCATTCCTTTTTACCGTTGCGTGGAAGGGCCTATGCTCGAACTCGTGTACAAGGGATATGTCACAGTCGGTTCGCGCCGCTGCCATTTCGAGGTAATACGCATCTCCGCAGAGAAAAACGTCCATGTCTATGCCATTCGAAAGGAGGAATATTTCGACCGCTCCTTTCTCTACAACCTTCCCCATCGCGATTACGACGACAATGCCGAACGCTTCATCTTCTTCAATAAAGCTGTGGTTCATTCGATCAGCCAGCTTGGCCTCAAACCCGACATCGTGCACGCGCATGACTGGCAAACGGGCCTCATCTCCATTTATCTAGCCCTCGACCCACATCTGGGCCCCTCGGCACGGCGTCCTTCCATTTTCTCCATTCATAATGTCGCCTATCAGGGAATTTTCGAGCCAAACGAATTCCGCATGGCGAACCTTCCCGATCATCTTTTCTCTCCGCATGGAATCGAATTTTACGGCAAATTGAACTTTCTCAAGGGCGGCATTCTGTTCGCCAACCATGTCACTACAGTAAGGCCCACCTACGCCGAGGAAATTCAGACCGCTGATTATGGATTTGGACTGGATGGAGTCATACGCTCGCGCCGTTCCCATCTCAAAGGCATCCTGAATGGAATCGATTCCGAAATCTGGGATCCTGCCAAAGACAAGCATCTTCCCGAGAAGTTCAGCCATAGGACTCTTAAAAAAAAATCGGTGTGCAAACACGCCCTCGCCGCTGAGCTCAAGCTGGACATCGCAGAAAACCAGCCTCTCTTCAGCATGGTCACGCGCTTCGCTCAGCAAAAAGGAATCGACCTTTTTTTCCAGGCACTTCCGGAAATGATCAAACGGGGTGCCTCCTTTGCGGTTCTAGGCAATGGAGATGTGACATACGAAAATCAATTTCGCCAGATGGCGGCGAAATTTCCTTCGCGCATGGCAGTGCGGATCGGATATGATGACAGTCTTGCCCATCGCATCTACGGTGGAAGCGATTTTTTGATGATGCCATCGCTCTACGAACCCTGCGGTCTAAGCCAGCTCTACGCGTTGCGGTATGGCACCATTCCCGTCGTCCGAGCAACAGGCGGTCTCAATGATACCATCGAGGAATGGAACCCCAAGACTCACGAGGGCAACGGATTCAAATTTTCCCATCCTAGGTTCACTTCGCTGCTTGAGGCGTTCGACCAAGCCATGCGCTGCTACAAACAACTTAAAGCAATCTCGGCCTTGCGTGA
>Ga0207037_10122_pt1 | contig 26934 bp, 22 predicted proteins | sample Alteio_BWMinCont_75_FD_153268 | JGI IMG/M metagenome (GOLD analysis project Ga0207037, IMG submission 153268) | Enriched cells from forest soil in Barre Woods Harvard Forest LTER site, Petersham, Massachusetts, United States -... | ecosystem: Environmental > Terrestrial > Soil > Temperate forest >... | reverse complement strand
ACTTAAGCCGCTTGAATAATGGTCAGGATTTTTCTCCCATGACCTCACATTTTCCAATTCCAAAAGCGCTGCTTTAAGACTGCTCATCAAGAGTTGCCGATCAGCTTGCTCGTCGGCGATCAAATCTTTATCAGGAAAAGATTCAATTTTTTTAAGCCACTGATTGCTAAATTCAACTTCACGATCGACTTCACTTTTCGAGTAATCCTCGAGCTGATTATCGTATTGATGAAATCCAGCGGCCGTCGCAGCCGTGGGATTGTGGGCGAAATAGCCATTAAAATAACTATCGGCCATCTGACTAAATTTTGAGTCTTTTGCGATTCCTGATTGAGGAAGAAATACCAAAAGTGCTGCTGCCAAAATGAGAGTTTTCATAGGCCCCCTTTATTAATTCAAAAGAGTCTATGGTCAAAAACCTTACTTTTCAATAGGGCAGTTGCTCTTGGTCTTCCAGTTTTCTTCCTTGTCGATTTTAAAGGAATGATCCAAATGGAGGAGAACGTTAGCGGCGGCGCAGTGACCTCTGAAAAGGGCCTCTTCGAATGCCGGAGTTCCAATATTATTGTTGGCAAAGAAAATGTGACCTACCCGTTGACGAAGGAACTTGGCGTCGTGGGAAAAATGCCCAGGCCCTGCTATGTGAACTGAAATAGGCCATCGATTGGTTTCAACCGATGTCACATCCAAATCAGTGCCATATTGCTCTTTAAACATGGGCGCGAAAAGTTCGAAGAGTCGATGAACGGCGTACTTCGCGACCTTGATAGCGTCTCCATCACTGTACTTTTTTGAAATACATAACGGATCGTTGGCAGCGCAATTATCCTTGTACCAATCGGGGCTTATGGGGTGGTAAACCGTAAATATCCCATGATCTTCTCTTTGAGGTGGTGTTTTAAAACCATCCGTCGCGATCCACTCAGCGGTAATGACATCGGTGAAATCTCGTCTTGAATAATCTGAACTATGCACCCAGGTATCATAGCTTGGCTTATAAGGATGGCCCTTGAGATCAACTGTGTGAACAGAGTAGTTTGCATATTTCATTTTAGAAATAACATCGGCTTTTTCTGGATCCATCTTAGAAAAATTATTTATCAGTTTTGGCGCAAGGCCTGATTGAGCAGCGAATATCACATATTTAGCACTCACTTCGCGAACCTCTTTACCACTCAAATAGGCAACGACAGCTCCGTTCCATTTATTCCAAATTTTTGCAACAGCAGAACTCGTTTTAATTTCGACTGCGGGTGTAGCTTTATCTAATAATTCGACCATATTCATTGCCGCTTTTGCGGTACCGTATGCAGTGGTGTATCGAGTTTCAATTTCTGAAATATAGAAATTGGCAAAAGCAAGAGCAGAAACTCCGTCGGCGTCCGTTCCTAAGGCAGAACGGCAATAGAGATCCATGAGTTCCATGACATCATCCATTCCATATTTTGCCCCCCTAAGAGATTGTCTCTCAGCCTCGAACCGCTCCCAAATAGGGAGAACCTTACTGGCCTTATCAAATTTGAAGTCGATCTTATCCTTCAAAGCCTGATGATAAGCGTCTTTTACATTTTGTGGGATTTCATCGTACCTGCTTTTAACCTTGTCAGGCATTTGATTAATCCACTGCGACGCCGTCCGATCATCTAAAGTAAGATTGTTTTCTTCTAAGGGTTGATTGGGAATAAGACCATCGTCATTTTCCTTTTTGAGTTCAAATTTAAAAAGGGCAAAACTGGCGGGAAGACTGTCTAAAGATTCATCCCAAATGCCGGGATAGAGTTTTCCTCGGACGAAGTAAGTGTCGGCAGGCTCTTTTATGGGGTTATCTGTTTCATAGTCTCCTAAGCCAATATCCTGTAAAATCTGTTGTTCTTCGTCGTAGGAAGAAGTCCAATAAGCTGCCCCTCTGTCGGTAATGATTCCATCGCTTGTGACTCTTCCCGAGGCAAGGCCCCCAACGTTAGCTTCTTTTTCTAGAATCAGTACTTTAAGATGACGTTTCGAGAGATAGATGCCTCCCGTAAGACCACCAAGGCCCCCGCCAACAATAACAACATCGTATTTATCTTTATCCTTAATCCGTTTCAGCCCAGAAATGTCGGGATCAAAAGATTGGGTGTCACCACCCAAAACCGAATAGGGAATCTTACCTTCATCGGTTGCAGCACCCGCAGACATGGCAATAAATATGACAGGCATGAAAAAAATAGTCTTAATCACGGGCTACTCCTTTAATAATCGATGTGGCATCGCTCCGGTGTGGAGTTGCCACTGGCGTGCCAAAACGTTGACCCGATAGGGTTTATTTTGATAGCTATAAAGTATGAAACCATTCAAAACGAAATTATCAGGGAACCTTTCTCCAACAAAAACAGAATTAGCGGCCTTTGCAGCCGGGTGCTTTTGGGGAGTTGAAGAAGAATTCAGAAGAGTAAAGGGCGTGATCGGCACCGCTGTTGGCTATTCTGGAGGGCGAATCGCCAATGCCACCTACAAACAAGTTTGTGCTGGCGATACGGGGCATGCCGAAACAGTGCTCGTTGAATTTGACCCCAAGACTGTATCTTATGAAGCTTTATTAGATTTGTTCTGGCGCCTTCATGATCCAACGACTTTAAATCAACAGGGCCCGGATTTTGGAGAACAGTATCGTTCCGTTATTTTTTACTTTGATGAAGAACAAAAAGAAAAGGCAGTTCAAACAAAAAATGCAGCCCAAAGGGAAGTTAAAAAACCTATCGTCACAGAAATAATTCCTGCCGCCCCATTCTATTATGCCGAAGATTATCACCAACAGTACGTAGAAAAGGGTGGCGTCGCAACTTGCCACTTTCGTTAGATCAAGTTCCCTTTGGTCCTATAGGGTGTTGAACAGGACCAGGCTTGGGTGCTGCAAGATTTAAGTCCACGCTGCAACGAAAGGCCGTTGCTAAGTTCACGCGTTGTTGTTCATAGATAGAAGATATAACCTTGAAAGCTTTTAACGAAATATGATGCATTCCCTCCATGTCCTCACCGTATTGTTTGGCGGTTTCAAAATCGGTCCAGGTTTCGAGTAAATTGTGTTGGGGCTCACTTGAACTGGGATCAAAAAACTTTGGAACCCCCAAAAAATCAAGGACCATGGGTTTATTGGATTTCAAAGAATAAATTAACTGTTGAATTCCAAAATCGTGGGCTTCGGTTATTGCGGCAAGACTTTGAATAAACGCTATAGTTTCAACTTTCATCGCCTCTTTCTCGGCCTGAGAAACTCTCCTATGCAGCTCATAAGATACAAACCCAGAATTGTTATCTACAAGCAAGTAAACAAGGGCACGAAAGGAGATATGTGGGACGTACTCCTTAATAATAAAATTCTCCGGATCACTTTCCGGGTAGACTTTAACGACATTGATGCCCGCTTTTTCAAAAGCATCGTGACCTTCCATGAAATTGACCAAGGTGTGAGCCAACATTATTGAAGAGGGTAATTGAAGAACCCGTTGGTTATCGAGTAGAAAGTTTTCAGAAAAAGAGTCTTCGGCCCCCGGGGCTTTTTTAAGTCGACCCTCGATGTTAAAAATGTTGAGGGTTCCTCTGAGTGTATATTTAAGGGTGTCCCCCGGTTGAATTCTACGAAGAGTGGCCTGGTAAACATCGTCTCCCATGTCGCGCCAATGGGTCATGTCGAACTCGAGACCTTGCGCTGTTGCAGAAATTATGACCAGAAGCAAAAAGAGCCACAATTTGGCATTCTTAACTGTTGTATCGTGTACTAAATGCATAACACTGCTGCATATCTTCAATTTAATTCCTCCTGGAATAGTCGTGCCTTTATATTACAAAAACAGGGCCAATTTTTACCGCACGGTTTTTTATTTTTACAACGACAATCTGCGGCAACCTTTTTGAAATTTATTTAGTGCTCGACTGATCTGAAGCCGCGATCTCTCGCTAAAAATCCAGCGCCCGCCACAAATACCAAGAGGCCACTGTGCGATAGGGCCGCCATCTTTCTCCATAAAGAGCGAGGGCTTTTGGAGTGGGAAGTTTACGCTTTTTGTAAACAAGTTTGAAACCTTGTTGAATTCCATAATCGGTTGTGGGCAAAATATCTTCTCTGCCCATCTTAATTAAGAACATTTCAACGGTCCAACGGCCGATTCCTCGAACCTCAACGAGTCGTTCAATTATTTCATCATCACTCATTTTTTGGATGGCACGTGATGTGGGAACAACTCCATCCAAAGTTTTTTGGGCCAAATCTTTCACGGCCAAGGTTTTATTCCGCGATAGGCCCGCGGCCCTTAATTTTTCATCGGGTAGCGACAAAATATCTTCAGGTCTTGGAAATCTCTTCCCAGGGCATAGGGCCACCACTCTCCCTAAAATAGTCGAGGCCGCCTTTCCATTAAGTTGTTGATAAACTATTGAAGACATTAGAGCCTCAAAAGGATTTATTTTCGCTTCAACTTTAAGCTCAAAGGGCCCCACCCGTTTTATGTGTCGAGCGAGAGTCCGATCTGCCTTTGAAATATGTTTGACACCGGCCTTCTTCATATCTAGCGTTGTATCCAACCTTAAGGAGATTTGCACGTGAGATTCTTATTAATAGCCGCTGTATTAGTTTCCATCCAATGTTCCATGTTTCAAGTTTCACCGGAAGAAAAAGCTCTCCAAGAAAAAGCGGCGAAGATCCCGATTGCAAGTGCCATCACCGTGACTGAACTCGGGCAATATACAGAATTCGGACCCGTTACCTGCGAACAAGACACTTCGTTCTCCTATGGAAATGGTGGGGCCGACGAGGTATGCAGAAGTGATTTAAAGATTCAGGCCGCACGAATGCCCGCTGATCTTATTATTTTAGAATCTCGAGATATGGCAAAATGCACCATTGGGGAACATCTCTGTGTCTTCATGCATGGTCGCGCTTACAAAAAAACCGGCACTGCGGCAGATACCAAAAAATAACTTAAGAGAAATTATTTTCTAAGAATCTCAGTGTGTGGGCCCAAGACTCACTGGCAGCCTTTGCATTGTAAGCAGGACGATCATCGCAAAAGAAGGCATGGTCGGCATAAGATACCAAAACATCGGTAAAGGGTTTTCCCGCTTTCAATAGCTCATCGACAATAATTCGTGGATTTGCAATTCCAATATGTTTATCCAGACCACCCCAGAAAAAAAGAAGGGGCCCATTTTGTTTTTTCACTAAAGGCAAAAGGTCGGGAACAATTCTTCCGCCGTAATAAGAAATTGCTGCTTTCAAAGGCAAAAAACTATTGGCAATAAATGAAACGCGACCCCCTAAGCAGTAACCTGTACACGCAACACCCTGACTTCCATTTTTTCCTAACCAGTCGTAAGAAGCTTGAACATCGGCCTGAATCCCTTCGAGGGTCATGGCTTGAAAATGGGGTGCGACTTGATCAAATTTATCGTAGGGGATTTCAAGCCCGGGAGCCGCACTTCGATGAAAAAGTTCCGGAGAAAGGGCAAGATACCCTTCCCGAGCGAAGCGCTCAGTCACGTCCCGCATATGGTTATTCACACCGAAGGCTTCTTGAATAACCATGATTCCACGACCGTTGGACTTTTGAGGCCTGGCAACGTAGGCCCTCATTGATGTTCCGTCGCTGACCTTTAATTCTACGTTTTGAGTTTTTAAAGAAGTTGTCATAGACTTTTTAGTCTCCTTTGTAGATATTTAAGCCATAAGAAAATGGAAAATACAACAATCGCCCCCAAAATTGATGACGATGCAAAAGATTTGCAAAACCTCGGTTATGTGCAAGAGCTCTTGCGCGATATGGGGGGGTTTTCAAGTTTTGCCGTCAGCTTCTCCGTTATTTCAATATTAACCGGATCCACACAACTTTACGGTTACGGCCTTCAACATGGCGGTCCCATTGAATTTAGTCTGGGATGGATTCTCGTCTCCATTTTTACATTATGCGTAGCCCTTTCCATGGCGGAACTTGCAAGCAGTTATCCCACAGCTGGGGCCCTTTATCATTGGAGTAGTTTCTTAGGGGGTAAAGGTCTCGGTTGGTTCACCGCGTGCTTTAATACAATTGGCCAGTTCGCAATTTTAGCGGGAATTGATTATGGTCTCGCTCAATTTATTGTAAGCCTTGTGGGGTGGCCCAGCACTCCCGTAATGTTGACCGCAATTTATGCCGTCCTTTTACTTTCACACGCTGCCCTTAACCATTACGGAATCAGACTAGTCGCGTGGCTCAATGATTTCTCTGCTTGGTACCACATCGTTGTCGTTTTTATAATTTTAGGTGTATTGATGAGTAAGGGTTTTGCACAACCCATAAGCTTTCTTTTTAAGTTCAAAAGTTCCGATGGATTTCATCCCACCTATAGTTTTTTAATCGGGCTTCTCGTCGCTCAATGGACACTCACCGGTTACGATGCCTCGGCCCACGTCACGGAAGAAACCCATGATCCCCGTCGAAATGCACCTTGGGGAATTTTTCTTGCCGTCGCAATTTCGATGGTTATGGGTTTTATAATGTTAGCGGCAATTACACTTTCCATCAGTAATCTCGATCAAGCCATTGGTTTTGGTGACGATGCTTTTGTAAAAATAATGACTCAGCGTCTGGGGACAACCATGGGCTCAACCATTGTGGCACTCATCGCGGGAGCCATGTGGCTCTGCGGTTTAGCTTCGATGACTTCAGCATCAAGAATGGTTTATGCTTTTGCACGAGACGGCGGACTTCCCCTTTCGAAAGTTTGGGCGAAGATTAACGAAAGCCATCGAACCCCTTCAAATGCCATATGGGGTCTTGCTCTTTTGTCTTTGATTCTTGTTGTGTCCGTAAAATTATATAGCGCCATCATTTCTATAGCCACAATTGCACTTTATATTTCATATGGTCTCCCCGTCGTCGCTCGTTTGAAATATCGTTTTACTAAAGGCATGGATGAAAAAGGGCCGTGGAATTTGGGAAAATTTAGCACAGTGATTTCGATTATCGCAGTCTCGTGGATTTGTTTTATAATTGTGCTCTTTGTTCTTCCTCCCAACGAACAAGCGGGCGAAATTATGGGAGGTATACTTTTACTTTTCACTTTGATTTGGACCTTTAAAGCACGAAAAAGCTTTGTTGGACCAAAGTTTCATTTGAAAAAGTGACACACTGTGTATCAAAAAGTAACCAGGTACCTTTTAATTCTTATCTCTAGCGCAGCTACTGCCGGCGAGATCAACGAGTTTAAAGATAAATTTATGACGTTGAGGGCGTACGCTGAAGTCCCCTCCTATGAAATCGATATTAAAAGCGAATCTAGCGGTAACGAAGTTGTTTGGATGCCCAATATTCGAGTTCTCACGGGTGTCGATATTTCTTTAAATGATTTTCCTATCGGTGGTGGTTACGCCTGGGCCAATGGGACTCCACCCGGGTCGGCGGGAATTTACGGCAATACAAATTACCAAGATTACAGACTGGGTTTAACCCTTAAAAGTTTTCACGCCGATGCCAACTATCAAACCTATGACGGTTTTTATGTCAATAACACCACGGCAGTAAACCCTGCTTTTGGTGGAGGTTATATTCAAGACCCCAATTTGGCTGCGGTGAATATTTCAGCTAAGGGAACTTTTATTTTAAACCCTGATAATTTTTCTTATGCCGCAGCTTTGGGTCAAAATGCAAGACAAGAAGCTTCAGGGGGTTCTTGGCTAATTGGCTTTGCAGTAGCCTCCACATCTTTTGCTTCTAGTAATTATTTAATTCCTGGCCCTTTTCAAAATACCTATGGCCAAGATCAACTTATTAAAAACGTACAATTCTATGACGCGGTTTTCACGGGAGGTTATGGCTATACATTTGCGTGGACACAAAGATTTTTCACAAGCCTTATTCTCGATGTGGGTTTGGGGGGAGAATATCGAACTTACGGCAACGGTGTGACCCAAACTAATTCTGGCGGAACTTCAACTAAGGCCGATATCCTGATTTCGACCGGATACAATGGCGACACATTTCTCATTGCCCTCGTCGCCACGGTCGATGATACAACCTTTACAACCTCGTCCCTTCAGATACCCCAAATTTTGGGAGACGCAAAACTGGCGATTGGTGGGCATTTCTGATTCAATCGTGAAGACATTGAGCTCCATCGCTACCATAGGCAGGGGGGCAAGAACCATCGGCATTGGCACCGTCGATATATTGAGGTGGGGTCACACCGTCCTGACTGATGAAGCATGTATAGGACAGGGGATGGATTAAATTTTCTGCAATGCAAACTGTACCTTTATCTTCAGCATACTGGGAGTCAAGGTAAGCATGCCAATGACCTTCATGCTCTAAAGTTTTAAAAAATTCCTCGGCTTTAGGACCAGTTATTTTAGTAATATTTTTCGCTGCCATTACGTCTACGGCAATAAAGATGAGTGCTAAAATAAGAAACATTCGAACCATAAATCCTCCAAAATCCTTTATAACGAGGTCTCAGAAGAGTTATACCAGATAAAGCGTTCAAAGGAAAATGAAGGTCTGGTAAAGAATCCTCATGGTCATTCTCGACATTGTATAATAAAAATGAATTGACTGAGGAGTTTGTGCGAAAAATTGTCAGAATGAACTTAAAAAGAAAAGAGCCTGATGAAGGAAAAAGACGTGCCCATAAAACTACCTGAGCACGAAGATTATTTTTGGAGTTCTGCAATGACCTTTGATGAGTATTTAGATTTTCTGGATCAGTACTGGGAAATGTTCGGTCCCCCTCCGCCTATAAAAATTAAACCCCCTTTCAAAATTACTCTTCTCTGATCAGCTCGCGCATAGAAAAAATCTCATTTGCCAATTTCAATATGCAAAAACCCCTTCATTGTAGAATTAGTTTCAAGTTTTTTGAACGCATAGTAAGCATCGTTCATTGTGCAAACCAACAAATAATCGCCTTCCGTATCGATTAGGAGCATTTGGAGCCCATTTTGAGGTGCACCTTGCTGAATCTTTGTAGCTTGTAAAGATTTTCCATTAGTAAGAACACGGCTCGACTTCGGCCCTAAAGCAAACATACAGACCGGCCCAACACCTTCAACTGCAGTTTCTTGAGTGACTAAAGAACCATTTTGCATGGAAATATAATGGTGGTCTTTTGCGCTATCATTGGTTTTAAGGAGAGCGCTTCCATCAAGGATTTTTAATTTAACCAGAGTTGGATCCATTTCGGCAAGGGTTTCATTATCGGCAAACGCCAATCCAGAAAACAGAAAAATAAAAACGGTTAGGGGTAAGAGATATTTCATAAGCCACACCTTTCAACGACTAGAAAATTAGTTCGAAGGTATTTATAACATGAGGTTTAATTTTATATGAGTGGAATGATTTCAAATGCCGTGCCTTTTTTCGGCACTGTGCCAAAAAGAGACCTCAATATTTATTTGCCATGATTAATATAAGCTTTCATGGCACAGTCCGCCCATGGCTGAAGAATTGAAACTTGATCGTAATTCATCTCGCGAAACTTTATACGTTCAGATTTTGCCCCAAATAAAATCTGTTGTTGAAGGCGAAAGAGATGTCATCGCAAATCTTGCCAATGTCACAGCAGTCTTAAAAGAGACTTTCGAATTTTTGTGGGTAGGCTTTTATTTGGTTAAAGATAAAGACCTTGTCTTGGGGCCTTTTCAAGGCCCACTGGCTTGCACCCGCATCGGTTTTGGCAAAGGAGTTTGTGGAACCGCGTGGAAGGAAAAGAAAACAATAATTGTTCCCGATGTGGAAAAATTCCCAGGTCACATTGCTTGCAGTTCCAAATCCCGCTCAGAGATTGTTGTTCCCCTTTTTGATTCAGAGAAAAATATTTGGGCGGTTCTTGATTTAGATTCTGAAAAACTTTCTGACTTTTCGGAAATTGACGAACGAAATCTTGTTAAGATTCTAAAGATGGTTCCCCGTAATTAGGGGCCGCCACATATTCCCCTAAAATTTTGAGAGATTTTTTGAGCTCTTCATCGTGTTTATGCCGTTCAAGGTTTGCAAATAAACTGTAGGCACAAGGAACAACAAAGAGGGTTAAGAAAGTTGAAACGCAAACACCGCCAATTACGGCGATGGCCATAGGGCGAATAACTTCAGCGCCGGGGCCAAAGGCGCAGGCTTCGGGAATCGCCGCCGCTACTGTTGCAACAGACGTCATTAAAATGGGGCGCAGTCTGACTGGGCAGGCTTCAAGCAAAGCTTCACGCACACCGAGGCCTTCGGCCCGCTGGTGATTGGTGAACTCCACAAGTAAAATGGAATTCTTTTTAACAATCCCCATAAGTAAAAGAATGCCTATGGCGCTATAAATATTTAAGGATGTATCTGTGGCCCACATAGCCCAAAGGGCTCCCGTGATACTAAAAGGAAGGGCTAACAAAACAATGGCCGGATGTAAGAAGCTATTAAATTGGCTTGCCAAAACCATGTACGCTACAAAAATACCAAGAATCATCGCACCAAATAAACTTGTTATCGATTCGTTAAAGGCCTGGGAGCTCCCCGATAATGTGATGTGATACCCTGGAGGTAACATCTCTTTGGCCATTTGTTTTACATAATCCATAACAACCGATTGGGATTTTCCAGCGGTGAAATTTCCAAAAATTCCGATGCCGCGCTCACGGTTATAACGGGTGATGGTGAGAAGTGTACTCCCCGTTTCCATTTTAATAACATCTTTTAGGGGAATAACCTGGCCGTGAACATTTCTAACTAAAATTTTATCAATATCTACAGGCCCTTTATTTCCATCGGCAACAAGCTTTAATTGAATGTCATCTCGATGACCGAATTGGTCTGTGTATTTATTTGGTAAAAGCTTAAGACCTCCGACCATGGCTGCAACGGCATTTGAAATTTGAGTTACGGGAACACCAAGTCTGGCGGCCTTCGCCCGATCGGGAACAACTTCAGTCTCAGGCATATTGGGGTTGTAATCTGAATCCACATCGGCCATCAAACCTGAATCCGTTAATTTTTTTCTCATCTCTAAAGAAAGAGATGCCAGTTTCTCCCAGTCAGGACCTTGCAACTCAAACTCAATGGGGTACCCTCGTTGTGCGCTAAACCCAGTAAGGGAAAGATCTAAAATCGCGACACGTTGAACTCCCGGAATTTTTGCAAGTTCACCGCGCATGTACTGCATAAACTCTTGTTGTGTGGGTCTTTTCTTGAAGGGATCGGCAATGGGGCGATCAGGCATGTCTTTCATTGTAATAAAAGCAATCCCCTGATTGACAAGACCTCCGCCAAAACCACCCACAGCAACATAATAAGTTTTAACTTCAGGTCGGCTTTTAAAAAAACTCTCTGACTCGTGAAATACACCGTCTGTGAATTGAATAGACGAACCCATTTTTGTATACATGGTAATCAAGAAGCGACTTTGATCTTGGGGCGGAAGCATTTCTTTTCTCAAACCCTTGACGGTGAGAAGAGAGATAAAAAATAATCCAAACGCTAACCCAATAATACTCCAACGCCAATTCAATGACCGTTCAAGGCCCCGCTTATATTTAATGGCAAGAGCGTCCATCCAAACTTGAACTTGCTTTGTAACTTTATTTCCGCCACCGACTTTTAAAAATTGCGAACATCGCATGGGCGCCAAAGTCAAAGCTTCGAGAAGGGAAAGCATAACCGCTATAGATAACGTCACGCCGAATTGATAAAAGAATTTGCCTATAATTCCCTGCATAAAAATTACGGGAACAAAGATCGCCAAAATAGCTAAAGAGGCGGCAACAGCTGCACCTGTAATTTCTCTTGCGCCAACAATGGCCGCCAAAACTTTACCTTTGCCCATTTCATTGTGCCGGGTGATATTTTCTAAAACCATAATCGCATCGTCGACGACAATACCTATGGAGAGGGTGAGACCCATGAGGGTAAATGTGTTTACTGTGAATCCTAAGAAGTGAATAAATATAAACGAACCTATTAGGGAAACGGGAATGGCCAATATAACGTTGAATGCGGAACTCCAGGTCCCCAAGAAAAGATAACAAACAATAGAGGTCAGAACGACAGCAAGACCTAAGGTAAATATAAGTTCATTGATAGAGTCTCTAATAAAAACAGTGGTGTCGGTGACGATCCCCATATTCATTCCTTTAGGAAGAATATCGCCAAGGTTTTTCATCCTTTTTTTGACCATATCACCAATGGCAACAGCATTTGTTCCGTGTTGCTTTATAACGCCAAGACCAATTGTAGGAAAAATTCCTTGGTAACGTGAAATTCGCCTGACTTCGTCAGTGGATTCAACACATTTTGCCACGTCTCCCACTCGAATATTGCGATAAACAGGAACACCCTGTCGTGCAGGAATCATTAAATCGTCGCAACTCTTGGCATCGACAAACTCTGAGTGAACGCGAACGTATGTTTCTTTATTCTGGTTGTCTTGGTAACCCGTAGGGGAAAGTTGATGCTCATTATTAACGGCATCGATTATGTCTTGGTAAATAATTTCCCGTTTGGACATTTCTTTTTGATTGGCCCAAATCCGCATTTGGGGGTCAACAAAACCACCCATACCAATATCGCCCACACCATTAATTGTCGTTAACGCATCTTTAAGATGATCTCTAACAAAAAGGGCAAGATCGCGGAGACTCCCCCCTTCGCTATAAGCTGCGGCCCATAAAATCGGCTGATCGGCAGGATTTGTTTTTGTAATTACGGGTGGATCAATAGTTTGCGGTAAATTTTTCTGAGCTTGGCTGACTTTTGTTTGAACCTGCTCAAGGGCGACGTTGATATCTTGGGACAAATTCATTTGAATGGTGATTTGAGTCTGACCTTGCTGAGAATTTGACTGAACTAATTGAATGCCATCAACACTCATCACATTATTTTCAATGATATCGGCAACGGCTGATTCCATAACATCAGGGGAAGCACCGGCCCACGTAACCGTGATCGTAATTACAGGGAAGTCGACGTCGGGAAGTTGGCTGATCCCCATCATTGTATAAGAGATCGCTCCGAACACAATGAGGCCCAACATCAACATCCATGCAAAAACTGGCTTTTTAATTGAGATATCGGAAAGAGTCATTAACGTACGGCTCCGTTTAGGTTAACGGATAGTAAACCTTGATAGTTATATTTTGTAAAGTACGCAATCGATCCTCTCGAAAATCTTATCTTTTTTGACTTTTGAAATCAGGATTATTGTAGGATTTTGAAATCATGAGAACTGATTTCAAAAGTATCATCCGAACCACAAATCTTCGTTCCCACAAAAAAGAGAAAGAGGCGGCATTAACCAAGAGGATTGGTTTTTTCTTACAATCTCACCATCATAGCCGCCGTTATCCTGTGTTCTTGTTCTTGTAGGTCAGGTACAAAACCGGAAACGTAGGAACCGGGGAGGCCCTGGTTTCCACCGGAAGGTGTCATACCGCCAGGACCCGCGAAATAGGGAACACTGGCCGCACGATAGGTGTATTCCAACCTGAAAGTCACGTTTCTTGTGGGCATGTAATCGCCAGTGAGTTGGACGTCCCAAGCATTAAAAGGATCTCCAGAATTTTCGGTAAAGTAATTGTAAGCGGGATTGCCATTGGCGGCAGGGCCTGAGGCTCCAGAAGCCGCGGTGGCTCCATTTATGGGTGGCATCAAAACCAAATAGCGGCCAGGATTAACAATCGCCCCACCACCAAACGTAAGACCAAAAAGATTGTGATCAAACCACAAACGATTGTAGGCCATAAAACCAAGGAAATATTGATTATTACAAGCCACTCCCCCACCGGTTTCACAACCTGCATCCATAGTTAATGAAGCCGCAGCTTGGCTAATTGCGTGTTTTCCATCTCTTTCATAATATTTGTACATAATACTGTCGTCAGTATGAAATCTTCGACGATCGGGAGTTCCGAGTGTGTCTGTTCCGTAATATTGATTCCCAAGGACAACCGTTTTTGGATCAGGTTTCCAAAGAATTTGAAGGCCTACACCGGGACTCCTGTTGAACTCACCGTAAGATTGCCACCCATTAACAAGCCACGGCTCAATTTTAAGTTTGTTTGACGGAAAGTATTGCACACGCATTCCATTAAAAAACCAAGGTGTGTTGGATGAGACGTAAGAAGGCTGATAGGTCCAGTTATCAAAATTATAATAACTCCAAAGACCAATATAAGACATGAAAATTCCACCTTGAATATTGATCCCCTTGTCGACGTCCAAATGATAAGTGGCGTAAGCCTCTGAGATATATCGATAGGCATCGGCCAAATTCCATTGCCCCCTCGTAGGACTTGCATCGTTACGGGGAGTGGTTGTTGAGTACATGCCAAATTGGGTCATGAGCCTAAAACCCACATTTTGATAATTGAAATCGCCGCCCACACCAATTTGAGTGATTTGAAATTCGTTAGCTCTGAAAACTTCACTGGACCCAGATATCGTATTATCTATGGGGTTATTAAAAGAATAATGATAGGTCGAATCTAATCTTATTTCTGGAACGAAATATTTTGTCGCAAGGGGTGTTTCAAGGGGCGCATAGCTCGCGGGAGCCCAAGTGAAATCGGCATACCCGAAAGGAACGTCTTCACTTGGAGTAAAAGCAGTAGAAGAAGATGCGGGAGCCGATGGCATCTTAGTTTCTAAAACACGAGTGGAGGACTCCTGTGCGAAACCCGGAAGACTAAAACTGGTAAAAAGAAACAAAACAAAACCGAACATTTTCATATAACCCACCTTCTTTTATTTAGCAGACACTGGTATTTCACTCAGCGCCAAATTAAGTTTTAAAACATTAACGTGCTTCTCTCCAAAACTTCCAAGATCGGGACCTTGAACATTTTTTTGAATAAGACTTTGCAAGTCTTCTATTTTTAATTTTCGAGCTTGGGCGACACGTGGCACCTGGGCAAAAGCATTTTCAACGCTGATATCAGGATCAAGTCCACTCCCAGAACCCATGACCATGTCATTTGGAACTTGCCCCATTTTCAACCCTGGGTTGTCGGCAATGGATTGTTTTACATTTGCAGCAACACCATCAATAAATTTTTTATTTGTCATAGCAAGATTTGACCCCGAAGAATTGGCGGCATCATAACCCTTATCGCCTGCAGAAGACGGTCGCGGATGGAAGTATTCAGGCTTTTGAAAATTCTGTGCAATTAAAATAGACCCGATGGGATTTCCGTTTTTTAAAACGATACTGCCATTAGCTCGTCCATGAAAAACTATTTGCCCAACGACCCAAACTCCAATGGGATAAATTCCGCAAGTCACGACAAGAAGGGCTAGGGTCATCAAAATCGATCTTTTAAAAATTCCTTGCATAACTTTCAAATCCTCTAAATGAGATGAAGCTTCGTAATAATAAGATCAATGGCCTTTATTCCAATAAACGGAATGATAACGCCGCCCACTCCGTAAATTAAAATATTGCGTCTTAAAATCTGAACGGCAGACTTGGGCTGATAAGCAACACCTTTTAAGGCCAACGGAACTAAGGCAATAATGATAAGGGCATTAAAAATAACCGCCGATAAAATAGCACTCTCAGGACTTTGAAGATGCATAATGTTTAAAACTCCTAGAGCTGGAAGCGTGCTTGCAAAAATCGCAGGAATGATTGCGAAATATTTTGCCACGTCATTGGCGATACTAAATGTAGTCAGAGAGCCTCGGGTGATAAGAAGTTGCTTTCCGATTTCAACAATTTCAATAATTTTTGTCGGGTCAGAATCTAGGTCAATCATATTTCCGGCTTCGCGGGCCGCTTGAGTCCCCGTATTCATTACAAGTCCCACATCAGATTGTGCAAGGGCTGGGGCATCGTTAGTTCCATCCCCCGTCATGGCGACCATTCCACCTTCAAGTTGGTATTTTTTTATGAGGCGAAGTTTATCTTCAGGTTTTGCTTGGGCTAAGAAATCGTCCACACCGGCTTCAGCAGCAATGGCGGCAGCTGTTAATTGATTATCACCAGTGATCATGATGCTCTTCATCCCCATGGCTCTGATACGCAAAAAGCGTTGGCTTATTCCGGGTTTGACAATGTCTTTTAAATGAATAACGCCTAAGGGCTCCTTACCTTTAGAAACAACTAAGGGGGTTCCCCCAGATTGAGCAATTTTTTCTGTAGCCTTTTTAATTTCAGAAACGATGGGGCCCTGGATATCACCAATCCAACTCTGAACAGCGTCGGCGGCTCCTTTTCTTATAGATATGCCATTGTAATCAACTCCGCTCATCCTGGTTTCAGCAGAAAACGGAATAATTTTAGCACCGCTGGGTTCATTTAATTTAATCCCTTTTTCTCCAGCGAGTTTAACAATAGAGCGCCCTTCAGGCGTAAGGTCTGCAAACGAAGCCAGATAAGCATATTCGGCAAGTTCATGGGCCGTAACTCCACCTACAGTGATGAAGTCCGTCGCCATCCTATTTCCGAGGGTTATTGTTCCTGTTTTATCAAGAAGGAGAACATCAATATCTCCAGCGGCTTCAACTGCTCGCCCGGACATGGCAAGAACATTACGAGATCTCAAGCGATCCATGCCGGCAATACCGATGGCTGATAAAAGTCCGCCGATGGTTGTGGGAATAAGACAAACAAGGAGAGAGATAAGAATGACTACAGAGACCGACGTATTATTGTAAAGGGCAAAGGGTTTCAAAGTCACGACGGCTAATAAGAAAACAATTGTAAGTCCCGCGAGCAAAATATTAAGGGCGATTTCATTTGGAGTTTTTTGGCGAGAAGCCCCTTCAACAAGAGCAATCATCCGATCAAGAAAAGTTTCTCCCGGATTCACAGTTATTTTTATAACTATTTTGTCCGAAAGGACCATAGTACCACCGGTAACAGCGCTCCTGTCTCCACCCGCCTCACGAATCACGGGGGCCGACTCTCCTGTTATCGCCGACTCATCCACAGAGGCTACCCCTTCGATCACGGTTCCATCGGCGGGGATAACCTCTCCGGCTTCAACAATAACAACATCGCCTTTTCTTAGACTTCCAGATGAGACCGTCTCAATTTTTCCGTTTGGCAATTTAATTTTAGCTTTAACGTCTTTTCGTGCTTTCTTTAGAGATTCAGCTTGGGCCTTTCCGCGTCCTTCGGCCATAGCTTCGGCGAAGTTTGCAAAAAGGACTGTAAACCAAAGCCATAAAGTGATCTGTCCGCTGAAGAGGGCTGCATGGCTATTTCCTTTGAAAAGATCCGCAATAAAATAAAAAGTTGTGAGGACACTTCCAATTTCGACAACAAACATAACCGGGTTCTTCATCAAGATTTTTGGATGAAGTTTTTTGAAAGACTCTATGATCGCACCTTTTGTAATGTCGCTATGTGAAATTGTTGACTCTGTTTGATCCATTTTTGTCCTCAAAATTCCTAGTAGAGTTTGCCGTTAAGCATCTCAAAGTGTTCCAAAATCGGACCTAGTGTTAAAGCGGGAAAGAAAGTCAAAGCCCCAACGAGAAGAATTACGCCCAAAAGCAATCCCACAAAAATGCCTCCATGGACGGGAAAAGTTCCTTCCCCTCCAGGGTGAATTCTCTTTTTAACCATTGATCCCCCAACGGCGAGCATGGGGATCATCATAAAAAACCGTCCAAAAAACATGGCAAAAGCCAACGTCACATTCCAAAACGGTGTATTCGCACTTAATCCCCCAAAAGCGCTGCCGTTATTGCCCACAGAAGATGTGTAGGCGTATAGAATTTGTGAAAAACCGTGGGGGCCGGGATTAGAAATTCCTGCAATTCCGTCTTTAGCGGTAACTCCCCAAGCTGACATCATTAAAATAGTGAAAACCATAACAACCATGGCAATCATGACGAGTTTCACTTCGCGGGCCTCAATTTTTTTACCTAAATACTCAGGGGTGCGACCGACCATAAGACCTGCAATAAATACGGTTAAGATAATGAAGATGATCATTCCATAAAGACCAGAACCAACGCCTCCAAAAATAAGTTCTCCGAGCATGATGTTAGTGAGAGGCACAAGCCCGCCCATAGGGGTAAAACTATCATGCATCGAATTGACAGCGCCGCAAGAGGCGTCGGTTGTCACAGTTGCAAAAAGTGCAGAGTTAAAAATCCCAAAACGAGTTTCTTTGCCTTCCATATTTGAAGTCGAGGATAACCCCATGGTCGTAAATTGAGGATTACCTTTGTATTCAAAGTGAGCACAGACTAAAACTCCCAGGACAAAAACAATGGCCATTGCAGCCCACACAGACCATCCATGCTTTTTATTTTTAACGCTGTTCCCTAATTGATAAACAAGAGCGCTCGGAATAATAAAAATAGTAACCATCTGAATAAAGTTTGAAAGGGCCGTTGGGTTTTCAAAAGGATGGGCCGCGTTGGCATTAAAAAATCCACCACCGTTTGTTCCGAGCATTTTAATAGCAATTTGAGAAGCCGTTGGCCCCAAGGCTATAGTCTGTTTTATACCTTCAAGGGTGGTGACATCAAGATAGGGCGCAAATGTTTGTATCACCCCTTGAGAAATATAAAAAATGGCAAGAATAAAACTCATGGGAACAAGAATATAGAGATTACACCTTACGAGATCGGCCCAGAAATTTCCGATTCCACGTCCTTCTTTTCCAACAAGACCCCGGATAAGAGCCACAGCAACGCAAATCCCAACGGCAGCCGACATAAAGTTGTGGAATGTTAATCCCACCATTTGGGAAAAATAGCTCATGGTGGATTCGCCACCGTAGGATTGCCAATTGGTGTTAGTTGTGAAACTTACGGCGGTATTAAAAGCCAAATGGGGCGGCAAATCTGGAAAATGTTGGGGGTTGAGGGGTAAATGAGACTGAAATCTCAAGATAAGATAAGTCAAAACGCAAGTCACGGCGCTAAAGGCCATGAGACTTGCTGCATAAGAAGTCCATTCTTGATCTTCGCTGGGATTAACCAAGCAGAATCTGTAAATTAAGTTTTCAAACTTTCCAAAGATAGAATGTAGAAAAGTTTTTTCTCCACTAAAAACCCTTTGCATAAAAAGGCCAAGGGGCTTAGCAGTGACAAGTAGAACTATTAAAAACAAACCAAGTTGAAAAAAATCCCGTTCCGTCATTGACCTTCTACTTTCTTTTTAAAACTTTTCCGGAAATAAAAGAGCATAGAGAAGATACAAAAATGTCCCAAAAGAAATGACAAGAAGACCTCCATCAACAATACTCATTTCCTATTTGTCCTCTTTCTTTGAGCTTTGAACAATTCGGTCACATCCCTTTATAAAAAAGAAACTCAGGCCAAATAAAATTATAAAAAATCCAATCATCAATCCATCATTCATAAACAAATCTCTCTCATTTGCGACTAACGTTTCACAAAAATGAATTACTGACAAACCATTTACGGCCTAAGAAAATAAATTCTATTTGTGCGTTTAAAAATGAAACCCAAACGTTTAAATTTGAAACCAATTTTTGAAATTTGAAGTGCAAAGTGCTAACAATAACGCATTACATTATAAGGCGACCTGTTTTGTTCTTAGAGAAGTCGCAATTATGTAGAGGGTTTGTTATTGTATACCGAGGATAAAAAGTGGCTTCGAATAATGATTTTCAAGAACTTATTGAGCGGCAAAAGATTGGATCACTCAAAATTTATCTGGGATATGCCGCAGGTGTTGGCAAAACATTCGCCATGCTTAATGAAGCCCACAGACTGAAAAAAGCTGGCCTTGATGTCGTCATCGGTTATGTCGAACCCCACGACAGACCAGAGACATGGGATCTTGTAAAAGGTTTAGAAATTCTACCAAGAAAGGAATTATCCTCGGTAAGCAAACATATCGAGGAACTTGATGTCGATGCCGTGATAAGACGGCGCCCCCAAGTTGTTCTCATTGATGAGTTAGCCCATACAAATGCGGCCGGGTCAAAAAATGAAAAAAGATATCAAGATGTGTTCGACATTTTAGATCACCAAATCAATGTCATCACGACATTAAATATCCAGCATCTTGAATCTGTGGCCCAGAAAGTTGAAAACCTAACTCATACTCCTGTTCAAGAAAGAGTCCCCGATAATATTTTGCAAAGAGCAGGTCAGATCGTCGCTGTGGATGTCGCCATCGAAGAACTCAGAGAACGATTGCGAATTGGAAAAATTTACGACAAAGCAAAAGCTGAGACGGCTCTTACCCACTTTTTTACCCATCAGAATTTATCTCTATTAAGGCAGAGTGCCCTTAGAGAAGCCGCTGGAGATCAAATTCGTCGCATCGATGAGGAGGTCTTGTTTAAAGGACAGGCGGGAGCCCAAAGCCAAGAAGGTGTAATGATTTCCCTCAGCTCTGACCCTACGAATGCGGCAGTCCTATTAAGAAAGGGGGCAAAGCTCGCAGCGCAACTTTCGAGTAAATGTTATGCCGTTTACATTCAAACAAAAATTGAGGGTCCCACGCGAATTGATTCAACTCTTCAGAGAAAATTACAGAACAATTTGAAACTCGCGAAAACTTTAGGAATCGAAGTTGTAATCGTTCCTGCGGAAGATGTTTCAGCGGCCCTCGTTAATTTCGCCCTAGATCATAATATTGGCCATGCGGTTTTTGGAAAGTCTCGGCTTTCTCCCTTTCAAGCTCGCCTCAACGGGTCGGTCCTTTTAAATTTTATACATGACTCAGTAGGCATCGATGTTCACATCGTCAGTACTTTGGGGAGTAGTACATAACATGTCAAAAACCTTTCACCCCTACCTTCCCCCCTTAAGAATTAAAATTGTATCTCGATTTCTTTGGGTTGTCGGGCTTTACGCCATATTTGGTATTTCGATGATTGTTGCCGTATCACAGACCAGTCGCATGACTCCGAGATTGATTCACGTCAACTATGATTCCATCGCCGCCGCTAGAGAAATGAGGGAAGCCTGGTCCAGCTTTAAACATCCTGATCTTGATCCCCAGGGGAATCCTGTCAAGTGGAAAAAGCAGTTTGAAGAGGCCTTAACCCTTGAAGAGCACAACATCACCGAACCCGGCGAAGACACGATCGCAAAAAATATTCGAACCCTATGGGAAAAATCAAAGCCTAATCCCCAGAAAGCTTCTCGAGATGACTTTTATCAGATGAAAAGAAATCTCTCTCAACTCGTATCGGTGAATGAGAAGGGAATGTTCAACATAGCTCAAAAGAGCTCCGATCTTGCCAATAGAGTTTTCACTGGGGGAATAGTTTTTCTTTTCGTCACCATCATAATAGTTCTTTTTCTTTCCAACGGGATTGCCAACCGATTGGCTTATCCTCTAAAGGCCATTGCCGAGACTTTACGCAGCCGTCCGGCATTAGGTACAAAATTAAAACTTCCGGCCCCTACGAGCTTGGAATTAAAAATACTTAATCATGAGATGTTTCAAATGTGGAATAATTTAAGTGAACTAAGACAACTCAACGTGGAAGAAATCAATACCCAAAGAAATGAACTCCGCACCATTCTTACTTTTGTAGAAGACGCCATTCTCGTACTCAACAGGGACGGAATAGTTCTCCACGCAAACTCCGGTATTAAAAAATTTATTGATCTTCCCTTAGAGGAAATTATTGGTCGTCACTGGAGTGATCTCTCGACAACTAATGAGAATTACCTCCATTTAAGAACAATTTTGCAATCGGATCTCACTCAACATCAGGCTACCCAAATCACTGTTGGCGGTCAAAAGCGATCCCTTTCAATTCGATTTCGAGAAATTGAAAACGAGAAAGGGCAAATCACCGGGACCCTCTACCTCTTTCATGACGTGACAGACCGAAGACAGACAGAAAAGCTAAGAAGGGAATTCATAGGTGTGCTCTCTCATGAATTGAAGACACCACTGCAATCCCTCTCGGTATGTTCTCAACTTCTTAACGATCACAAAAATAGTCTTTCCAGCGACGGGCAACTTCTTGTTGACACAATTAATGAAGATGTTTCAAGGATTCGAGCTGTAGCTAATGACTTCATCCAAGTTGGGGTAGAGAATCTGAGCTCCCTTAAACTCCTTCTTGAACAGGTTTATTTGGATGAAGCCATCCCCCAATGGCTTAAGCCGTTTCGAGTTTTAGCTAAAGATAAAAAAATAAATATTGAATTTGAGTCCCCCAGTGCTGATAAACCCCTTGCCAAAATAGACCAGGTAAAATTCCCCTGGGTTATTTCAAATATTTTAGCAAACTCCATTAGAATCTCTCCTCCGAACACCGTTATCAAGATCCGCGTTACCCTCTCAGAAAATGAAATTTTCATAGAAATGTCGGATCAAGGCCCGGGAATACCTCCTGAAGTTCAAAAGCGCATGTTTGATCCTTACTTTCAAGCCGCGACGAACTTAGGCGAGGGTAAGAGTACTGGGTTTTTAGGAATAGGGTTGACCATAGCCAGAGAAGTTGTCGAAGCCCATAACGGCACTATTAAATTTACCCCCAATACTCCTACGGGCGCTATCTTTACCGTGAGTTTACCCCGAGTTCATTTGGCGGGATTATTACCATGACTGAGGTAAAAAAGAATTTGAACCTAAAAATAATTGTGGTCGACGACGATAAAAATATTTGTCGCTCTTTAACCTTAAGCCTTAAAGATACCAAATGCCTCTTAGTTACAGCAAATTCCGTAGATGAAGCGATGGAGAAAATTAAAGAGACGAGTTTTGATCTTATTCTAACCGATTTTAAGATGCAGGGTAAGACGGGCCTTGATCTTATAAAAGAAACAAAGATGATCAACCCTGAAGCGTTAATCGTAGTCATGACGGCCTTTGCCTCTATAGAAAACGCAATAGCGGTGGTAAAAGAGGGAGCTTACGACTATCTTCCCAAACCATTTACCAACGACCAATTCCTCCATTTTCTTAACAAAATACAAAATCTTACCGACCTTAAGCGTGAAAATAAAACCTTAAAAAAACCATGGGTACGTCGCGACTTCTTCTCAGGGCTCACTTCTACCCCTTCAAGATCTCTCGAAGAATTTGTTAAAAAAATGGCGCCCACGGACTCCACTATTTTACTCACTGGGGAAAGCGGTACGGGGAAAAGCGAGCTCGCCAAACTCATCCATGGGCTCTCGCCAAGAGCATCAAAACCCTTTGTTACGGTCTATTGCACGACTCTTACAGAATCTCTCCTTGAGTCTGAACTCTTTGGTCACGTCAAAGGGTCTTTTACCGGCGCCACTGCTGATAGAAGCGGACAACTTCAGGCTGCTGAAGGCGGCACTCTTTTCTTAGATGAGGTGGGAGATCTCTCCCCGACCGGGCAAGCGAAACTTCTTCGATTCTTGCAAGATAAGGTCTTTCAAAAAGTTGGAGGAAATGAAGAAATTTCGGTGAACACAAGAATTCTTGCCGCCACAAATAAAGATTTACTAGAGGCCGTTCAAGAGGGGAAATTTAGAGAAGACCTCTATTACAGACTTAACACACTTGAGGTTATGCTCGTCGCCTTACGCCACCGAAAAGAGGACATCCCTATTTATATTGAAAGGTTCTTAAAAGAAATAAAAAGAGCAGAGGAAAAGTTGGATATTCCCGTGATTCCCCAAGACGTTTTAAATAAATTACTGAATTACAACTGGCCAGGAAACTTAAGAGAATTAAGAAACACATTACAACGCCTCATCATGCTTTCGCAAGGGAGACCTCTTACTTTGGCCGATCTTCCCCCTGCGTTTACTCAAGAGGTAAAACCACTTCAAGGGGATTCTCCATACAGGTCATTAGAAGAGGTCGAAAAAAACCATATTCTTGCTCTGTTGAGCAAAGAAAATAATCTTGAGAAATCAGCGGAAATTCTGGGGATCACAAAGGCCACCCTTTGGAGAAAACGTAAGCAATACGGATTAATTTAATTTTTATTTAAAAATTTGATAGTCAGAACATTCTGTCAGATTCTTCAAAAGACTCTTTGAACGATCGAGATCAGAATTTGTTACGGCTTGAACATAGAGAAATTTTACAATTTCGCTCAGAGCCCCACGATCAGCGGAATCTTTGAGTTTAATAAATTTATGCCCTTCGACAACAGTATCGCTATAATTCTTTGAATATTTAGAGTTCAAAACAGCTGAAAAATCTTCGACATTATCTTCTTGTGACCTGCGAAGTTTAATACTCCAAGCAAGGTGATAGGCAAACTCCCTGATTTTAGAAATGGGTTCTTTTTCTAAAAATGAACCCAGATTGCTGTTGAATAAATCACGGGATTTAAAAGCAGACTCGTCTTGCTGAGCCATAGTTCTTTGGTTTGAGGATCTTGAATAACCACCGTTGTAATTTGCAACGTTCGCGAGGCAATCGGCCCCATTCGCCATAGGGCTAGTTGAGAGAATAAAAATAATGAAAATACATTTCTTCACACTCAGATCATCGGCACAGGAAGGTCAAAGATTAACGATTTCTTAAAAGTGTCTAAATTTTAGACAACCGTTTAAAGGATTGGCAACCGATAGGTCTTAAAATGCACCCAAGCAAGACCGTCGGGTACTACTTTTGCTCTCCACTTTAAGGATAGGGAATTTAAACGGGGGTTTAAGTGCCAAAATATCAAAAAGTTACGCTTCTCCTTATCTTCGGTGTTCTACTTTTTGCCTACAACGACTGCGGTAAGGTCCAATTTAGCAATTCATCCGCGGCGGCGTTGGGGGCCACGGGCGCAGGTGTGCCCACAGGACCCGTAGTCTGTAACCCTTTTGGTAGTGGCGGTGGCGGTACAGCTTCTAATGGTCTCGTCGCGAGCCAAATTCGTTATCTGGGGTCCGATCAGATCGACAGCAATAATAATCCCATTCCTTCAATCGCTTCCTTTAACAATTTATGGTCTGTGGCCGATGGTATTTTTGATCTCACTCTCATTTTAGATAATATCGATACACCAAATAGATATTTTACCGAAGGATTTGCCGATGGAACTAACCCTCCCCTCACCGCAGGCGTCGGCGGGGCTACTCTAATTCAATTTTTCGGATTTCAACTTAAGAGTAACTTTGTTCTCGGGAATTTACCCGCAGGGCCATATCAACTTGCCGTTTTATCCGATGACGGCTCAAACTTAACAATTTCGGGCGGTCAATCCGGTGGTAGTGATTTTGTCATCAATAATGATGGGACACATTCCATGAAAATGGGTTGCTTCAATGGCGCAAACCAGTCAACGCCACCTGTGTTAAACCTTAATTCAAGCTCCAAATATCCAATGGAGTTTGATTACTATCAGGGCCCCCGAGTCACAATTGGATTGATGCTCATGTACCGCCCGATGCCTCCGGGAAATCCTGTAGACGCTCAGTGCGGTCAAGGTGGACAAGGCGATGGCTATTTCTTTGTCGATAATGACGGCCATGGTAATCCTATTTCGCCGTCAACTCCAACTGCTGCATTCAATAGTTTGTTGACCGAACAATATCCATGGACAGTTGTTCCGGCAACAAACTATGTTTTACCATCTAGTAATTCAGTGAACCCTTGCGATTAAAATAGGAAATTATAAGGTGTGCCCTTTGGCTCTGTTTATAGATCTACTTATTTTCTGCAGTGCCATTAGCGGGAAATAAAGGGGATAAAGTTCGTAACGAAAATAAACCACCTCCGGGAAAACCGTTCCTAAAAAGCGGTCTTCTTGCCAATCGCCTGCATTTTGTTGCCTTGAAATTAAATATTCAACTCCACGACTCAATGAGTGCTGAACATTTTTAGAGCCGTTATCGCAAGCGAGAAGGCCCATCAAGGCCCATGACGTTTGAACAACAGACGATTCACAGACCCCTGCTAGATCCGGGTCCCGATAGCTTTCTTCGGGGTCTCCCCATCCTCCATCTTTATTTTGGAATTTAAGAAAGAACTCTCTTGGGGCCTTGGCCCATTCATCTTTTGCCGTACCATCAATTTTTCTCAAAGCACTTGTGACAAAAGAACTGCCATAAATATAATTAATTCCGTAATTTCCCTTCCACAAAAGATTTTTCTCCCTTGAATTGAGAAGAAACTCCCGCCCCTTCGATATAGATTCCTTAGTTTTGGAATTATTTCTAAAACCACAAAGGGCCTCTAAAACTTTCGCTGAAACATCGGCCTTCGGAATATCAACGAGTGCTTCCGGAATGTCTTTAAACTTTAAAAGTTTATTTAGAAATTTTCCACGCTCGTATTTTTGATAAGCAGACCACCCACCCGTCTCATGTTGGAGAGAAATAAGCCATTTTCGCGCTAGGTCTCCATCCTTTGTTTTTAAAAAACTTTCGTCGTTAATCTCTAAAGCCATAAGGGCCATGGCGGTGCAATCGGTGACGGGATAATGATTGTGACGATCACCAAAGCACCATCCTCCCGGTTCTGCATCAACATTGAAGCTCCACTGACCTTTGACGTTTTTGATTTGTCTTTGCCTAAGCCACTCGGGACCGTCGCCACTTTTTGAATTTGAAAGGGCCAGTAAAGAAAATCCTGTGTCCCAAACATGACTTTGACAGGTCTGAAGGCGCCATTCATTTTTCGTTTGAATGGCGTATCCCATCAAACATTTAAGTCCCCTTTGGAATCGATCTTCATTCTCCAAACCCATACGGTGCAAAGCTAACAAAACGTTCATCGCCGTACAGGAATTCCCACCAAAGTCGCCCTGCTCTTCTGTGAAATTTTCTATAATCGTTAGAGCTTTTTGAATTGCCTTTTTTCGCAAGGCTAAACTCAGACTCTTGATACGCTTACCGGCCGACTTTTCGCCTTTTGGAATTTTCAATTCGGCGCGAATGCTCTTTGCGTGTTTCGAGGGCTCGCCCGGGCCGACGGCAGCCGCCAGAGCCATGGGGATAGTGATCGTGGTCACCCAATAAGAAAGGTGCTCAAGTTGAATGGGCCACCATTTGGGAATAAAAACTATTTCAACGGGGATTTTTTGAACTTTTTCCCATGGCAAAATCCCAAGGTAACCAAAATAAAGCCTCGTCC
>Ga0207037_10121_pt1 | contig 27327 bp, 25 predicted proteins | sample Alteio_BWMinCont_75_FD_153268 | JGI IMG/M metagenome (GOLD analysis project Ga0207037, IMG submission 153268) | Enriched cells from forest soil in Barre Woods Harvard Forest LTER site, Petersham, Massachusetts, United States -... | ecosystem: Environmental > Terrestrial > Soil > Temperate forest >... | reverse complement strand
CGGATTTCAGTCGATGCCCGAATCCTCAATTGTGGAGGCAGGGTTTGGCTCATACTTATCCAAACCGACCTAAGGCTCTCAAAATGTTACATTTTCGGAGTTAAACGCTTGCGGCCCACCTGTCGGCGACGAGAAAGTATCGCGCGACCGGCTTTGGTCCGCGTCCGGCTCAGAAATCCAAAACGACGTTTGCGGACGCGCTTGGAAGGTTGATAAGTTCGTTTCATGCAGCGGGAAGGAAATACGGATTCTTACGGCATATGTCAATCCCGTAAGTACCCGGCACATTTCCTCTGCTATAAATCGGCCTCGTGATGGCGGCTTTTTTCGGGTAAATGAGTCGCACGCGCCATGGAAAACACCCCGTTCAGCCTTTCCCCGAAATCCCCTCGCGATCCTGCCTGGACGCGCTATCCCGCACTGTATGAAGATGAGCACCTCCTTGCCATCGACAAGCCCGCAGGCGTCCTCGCCCATCCCAATCATCGCGGCAAGCCGCCCGCCCGGTGTGCGTTTGAAGGAGCCTATGACATGGAGCGCCGTTGTTTTTCAACCCCTGCCGGCAAACTTTGGTTGATGCATCGATTGGATCAGGAAACCTCGGGCGTCCTCCTTGGGGCGAAATCCGCCGAGGTGGCTCTCCTTTTGCGCGGCGCCTTCGAAAACGGCAAGATTCAGAAGATTTATGCCGCCCTAGTCCGCGGACGCGTAAAGCCGCTGGAAGGACGCTGGAAGGACCATCTGGTGAAGAGTCCAAGCCCGGGGATGGTCCGCTCCCGTGCCATCCCGGGACGTCCTCCCAATGCCGAGCTTCGCTATCAGGTGCATCCCTTTCCGCCGGGACCGCGTTGGCTCCCCTCGCTTCGAGCGGAGCTTTCTCTCCTGGAAATCCATCTTCTTACCGGCAAAACCCACCAAATCCGCATTCAAGCCGCAGCGCGGCGCCATTTTGTGGCAGGCGACCGGGTTTACGGCGATTTTTCATGGAATCGCCGCCTTCACCAGGAAATCAGCTTAAGCCGTCTTTTTCTACATGCGAGGGAACTTTCCTTCCAACACCCCAAAACCCTTGGGAAGGTGAGGATTCGATCCCCTTTACCGCCGGAATTGGCCGCCTGCCTCGAGCGCCTGGGGATCCAAGCCCCGAAAGGGTTCCAAATCGTTCAATAAAATGCTCAAACTTTTTTTTGAACGTTTTCTTCATTTCGTTGTAAATAGGGGTTGACTCGCTTTCCCCTTTTGATAGTGTCGCCCTTATACCAAGGAAAAAGGCTGCCATGACGCATGGCGGTCTGTCGGTTCACCAAGGAGATCCGACCCTTAAAAAAAAACAAAACATGAAACTTACTCAAACAGTTCTCGGGCTTTCGCTCGCAGCTGTCGTGGGTCTTTCTTCTTCTCTCGTGGCCGACGATACGCCGGTCAAAGGTAGCAAGAAGTCCCTCGAAAGCCGCATTGCGGATCTCGAAGCACAACTCAAAGACGCTGGCGCAGGCGGAGTCAAAGGCTCTGGCATCAAAATCAGCGGCTATGTGGATACCTCTTATATCGTCAATCTCGCCGACCGCAACAATGCGGGTGGTGGAGTTCCCGTCTCGGGCGCTTCCGCTCAAAACACAGGTCGCGTGTTTGACAATCAATACAACTCGTTCAACCTGAACGCGTTCAAACTGACCATCGAAAAAGATAAAGACACGAGCAAATTCCCGGCTGGTTTCCGCGTGGATGCCATGATGGGTGAAGATGCGGGTACCGTTAACGGCGCGGGAAGCTTGAATGACAACGCGTTGAGCGTCGAACAAGCCTATGTTGACCTCGGAATTCCCCTAGGCAACGGCATCGATGTCAAATTCGGTAAAATGGTCACCTTGCTTGGATACGAAGTCATCGAGAGCCCTGCCAACTGGCAGTTCTCCCGTTCCGACGCCTTCCGTCTGTCTCCAATGACGATGGCCGGTATGACCTTGGGCTACAAGTGGAATGATTACCTGACCTCGACGCTCGGCGTCATCAATGGTTACGACAGTGGTCTCAATGGAGGCGGTGGAACCGGCATAACCGGTGCTGGCAATCGTAACACGGACTTTAGCTTCATCGGACGCTTGGATGTCACCCTTCCGAAGACTTCAATCGGAGAATTCGGTGCATTTGTGTGCGGCCAGTACGGCGACGATGTTGCCGGCCCGACGAGTGGAATGGTCGGCGGGGTTCCCAACACCTTCTTTGGTGCTGCAGCGACCTACGACTCATTCGCATCGTATATCTTCAACCTGGGTGCCACGTGGAACAAGCCGTTCAACATCGAAGCCCTTGGCTTTGGTGCTGACTATCTCTATCGTAAAGATCAGGTCAACACAATCGCTGGCGCAGGAGCAATCTCTCCTTCTGGGGCAGACATTGATGCTCAGGCTCTCAGCTTCTACGGCAAATATGACTGGAACAAGTGGCTTACGACCTCCGGTCGCTTCAGCTACTCCCAGTATAGCACTGCCTCCCAGCGCAATGGCGCTGGCACAGCGATTGTATCGCAGGAAAGTCTCAGCCCGTTCCTGATTCCTGTGTCGACGAATGCAGGAGCTTCTAATGGCGGCTTCCTGCCGAGCATGACGGATAACTTCAGCTACACCTTCACTCAGGCATTCAACGTGTGGAAAGACACGCTGGTGCGTCTCGAGTGGCGTCATGACTGGACCACGACCGGCGCCGTCGGTTACGGTCTGGCCGGCGCAGGTGGTGCTGGTGGCCAAAATGACATCCGTCAGCAACAGGATACGATTGCTGTGAACGTGGTTTACTCGTTCTAAGCAACCCTCTCCGATTCATCGGAGATTTTCAGAAACCCCGTTCCGAGCAATCGGGACGGGGTTTTCTGTTTTTACGGGAGTCCTTCCTGCAAGAATCTTACACCAAGACCTTTCTTGCTTCCGGCCTGCAAGGCTTTTTAAGGCCTCAAGCGAGATCGCGGAACGATCCAGTCCACTTGGCCGACCTTCATCCAGCCTCGCTTTTCATCCAAAGTCTCCACATACACAAACTCGCCCCGATCCTTTTTAATATCGACACGGGTTCCGGCGGGAATCGGATGCAACGAAGGTGAATTTTCAATGGGGGCAACTTTGAGCGAAGCGTCGGGAACCACCACCACCGCCGCGTCCAGATCGGCTGATTTCAGGTAAACAACCGTGACGAAAAGAGCGAGGGCGATTGCCGCGCATCCCACTGCAGCGTTCAGACGAGAGCGGCGATTGCGACGGACAAGCCTCCAGGCAACGAGCGAACAGAGGACGATCCATACTGCTAGCGCGAGCATGCTCCACTGATTGAGCGTCCATGCATCCACGAGTTTCTTCCACCAACTTCCTTCGGTTTCAAAAATTCCAGCGGCACGCTGCACGAATTTCAGATTGGCTCGGATATCCGGATCCTGTGGAACCATCCACAAGGCGCGCTCGTAATACAGGACGGCATGCCCCGTGTCGCCCGCGCGAAATTCCGAGTTTCCAAGATTGAAGAGAACTTCAGGAGAAGGATCTCCCTGTTGGGTGAGAGATTGAAATGCCTGCACCGCTTCCAAATATTTGCCTGAGGAAAATGCCGCGTTCCCGCGGGAAAACAAATCTTCATCCTGACTGGCACCCAGGCGGGTGGCGAAAAACCCCGCCATCAAAAGGCAACGGACGCAGCGTTTCATGTTCGGTCGAGCTCCTTTAATATTCCATAAACAATGGGCTTCCAGGCAGCGAGGCTGTCCGCATTGAATTGCTGGCCGGAATAGAGCACGGCGTCCGCGGTTTCTAAAAGAGAGCGGATCTGCTGTTTTTGTTCCGGGGCAAGCTCAGGACGAACTTCGATCTGGGCAAGTGTCAGTGACGCAGGATCGCACGCAAACCGGTCCCCCAGTTTTTGTTTTAAGGCTTCCCGCGCCGCCTCGAAAAATTGAGCTGTGTTCTCCGCCGGCACCGACTTTTCCATGACAGCCAAAAACTTTCGGATCTCACGATGCGCGGAAAGGCGGCGTGTCAGCGCCGGATTTCTGCCAAGCAACCATCCGCGATAGGTCTTTCCCGCAAGACCCAGGACCATCAGGAAGGGCAGCGCAGCGCCTGTCCAAAAGAGAGGATTCCGCACGACGAGATCGAACGAGCGAGATCGGCTCAATTCGAGTTTGTTGCCGACAAGATCTGTCTGTTCCGAAGGCTTTGGACGATGGGGGGCGGCATTGCTCGCGACGGGCAGCGGGATGACCGGCGCGGCATGATCCTGTTTCGCCGGCTCCACATGCAAGGGAACAGGATCCGTGGAGAGCGTCACGTATTTGCGCTGCTCCGGGTCAAAATAGCTGAACGAAAGGGGCGGGATTTCCTGAATGTCCGCCGATTGCGGGATCAGAATTTGTTCGAAGCTTTTTTGTCCTGCAAAGCTCGCTTCATCCGTGGGTTCGAACTTGGCGTTCGGAGGATAGACGCGAAAATGCGATTTTTCAGTGAGCTGCGGCGATTCCGCTCGGTCAAAATTACCGGTGCCCAGGATCGTGCTCTTCACCGTGACAGGATCTCCAGCCATCACCTCTTTCGCAGACACGAACGGGGGATTCAACTGAAACTCTCCGATGGCGCCTGAAAAATCAGAGGGCCGGCCCTCCTCCGGCAACGGCACCACCCGCACTTGGAATTCCCGGGAGGAAAGAGTGACGTCCTTTTCCTCTTTTCGCTGAAAGAAATTGTCGAAAAAGGGATCATTGAAAAAATCATCAAACGGAGAAGCGCTGCGCCTGCCGGCCGCGACCACAAGCAGCGTGCAGCCCATTTTGGCTCCAAGCGAGTGCTCTCCGGCCTTCACCGCAGAAACAGCCGTATGCCAGGTGAGCACCGTCCATTGCCGGCCATTCACGACCTCCTGGCTGCGCTCCGGATGTTCGCCCAGTTTGCTCATGGTGAACGCATCGCCCGAAAGAACCGGCAGGGAGACGCGCGCAATTTCCAACCCTTCCCGCAAATAGACTTTCATATCCGTCGGGATCAGTTCGCCCACGTAAAAATCGCGCTTGGGCAAAATCAATTGAATGCCTCCAACCTGGGATCCAGGATCCGACGCTTGGCTGGCCGGCTGGGAAGCCGCCGCATTTACCGAAGGGGTGGTCGCAGCCGGGGCAGATGCATTCTTGCCGGGAGATCCCAGGACCTTGAGTGGAATCGGGATGGATTTGAGATTGGTCCCGTCGACCTGCACGGCAATCTCAGGAATGGAAAAATCGCCGGTTCGGGAGGCAATCACTTGATAAAGATAGGTGATTCCGCCGCTCATCACGCCATTGCTGAACTGAAGCTGCGTGGATTGGCCAACCGACCGAAATTCCAAACCATCCACGGGAGGGATCACCGGGGCGGATGCGTTCGCCGAACCTTCCACCACCAGGCTCAGAAGAGCCGCCTGCCCGAGGTAAAGGGTGGAAGGTTCCAGACTCGCGCTCACGCGCTTTTCGGCAGCGCGGCAAGCCATTCCCCCGAAGGCGAGACCAAGGAGGCAAAGCAAAAGGCAAGGCGTGGGATGGATCCGTTTTTTCATGGACGATGGGGCATCCTTATGTTGCTTCATCTTGGGCCATCTTGCATCACCAGTCTTTGATCGGTGCTTCATCCCGCTGGGGCGGCACGGTGAAGGGATATTTGCTTTCTTCCGATTTCAAGGAGTCCAGGAGTCGTTCCGCATCCTCCTTGCTCATCTCGCCCGGCATGGCCCGCATCGGCTCACCCCCTTCTTTTTTCTCATCCTGCTTTTGCGAAAGAGGCTTTTCCGATGTTTCTTTTTCATTCTGCGGATTTTTCTTTTCCGGGGCTGTGGATGGCGTCGGTTGCTGCTGCTGCGGGTTCGGAGAGGAGGCGCTGGAGGGCTTCTCTTCTTTCGGGGATGACGGGGCGTCCTGTTTTTCCGAGGGTTTGGGAGATTTCGAAAGATCCTGTTGAGACGGCTGCTCCGGATTGGAATTCTCTTTCTCCGGCTGCTTTTTCTGTGAGGAATCAGGGGGGGGGGAGCTGTTGAAGTTTCTCGAGTTTTTTCTTCACAAACTCATCGTTGTATTTGGCGTCGGCATCATCCGATTTAAGGGTCATGGCCCGTTCATAGGACTGCAATGCGGACTGCCATTGCTGGATCGTTTGAGAACGGTCCGTTTTCTCCGTTTCCTGGCCGAGGCGATATTGAGTGTTGCCAAGGTTGTAGAAAGCCTGCTGCTGCAAATCCGTCTTATCCGTCTTTAACGCCTGCTCAAAGGCGCGCAAGGCCTCGGGATATTTCTTCGCCTTGAATGCCGCCGCGCCGGCATTGAATTGGAATTCCGCTTTCCCGGGATGTGTTTCAGCCGCCTGCTTGTATTGTTCGAACGCGTGGTCGTAATCCTGCTGTTTGTAAGCGCGCTCACCTTTCCAGGGAGACGCCTCTGCCGAAATCGTCGCCGCCAGGCACAGCACAAGAATGGCGATTCCTTTCCGCTTCCATGGAAATCGAATCCCCCGTTTCCAGTCCATCCATGTCCCAGCTTTCCTGCGGTCCGAAATCAAAAATTCCACGATCAAACAAAGCAGCGCGAGGCCCAGGGGCCACTGGAAGCGCTCCTTGTAAACTTTGTTCATGCGCGAAAAAAGTTCTTGTTTTGGAATGGGAGCCAGCCCCTGTTCGTAAACGGTCTTCAAGCCCTCATTTTGCTGGCCCAGAGGCACATAAAATCCCCCGGTCGCCTCGGCGATCTGACGCAATGTGTTTTCATCCAGATGAGATTTGACGGGCTGGCCGCTGGCATCTCTGAGAAATTCGATTCCGCCCCCTTCCATTGGCATGGGAATCAATTCGCCCGCGACACTCCCGACGCCCACGGTAAATACACGCAAATCCTGTTTCGCCACCTGTTTTGCCGCCTCAATTCCGTTGGCCTCGAGATCCTCTCCATCCGTCAACAAAATCAGAATTTTGTGGTTCGAGTTTCCAAGCTGGAATGTTTTTTGGGCTTCCTCAAGGGCTGAGGCGATGTTTGTTCCACCCCGGGGAATGGTATTCACGTCAAGGGCGTCGAGCGCCTGGCCAAACGCGTCGTAATCGAGTGTCAATGGACACTGAAGGAACGCGGTGCCGGCAAAGGCGATCAATCCGATTCGATCGCCATCCAGTTTTTCCACGAGATCGCTCACGGCAAGCTTGGCGCGCGTCAAACGATTCGGTTTAACATCCTCTGCAAGCATGCTTTTCGAGGTATCGACCGCGATCAGGATGTCGATGCCTTTGCGCTTCACCTCTTCCCAGCGAAAACCCCATTGGGGCCGTGCCAAGGACACAAAAACCAGCACCACGCTCGCAACCCAAAGGATCTTCTTGATGAAGCGCCGCCGGGTGGAAACGCTCGATGTCAGCGTCTCGAGAAGACGTTCCGAGGCGAAGGCGTGAAGGGCCTTCCTGCGCTTGACATCGGCCCATCGGAAAAGAATGAGGCTCAGGACCATGGCGGCAGGAATCGCTGCGAGCCACCAAGGTTGGGCAAATTTCAGACCGTTCATGGCAGCCTCCGGAAACGCGTTTGAGCGAGAAGGGTTTCCATCATCACAAATGCCAGCCCCGGGACCAGGAACCACGCCGTCTTTTCTTCGTAGCTCTCAAATGTTTTCATGGTATTGACGCTTTTCTCGAGCTTGTCAATCTGGCCATAAATTTCGCGAAGGGAATCCGTGTCCGTCGCGCGATAAAACTGGCCGCCTGTTGTTTCCGCGATCTTCTTTAACGTCTCTTCGTCGACATCGACTTTGATCATTTCAAGGTGTTTTCTCCCGAAAGCATCCTCCACCGGCATCGGTGCTTCACCGCGAACGCCCACACCAATGGTATAGAGCTTGATGCCCAGCGTCTTCGCCACATCTGCTGCCGTTTGGGGCATGATCTTGCCGGCATTGTTCATTCCATCCGTCAGAAGGATGATGATTTTGGATTTCGATTTTTGTTCACGCAGCCGGTTCACACTGGCTGCCACCGCCGAGCCAATCGCCGTGCTGTCCTCAATGAATCCCAACTTCAACCGTTCCAAATTTGTGAGGAGCCAGCCGTGATCGAGCGTGAGTGGACTCACGAGGTAGGGCCTTCCCGCAAACGCGATAATCCCGATGCGATCGTTGGGACGCGCCTCGATAAACTTGGAGGTAACCGACTTGACGACTTCCAAACGGCTCGCCGGCTGCCCGTCAAGCTTGAGGTCCAGCGACGCCATCGATCCTGAAAGGTCGAGGGCAAGGACGATATCAATGCCGCTTGCCTGAATTTCCGTGCGTCCATGTCCTATTTGCGGCCTGGCCATGCCGACGATCCAACACGCGAGGCCTAAAAACCAAAAAGCCAGCAACAGCCGTCCCGGGCGAAATGCGCGGATGCGCGAGGCCTCCCGCACCAGGTCCGCGCTGGAATATTCAACCGCGGTGGCGATGCCCTGCCGTCCGCGCCAAAGCGCCAGCAGAGGAAGCAACAGGAGCAGCCAAAGCCATTCAGGATCGGAAAATCGCATATCAACGGGGTTTGGCGGAAGCGGGTTCAGGCTGCGGACGCGTTTCTTCCACAAACCGCCGCGCGCTGCCGTGCATCGCCTTCATTTCATCCACGTTCAATTCCCAGCGTGCAAATTTGGCCAGGTCGCAATGATAGAGAAAATCGTTCAGGGCGGACGAATATTGGGCCAGTGGAGACTGCGAATGGTTGAGAAGATCGTGGAGAAATTCCTCGGTGGTTCGATGTGCCGCACGCACTTGGAAACGCGCTTCGATGTACGTTCGGATGATCCAGGAAATGGCGATCGAGAATTCCCGTGCGTTCCCTGGCTTCAGAATTTTCAGTGTCTCCTGGAGCTCTTCCCATGCGATTTCATGAGGCAATTTGCTCGGAGCACGCGCCTGCTTCCTGAAATGGCGGATCATCACCCCTAGGATGGCCAATATCAATGCTCCCAACAGGATCCAGAGCGCTTTCATCCAGGGGGGAGTCAGATGAATCGGCCCGCGGATGTCATGAATATCCTCCGCAGCCATGGTAACCCAGGAAAGTAAATGATCAACCGGCGGCAAAATCATGAGTTATCTCCGATGGGCCCGCACGGCGAAAAACTGGATCAACGCGGGCATGTAGGGCTTGTCCGTTTGAAGCGGCAGCACATCCACACCCGCACCACGCAGCTCGCGCTCAAGCTTTTGAAAACGCGTTTGCGCCAGTTCAGAAAAGCGCCTGCGAATGGAGGAATCCGAGGTGTCGATTTCAAGTTGCTCCCCCGTTTCAGCATCCTCGACAGTGAGGAGTCCGATGGAGGGCAAGGCGCGTTCTTTGGGATCATGAACCGGGACGGCGACGAGATCATGACGTTTTCCCGCCAGTCGGAGGGCCTGTTGAAATCCTTCCGCGTGAAAGTCAGAAATGAGGAATACCACGGCCCGACGGGAGATCACCTTATTGGCGAAATCGAGGGCGTTTCCCAAATTAGTTCCTCGGTTTTTAGGCCGGAAGAAAAGGATTTCACGCACGACGCGCAGGACGTGGTGCCTGCCTTTGCGCGGAGGAATATAGTGCTCGATCTGATCGCTGAAAAGAATCAGAGCAACCTTGTCATTATTGCGAATTGCCGAGTACGCGAGCACGCTTGCAAGCTCGGCGGAGAGCTCCTTTTTGCTTTGTTGGGTGGAACCGAAATTACCCGACGCGCTGACATCGACGACCAGCACGATGGTTAATTCGCGCTCCTCGGTGAATTTTTTCACGAAAGGCCGCCCTGTGCGCGCAGTGACATTCCAATCGATCGTACGCACCTCGTCTCCCGGCGAATATTCCCGAACCTCCTCGAAATTCATGCCCCGTCCCTTGAAGACGGAATGGTATTGGCCCGACAGCGCGTCGGTGACAAGCCGCTTGGTGCGAATTTCGATCTGGCGGACCTTCCTCAGAATCTCCCGGGCCTGATTTGGATTCATGGTCAGGGCACCGGAACAGCATCGAAAATCTTGCGAATGATATCCTCGCTTCGAAGGTTTTCAGCCTCCGCCTCGTAACTAATCGTGACGCGATGGCGCAGCACGTCCATCCCGATGCTTTTGACATCCTGCGGAGTGACATATCCACGGCCCTGCAAATAGGCCCATGCCTTGGCCGCAAGCGTGAGATAAATCGTCGCCCGGGGCGAGGCGCCATATTGAACATACCCGTTGAGATCGAGCTTGTAGGCCTTGGGATCGCGGGTGGCCAGGACAAGGTCGACAATGTAATCCTTCACCTTGTCATCCATGTAAATGGTATTCAGAACCCCACGCGCTTCAAAAATATGCGCGGCGTCGACGACGGGATTCACGCGAAGCCCGGGCGACGTCGTGGCCATCAAATCGAGAATCGCGCGTTCCTCGGTGCGATTGGGATAGCCGATTTGCAATTTAAGCATGAAGCGGTCCACTTGCGCTTCGGGAAGCGGATAGGTTCCCTCCTGTTCGATGGGATTTTGGGTGGCAAGAACGAGAAAAGGATCGGGAAGCGCATAGGTTTCCTCACCCAGGGTGACCTGTCGCTCCTGCATTGCCTCAAGGAGCGCGCTCTGCACTTTAGCCGGAGCCCGGTTGATTTCGTCAGCCAGGACGAGATTGCTGAAGATCGGCCCATGCTTGGTGCGAAACGCGCCGTCCACGGGATTGTAGATCAGAGTTCCCACAATGTCGGCAGGAAGCATGTCGGGTGTAAATTGAATGCGCTGAAACTTGGTCTGGATCGCTGCCGCCAACGTTTTGAGCGACAAGGTTTTGGCAAGACCCGGGACGCCCTCCAGAAGCAGATGGCCGTTGGCGATCAAACCCACAAGCAGCCTGTCGACGAGATATTTCTGACCCACGATGACTCGGCCGATTTCCTGCTGAAGGAGCGGCACCCATGTGGACGATCGCTGGACGGATTCATTAATAGCTTGGATGCTCGTGTTCATAGAAGAATCAAAAAAATGTAAATTTCTGTTGAAACAAGGTAACCAACAGCCCTTAAACAGGCATTAAATCAGCATTAAAAAACTTTTAATCTTGAAAGGATGGGAAGCCTTTCAGGGCAGATGGATTCTGTCCAATTAAGGTTTAAAAGATGTAATTTGACATCGATATCACCCTGTCGTGGACAGAAGGGAAAAACATCCCCGATCTTCAGACCCCTTTGCGCCCCGGCTCCCAAACGTATTTGTGCATCTGAAGCTGGAAGCGCACCGGCAGTTTTTCCTCGAGAATCCATTCGACCAGCAACCGATTGTCGAGTCCGTCATGGCCCTTGGTCTGTCCCGCCGCAGCCGCTGTTTTGAACGCTGGGCTGAAAAGCACGCATCGGACTTTTTGATCGATCGCATATTTTCGAAGCTGGTCGCGCGCCCATTCGAAATCTTCCCTCGTGCCAATGACAAACTTCACTTCGTCCCTGGAGCATACCTTGTCCAAGTTTGAGAAAAAATTGCGTCCGCATTCACCACTGGAGGGACACTTCAAATCCACGATGCGATGAACTCGCGGATCAACGCCCGAGACGTCATGCGCTCCACTGGTTTCCAGCAACACTGTTTTGCCCGCATCACACAACCTCTGCATGAGGGGAAAAACAGCCTTCTGCAAGAGAGGCTCGCCGCCGGTGATTTCCACGAGGTCGCATGGGAGTTGATCCACCCTGGCGATGATCTCGCCGAGCGACATGCGCGTTCCACCCGTGAATGCGTATGCGGAATCACAATAAGTGCAGCGCAAATCGCATCCTGTGAGGCGCACAAAGACGCATGCAAGACCTGCGAATGTCGACTCGCCCTGGATACTGCGGTAAATCTCGGTAATTTGCAGCGTCTCCTTGCCGCCTGATTTCAAAGCTGAAAGTTCCATATTCAATGTTCGAAATAAGGGACTTCCACCTTATATTGCTCGCTCAATCTTCGGACCTCATCCAGGATATCATCTCTCCGGCCGCGCCCTCGCGTCATTTTACTGAGCAGATCATAGATTCGCTGCCGGGCCCACGTCGAAGGCAGGCTCTCCGGGCCATTTGGCGTCTTGGGAATGGGAAGCTCCAACACCAATTCTTTGGTTTCTGACTGGCTTTCGCCCAGAAGCTGGAGACTCAGTTCTGTCGTTTGTCCGGGCGTGTAACGGCCAAACAAAAAGAGAGGGCTGTCCTGATAAAGATGCGGCAGCACTTGCGGATAGACCTGTTCCGAATCGACTCCTCCAAAACGGAACCGCAGGTCGAGGAAAAGCGGATTGCGCACTTGCGTGAGTAATTGGTCAAAGACTGGAACTGAATTTTCCACTTTTTCGGAGTAACGCAGCCAGCCCTGGTTGCAATAGGAAAGCAGATCGAGCAAAAAGTTGTTCACGTCCCTGCCGTTGCTCAATGTGAAGATGGATATCTTGTTCTCGTTGGACTCCGAGAAGTCACTGATGATCTCGGTGCTGTCGAGCACGCCTTTTGTCGGAACGCCGTCACTCATGATGATCGCGATGCCCGCCCGGCCTTTTTCACATTGATAATCAAGGAGAGGCGTCAATCCATCGTAAAAATCCGTCACTCCTCCACTCTTGAGATTCGCGATCCATTTCTTGAGTTCCGCCCAGGGTGGGTTGGACGCAAGGGCCCAATCGGGTTGGAAGGTGGTGAGCTTGTCGCGAAATGCGAGCACTTTGAACCGGTCGCCTGGATTTAACTGGGAAATGGCAGTCTCTACCGTTTGAAGAAACGTATCGAGACGCGAGTGGCCGATACTACTTGAAACGTCCATCACGAAAAATACGTCCTTCGGGATGACAGGCAGCTGTTTGTTTGGCTTTGCGGTGACACGCAACAAAAAATAGCCTTCCGCCTGATTTTTCACACCCGGTCGCTCGTAGGTGAACAACTCGACGTTGATAAAGGGATTGAGCGATTCAAACCGATGCTTGAGCGGCGGTTTATCCTCCAAACCCTGTGGCACTTGATCCGCCTGATTCGCTGGCTTTGGAAGCTCGCTCGGAATCGGAGGAAGCCCGCCCTGTGGTCCAAAAAAATCCTCCACGCGCCCCGTTCCCGACGCCAGTGCGCCCGATGGTCCCATCTCAGGCCCGCGGTTCGGGCCCACGATGGACTGCGACGGCGGCACCGCTTCTTCACTTCCCGTCTTCGGCGCGACGGGCGCACCTGGGGTGGGAAGAAGAGGACGGCCTGCACTGGAGTTTTTCAGATCCTTTTGCTGCTGCTGTTCTTGTAATGCTTTCAGTTCCTGGTCGAGATGCGAAGGATCCGGAATGGCAGGTTCTTCCCCCATCCCGGCAGACGGGACTGGCTTGTCCTGTGGTATCTTGGGCGAACCTGCGGGAAGCGTCGGCGACGAAGGCGTTTTGGAAAGCAATTCGGCGAAGGTGCGCTTTTCTTGCATCGGGGTGAGCGAAGAGCGGTCGGGTGTCGCGTTCGGAATGCGCAAGAGCGGTTTCTCGAGCTTCGGTGCAAGCCACTTCGGATCAATCTCGACGCGTTCTAGTTTGAATTTGCGCAGGAACAGTTTTTCAGACGAAGGCAGCACCATTTGCGGCAAAAACATGCGCTGGAACCAGAAAAACATCATCGCGTGCACCAGCAACGAACCGAGAATCGCGATTAAAAACCAATATCGCATCCTCGCGTTTCGCGACATGCGAAGACGATTCATTTTTTTCCTCCTGCTGCAGGCTGCTGCTGTGTGATGCAATGAAACGCCCCCAAGCCCCAAATCAGGTCGAGGCACGGAATGGGAACCACTTTGCGATTTGGAAAAAGATCCTGCAAAGTGGCTGTCGCCATGCGATCGTTCTTGTGATCGAAGACAGGAAAAAGCACGGTTTTGTTGGCAATGTAAAAATTGGCGTAACTTGCCGGGAGGCGTTGGCCTTCATGCTCCACGATGCCAGGCATGGGCAGCGTGACGATTCGAAACAAATTGCCATCCTGATCACGCATGGAACGAAGGCGTTTCAGATTCTCCTGCAGTTTTCTATAGTTGGCATCCGCAGGATCCTCTTCCACCACCGTCACCACCGTCGTCGCGTTGACGAATCGCGTCAAGTCATCCACGTGTCCGTCCGTATCATCACCCTCAATTCCGTCGCCCAGCCATAAGATCTGTTTCAGGTTTAAGTAATCTCTCAAATAGGCTTCGATCTCTTCTTTCGACAGAGCGGGATTGCGGTTCTTGTGAAGCAGGCAGCTCTCGGTCGTGATCAAAGTCCCCTTCCCATTCACATCAATAGCCCCGCCCTCCAGGATAATTCCAGGCTCAAAAAGCGGCAGTTCGAGCAACTTCGCGACGTGCTGGGGCACCGCATCATCGAGATCGTAGGGAGGATATTTCCCTCCCCAGGCATTGTAATTCCAATCCACCACGGCAAGCTTGCCCGTCGCATCGTTCACGACGAAAATCGGTCCGTGGTCGCGGCACCACGGCTCATAGGCAGGAAAACGATGGAGAAATACGCGTTCGCCCATGCGAACGCCGCCACGATTCAGGTGGGCACGGATCTCCTCCTCCTGCGCCTCATCAAACACATTCACGTGGACTTCCTCATCGGGGCTGAGGAGGTTGCACATCGCAACCCAGTAGGCTGGAATCTTGTCGAATCGTTCCGGAAAGCTGATGCCATTCTGGCGAGGCCACGTCAACCATGTCGCAGCATGCGGCTCCCACTCGGCAGGCATGCGATAGCCGAGTTGGGCGGGAGTTGGACCTCGGGAACTCATTCAACGAACTTCTACGACTCGTCCAGGTAACGTTTCGTTATGTCTTGGTAAGCGTCAATACGTCGGTCACGTAAGAAAGGCCAATGCGTGCGTGTCGTGCCCACTTCCGACAGATCGATTTCTACGATGAGAACCTCCTCCTTGCTCACACTGCCATGGGCGATGATCTCGCCCGAGGTATTCGCGACAAAACTTTGGCCAAAAAACTCGATGCCGTCGCCGCCCACAGGCCGCTCGTGGCCGACCCGGTTCACGACCGCGACGTAACAACCGTTCGCCACCGCATGCGCGCGCTGGATCGTCTCCCACGCGGAATGCTGCGCCTTGCCATATTTCGCCTTCTCTTTTGGATGCCAGCCGATCGCCGTCGGATAAAAAAGGATTTCGGCGCCTTGGAGGGCGGTGAGTCGCGCCGCCTCGGGATACCATTGATCCCAACAGACAAGCACCCCTACCTTGCCATATTTCGTAGTCCAGGATTTAAAACCCAAATCGCCTGGAGTGAAATAAAATTTTTCGTAATAAAGTGGATCGTCCGGGATATGCATCTTCCGGTATTTGCCAAGATAGGCTCCATCCGCGTCGATCACCGCGGCTGTATTGTGATAGAGGCCCTCGGCGCGTTTTTCGAAAAGTGAGGCAACGATCACCACTTTTAACTTTTTAGCAAGCTTGCTCAGCTTTTCCGTGCTCGGCCCTGGGACCGTTTCAGCCAATTTGAAATAGTCGTGATCCTCGACCTGGCAAAAATATTCCGAGAGGAAAAGCTCCTGAAGACAAATGATCTGCGCGCCTTTCTTCGCGGCCGCCTCGATGCCCTTGAGCGCCTTGTCCATATTGGCATGGGGATCCGAATCACAGTGCATCTGCACAAGCCCGAGTTTCACCTTTCGGGAAGATGATGGAGATTTCGCCATGATCTTTAGGTTGCAGAAAGCGTGCGCGTGCGCAAGAAGAACAACACCTCAGGCCCGAGGGTGAAACGCCTTGTAGGCGTGCTGGAGCTGGTTGCGGTCGACATGAGTATAGATTTGGGTTGTCTCAATGCTCGAATGACCCAGCATCTCTTGAATGATGCGAAGGTCCGCTCCGCCTGCGAGGAGATGGGTCGCAAAGGAATGCCGCAGCATGTGGGGCGTGATCCTTTTCTGAAGCTTCGCGCGTTGCGCGAGCCGGCGGATCGTCAATGCAAGCGTTTCCCGGCTGATGCCCTTCACCTCCTTCTTTCCGTGATTGCGTTTGTCATCACCATGAAAGCTCAGAAAAAAACAATCGCTCTTCTGTGCTTTCGGAGATTTGGAGCGCACCTCATTTCGATAACGCGACATCCAGCCCAAGGCTTCGGCGCCCACCGGAACCACGCGCTGCTTGTTGCCTTTTCCGATCACGCGAAGAACTCCCAGCTCCCATTGGATATCCGCCAGCTTCAATGACGCCATTTCGGCGAGACGCAATCCCGATGCATAAAAAAGTTCGATGACGGCGCGGTCACGAATTCCGAGCTCCGTTTGGATATCCGCCGCACGGATCAGTTTTTCAATCTCGTCCGGATCGAGTGCGTGAGGAAGACTCTCCCAGCGCCGCGGCAAATCGAGCGATTGAGTGAGGTCGGACATGCATCCGATGGAATGAGCGTATTTCACGAACGCCCGAAGCGAAGAGAGAGCGACATAGATCGTGTTGATATGAAAATTGCGCTCCTTCAGCTGCAGGAGCCAAGCGTGCGCGTCGTCAGGCTTCACCTGATCCCAAGCGGCGCGCCCCACCTGGCGCGCAAAATGCATGAAATCATCAAGGTGCCGGCGGTACGTATCGGCGGTCAATGCGGACTGTCCTTTTTCCAGCTGCACATGGGTGAGAAACTCGGAAACGCGCTCGACGAGAGCGGCAGGAATCTCAGACGAAATGCTCATCACTGGATCAGCTTTTGGATGCCGGGGCTGGCTTATGTCGGTTCTTGGCATGCCGGCGATCGTGCTTTTCGCGTTCCTTGATCTTCTTCCATTGCGTCAAAACCGCCTCCGTATCGCGCGCCACGCCTTTTTTAAATACGTGGGGATGCCGGCGGATCAATTTGCGGTTCAGGGTATTGACCACATCGTCGAACGAAAAATGCCCTTCCTCTTTGGCGAGCTGGCAATGAAAGATCACCTGCAGTAAAAGATCCCCCAACTCCTCGCGAAGACCGTGCATGTCTTTTTCGCGAATCACCTCAATCACCTCATTCGCCTCGTCCGTGAGGCACTTGATGATGGTTTCGTGCGTTTGGTCGCGATCCCACGGGCAGCCCGTAGGCGATCGCAGACGCGCCATGATGCGGAGCAGCTTGGTGACTTGCTTGGACATGGAGACCGAAGGATAATGAAGAGATCCAACGAGGTGGAGGAAGAAATAGCCTCACCCCATTATTTCGTCTTATCTTCCTTTAATCGATCCACTTTCGCCGCAAGCACAAAATCGCTTTCGCTCAAACCATTGATTTTGTGCGTCCAGATCTCGACGCCGACCTTGCCCCAAGTCAGATAAAGATCGGGATGATGGCCGATTTTTTCGGCGAGTTCGCCTACCCGATTCACAAAATCGAGCGCCGTGATGAAGTTCGAAAATTTGTAGGACTTTTTGAGATGATGCTCTTCCACGACTTCCCAGCCCTCAAGTTGCTTGAGGAGATTTTTGATGTCGGCGCCCTCAAGCGGCGGGACACCGCCCTTGCACGGCACGCATTCCTTGTCAGCAAGAGAACATGCATTCATCCGCTTACCATAACCCCAATCCGCCGTTTGGCAAAATCATTCCCGGCCAGTCACAATCTCCAGCGAAACATCCCATGCGGGCGCCGAATGAGTCAGTGCTCCAACGGAAATGAAATCCACGCCGCTTTGCGCGATGGCGCGCACGGTTTTCAAATTCACGCCTCCAGACGCTTCGATCTTGCAACGGCCTTTCACGATTTCCACCGCTTTCTTCAACTGCGGTGACGTCATATTGTCGAGCAGAAGAATATCCGGGTTCACCTCAAGCGCCCGCCTCACCTGCTCCAAAGTGTCGCATTCCACTTCCACTTTGAGTCCCGGCCATTTGCGGCGCGCCCGGCGAACGGCACTGTCAATCGGGTTCGAAAGAGAAGCGAGTGCGGCGAGATGGTTGTCCTTGATGAGCACCATGTCGTGCAGGCCGAAACGGTGATTCATTCCGCCGCCGCAACGCACTGCGTATTTTTGAAATTCGCGAAGCAGCGGGGTGGTTTTCCGGGTGTCGAGAATTCGGACACGTCTGCCCGCCCGGCGCACAAATTCCCGCGTGAGGGTCGCAATGCCACTCAATTGTTGAACAAAGTTTAACGCGGCGCGCTCGGCTGTTAGGATCGCTCGCGTCCCGCCTTTTGCCTCAAGAATCACCTTTCCCCGCCCCACATGGTCCCCATCCTTCGCTTTCAACTTCACTTTCAGATGGGGGCTGACCATGCGAAATATCTGGGACGCGATCTCAAGTCCACAAACGACTCCAGCGTCGCGCGCAACCATTCGAGCTACGGAGCAGGAGTCAGCTCGAATCGTGGCCAGGGATGTCACATCGCCGCGCGCTCCGAGGTCTTCTCGCAAGGTTTCGCGTGCGATTCGACGGATGGTTTCAGAACGCGGAGGTTGAAGTTTCATGTCTCTTGTATCATCCGAATCGCGCGGTGGCGCACGACAGCCATCGTGCGGGGAACGATGAGATCGATCCGCTTCTCCCGCGATTCTGGGTTGCCCAGAGGCAGTTCAGGATGAGGCAGCGCGTTGCGAACCAAAATATATTTGTCGGAATATTCTTCGAGAAGGCCGATCTGCTCGATCCATTTCTCGTTCACGAGGATCTCCAGGACCACGTCGTGCCCGAGATATTTTTCCAAAATGGGTTCGTATGAATTGTTGCCGTATGTGACGAGCTTCTGCCCGGTGGATGTCAGTGTCGCATCAGCCCCGCCCAAAAGTGCGGCGGGATTCTTCGCGCGAAGCTGCCCCACAACCACGCCAATGGATTGGGAACATGCGTCGCGCAACGTGTTGTAAATGTTTCTCCATGAGCGGCGGAACGTCCGCCAAATGGAACGGCCCATGAGTTTTTTCATCTCTTTATTCCAGAGGTTGAGCGGCACCGTTCCAGGATTCGGTTTAGGACGATAGATAATCTGGATATCAGGAAGCGTGTCTTCAAATAAAAGAAAACTCAGTTCTTGATGTCCCTCCGTGTCCAGATGCGGGGCATTATAGACCAGCTCGAGGCTTTTGGGATACACTTGGAGATGACCCCAGATCCATTTTCCAGATTTGAGACGCAAATGTGCATGGTAGTTGTGAAATCTTTTCAAGCAGGGATCGCTTGTGCGGCGTTGAATGATCGTGGCGACGATGGTCGTCACGAAAATAATCAGAATGGTCAGTGTGAAGGGGTCCATGGCGCGTTTCCAGCTTTCGGCTGTCAGCCTTTAGGTTATTCAAAAATCCACAACTGCACGCCCTCGAATGTGCCTAACGTCTGAAGCAGGAGGCCGGCTTATTTACCCAACCCAAATTTTCCATGCACCACATTCATCGCCCGATCCGCTTGGGCGGTATCGATGATGACAGAAATTTTGATTTCGCTCGTGGAGATCATCTGAATATTGATCTTTTCCGCAGCAAGCGCCTCGAAGAGATCTGCCGCGACCCCCGTGTGAGAACGCATGCCAATGCCGACGACAGAAAGTTTCGCAATTCCCTCCGTGCTGGCAAAAGTATTGGCACCAATATCTGCAGCGAGCGACTGTATGGATTTCCTCGCTTTCTCGAGGTCGTCCTTCGGAATCGTGAATGTAAGGTCGGTGTGGCCTTCCGCAGAAACGTTCTGGACAATCATGTCAACATTGATCTGCGAGTCGGCGATCTTCTTGAAGATGCGCGCGGCGACGCCGGGTTTGTCCGGAACGTGCGACAATGTGATTTTGGCCTGGTTCTTGTCGACTGAGACGCCTCGGATGACGACGTCTTCCATTTTACGGGTTTCTTTTTTCACAATGGTTCCTGGGTTGTCGTTCATGCTGGAGCGCACAGAAAAAACAACTTTGAATTTTTTGGCGAATTCGACAGAGCGACTCTGCATCACTTTCGCTCCAAGGCTGGCAAGTTCAAGCATTTCGTCATACGAGACATCATCGAGCTTGCGCGCATCCTTTACGATGCGTGGATCCGCCGTATAGACGCCATCCACGTCGGTGTAAATCTCGCAAAGATCCGCTTTCAGCGCCGCTGCAAGTGCAATTGCAGTCAGGTCTGAGCCCCCCCGTCCCAGCGTCGTGATGGAGCCCGCTGGATCGACACCCTGAAAACCGGCGACAATCACAACTTTGCCCGCATCGAGCAATTCATGGACACGTTTTGGGGTGACATTGGAAATTTTAGCCTTCGTATGCACGCCGTCAGTGACGATCCCAGCTTGCGCACCAGTAAGCGAAACTGCCTGGATGCCAAGTCCGTGCAGAGCCATGGCTGTGAGCGCGATCGTGGTCTGCTCCCCTGTCGCAAGAAGCACATCGAGTTCGCGTTCCGGCGGAGAGGGATGCACGTCACGCGCGAGCTTGATGAGACCATCGGTGACTCCTGACATGGCTGACACAATGACCACAACTTGAGCGCCTTCTTCGTAGGAACGCTTCACGCGTGCGGCCACGTTCTTAATTCGCTCGGGGTTGCCAACCGAGGTGCCTCCATATTTTTGAACGATCAATTTCATCCATTGACGCCCCATAGGGGGCATAAACCGGAAAGTATGGCCGATAATGCGCTAAAAAGGCAATCCTGTTTGCCGAAGGACAGGCCTACTTCGGCGTGGAAACGAGCGTTTCCGCATTCCAAAGACAAGCAAACAACGGCTCGTTCTTTTCTTTATAGACGAGGGAAAGAGCCGTCTGTCCAGCCTTGTTGCGATGATGGACATCCGCACCACTGCGCAAGAGTATTTTGACGCTCTCGATGTTTCCATACCATGCCGCCATCATCAACGGGGAGGTTCCGTAAACATTCTCCGAGTTGACGTTGGCGCCCTGTGAAATCAGGTTCGTCGCCGTTTCCGAAAAACCGAATCGTGCCGCCGCCATGAGGGCATCACATCCCTTGAGATTTTTCTCGTTCACACGGGCGCCATTTCTTTGCAAGATCGAAACGATCCTTGTCTGGCCACAGCAGGCGGCACACATCAAGGGCGTCCAACCATTCTGGTCACTCGCATTCACATCTGCGCCAAAAAAAATCAACGCACGGCTTGCTTTCGGATAATCCCAAGCCGAGGTCCACATAAGAAAAGTATGGCGCTGCTCATCATGCCAGCGACTCGCGGCAATGAGAAAGCTGAGACTTGCGAGCATCAGGCCCGATGCGAGGATCCAAAGCCAGAACTTGCGCAACATTACTACAACGTATGCCCATTTGCTCCCCAAAGCCAGTGTGGAGACGCTTGCCCATAAGTTCTCCTATTTGGCAATTACGCTGTGACTTTTTACCATGATTATGGCTTAAGTGAGAAGATGACGAATCCGAGAACGCTGGCCGAACTTCGGCAGGTTTACAGCCAACCTTTTTTTGACCTGATCCAACAGGGCCGCTTCACGCATCTGCAGCATTGGGACCATGATTCCGTACAACTTTGCACGCTGCTCAGCATCAAGACAGGCGGATGCAGTGAGGATTGCGGCTATTGCGCCCAAAGCGCGCATTATTCCGCAGGCATTGCATCGGAGAAACTGATGCCGACCAGTGAAATTTTGGCGGCAGCGAAACAGGCCCAGGCGAATGGCGCCTCGCGATTTTGCATGGGCGCTGCATGGCGGGGCGTACGCGAAGGTGAAGCCAAATTTGAATCGGTCCTCGAAACCGTGCGCGAAGTAAGCAAGCTCGGCATGGAAGTATGCGTCACCCTCGGACAACTCACGGAACAAGCGGCACGCGAATTGAAGGAAGCTGGTCTCACAGCGTACAACCACAACATTGATACGAGCCCGGAATATTATCCCAAGGTCGTCACCACCCACTCCTTTCAAGATCGCCTTCATACGATTGAGCATGTGCAACAAGCCGGCATCTCTCTTTGTTGTGGCGGCATTATCGGCATGGGCGAGACAGAACAAGACCGTTTAAAAATGCTGGAGGTGCTCGCGAATTTTGATCCGGCTCCCGAAAGCGTGCCAATCAATTGTCTTTCTCCCATCTCAGGAACTCCGATGGCGGAGCAGCCACCGCTTGATGTGTTTGAACTGGTGCGTTTGATTGCGACGACCCGCATCACGCTGCCCAAAGCACGCGTCAGGCTCTCGGCGGGACGAACCCGGCTTTCACGCGAAGCACAGGCGCTTTGTTTCTTTGCAGGAGCAAATTCGATTTTCTACGGAAACAAACTGCTCACTGCAAAGAATCCGGAGACCGATGAAGACCTCCATTTATTGAAAGAACTCGATCTTTCTCCGGAACAAACGTGACTTCTTGAACTGATTTATCCGGAAATAGGACCTTGCTCCCGTTTTTTAGAGAAATGACGAATGGTTAAGAGCCATCCAGGGCTTAAACCGGCACATGGTGCGGATCGCATGCGTCACAAACTCCTTCGCTTCATGAACTGACTCCTGAAGGGAAAGTCCGCACGCCAGATTCGCGGTGATCGCAGCGGAATAGGTGCACCCAGTCCCATGCGTCTTGACGTGCTTGACGCGTGTCGCGCTCAGCCAGAAACCCATTTGTCCATCCCAGAGATAATCGCGTGCATACCGCGGATCGTTCCGATGTCCGCCCTTCAGCAATACGGCGCACTTGAATTCTTCTGCGATCGTCCATGCCGCCTGCAACATCTCGCCTTCAGTGCGGATCCGTCGACATGCCAGAATCTCGGCTTCATCGAGATTCGGCGTTACAAGAAAGGCATGCTTGCGAATCAGCTCTTTCATGGCGCACACCGCGTTCTCCTGGAGCAATCGTTTGCCGCTTGTCGCAACCATCACGGGATCGACAACAAGCGCTCTCACGGATTTGCGATGGCGCTGCAATGCATCCGAAATCCTTTTGATGAGTGGTGCGGAATAGACCAAGCCCGTCTTCACCGCGACGCTTTTCATTCCATTCAGACAACAATCGATTTGCTGCACCAGCGTCAATTCCGAGACAGGCTGGAGAGAGACTACCTGGCGTGGATTTTCCGCAACCACGCATGTCACAGCAGCCATTCCAAAAACGCGAAATGCCGCGAAAGTCTTCAAGTCGGCTTCCAATCCTGCTCCACCACTGCAGTCGGAACCGGCAATCGTCAGTGCCACTGGGTAAATTCCTGATTTTCCTTTCAGGTCTCCGAAACGGGGATTTCCGCTTTTTGACTTGTGTTGCATGGTTTTTTGGGCGACTTACTTTTTGCTCGGCTGTTCCGAGCGATGGCTTGGATCCACATCATTCGTTGATGTGGATGAGATTAGAACCTCGAAACCTGATTTATGGGAAACCTTTTTTTCGAACCTGGCATTCGCGCCTTTTTCCTGGATCATGGTATTCACGTCTCGATGTGCCTGGCATTTTCTGGCTTGGTGTTCGCCTCGGGCCTCATTGTTTGGCTGCGCCGTGTTTCCCCCGGCAACGCGAAAATGCAGGAGGTTGCCGCTGCTATTCAAGAAGGTGCCAAGGCATATCTCAATCGCCAAGTCGTGACGATCAGCGTCATTGCCCTTCCGATGGCGGCGCTGATTGCTTATTATTATCCAAAAAATCCTTTGCTCGTCGCTTCGGGATTTGTTTTGGGAGCCGTATGCTCCCTCTCGGCGGGTTACATCGGCATGCGTATCGCTGTCCTCGCGAACGTGCGCACCGCGCAGGGCGCAACGGAAAATCGTCACAAGGCTCTTCAGGTCGCCTTCAATGGAGGCGCGGTTACCGGACTGCTCGTTGTCGGGCTCGGCTTGCTCGCCGTCGGACTTTTCTATCTTTGGAAACACGATGTTCGCAGTCTTGTGGGACTCGCGCTCGGGGCTTCGCTTATCAGCGTGTTCGCGCGCCTGGGAGGCGGCATCTACACGAAGGCCGCCGACGTGGGCGCTGATCTTGTCGGAAAGATCGAATCCAAGCTTGAGGAAGATGATCCGCGCAATCCCGCAGTCATCGCCGACAACGTCGGCGATAACGTCGGCGATTGTGCCGGCATGGCAGCGGACGTATTCGAAACGTATGCAGTCAGCCTCATCGGCGCCATTCTCATCGGCACCCTCACCCTCAAATCGAACGCTGTCGTGGTTTATCCCCTCCTCCTTGGAGGCATTTCAGTCATCAGCGGCATTCTTGGCATTGTCTCCATCAACTTTTTCCGCGGCAAACCCATGAAAGTGCTCACTGGCGGTGTCGTTTGCAGCGCCCTCGTTTCTGCGCTCCTTTATTGGCCAGTCACGCTCATTCTTTTCCCTGACGGCCTCGATCTTTCGGTGGGGCATCGAACAGCCAACCAGCTTTATCTCGCTTCTTTGGTCGGATTGGTCATGACCGCTGTGGTGGTGGCGATCACCGACTATTACACTTCTACTTCATATAGCCCCGTGCGCCGCATTGCGGAAGCGAGCGAGACCGGACATGCCACCAACATCATCGCAGGTCTCGCAGTGGGTCAACATGCCACAGCTCTTCCCGTCGGCTTCATCGGCATCGCCATTCTTCTTTCTTATCATTTTGCCGGTCTCTACGGCATCGCGATCTCGGTGGTTTCCATGCTCTCGATGGCGGGCATCATCATCTCGCTCGACGCGTTCGGCCCGATTACGGACAACGCCGGCGGCATTGCCGTCATGAGCGGCCTTCCCAGCAATGTGCGCAACATTACGGACCATCTCGACGCGATCGGCAACACAATGAAGGCAGTCACCAAAGGTTACGCCATCGCTTCAGCGGGCCTTGCAGCCCTTGTGCTCTTTGGTTCCTACGTTGAAGAGTTGCGCGCGCACTGGATTGAACTTCACTCTCTCGAAAAACTGCGCAGTTTGGAATTCTCCCTTCAAGAGCCGCGGGTCATCATCGGTCTTTTTATTGGCGGCCTGCTGCCATTTCTTTTCACAGCTGAATGCCTGGACGCGGTCGGCAAGGCCGCTGGCGCGGTCGTGAAGGAAGTACGCCGCCAGATTCAGGCAAAACCAGGCATTTTGCTCGGCACCGAAAAGCCCGAGTACGGTTCTTGTGTCGACATTGTGACGAAGGCTGCGCTCATCCAGATGATCTATCCCGCCCTGCTCCCTATTATTTTTGTGACGGTCGTAGCAGCTATCCCTCAACTTGGCGCGGTCGTTTTGGGCGGATTGCTTGTGGGAACGATTGTGACCGGCCTTTTCGTCGCCATTGCAATGACTTCCAGCGGTGGCGCGTGGGACAACGCAAAGAAGTATATTGAAGAAGGATATTTCGGCGGCAAGGGATCGCCCGCACATGATGCCGCCGTGACAGGAGACACGGTCGGCGACCCATACAAGGACACGGCCGGACCCGCGATCAATCCCATGATCAAGGTCGTCAACATTGTCGCCATCTTGGTCATTCCGATATTTTTCTAGCAGGTCGGCGAATAACCCGATTATGCTAAAGCTATGAAAATTCTGCTCACGGGAGCCACTGGCTTTGTCGGATCGGAAATTTTAAGACAATTATTCGCGGATGGCCATTCGGTTCGCGTTTTGATCCGAAGTGAAAGCGGCGGCGCCAAGTTTCAGGGCCGTCCCGATGTGGAGACCTTCATCGGGAACATTCTCCATGGGCCTTCGCTCGCGGGCTGCATGGAAGGAATCGATGCCGTGATGCACCTTGTCGGTGTCATCGCAGAAGTCGGCGAAAATACCTTCGACCGGGTTCACCGGGTCGGCACGGAAAATCTTCTCAAAGAAACGAAAAAAGCGAAAGTAAAACGTTTTATCCATATGAGCGCACTCGGAACACGCGCCAACGCGCGGAGCCAATATCATCGTTCCAAGTGGGCTGGGGAGGAGGCAGTGCGCGTCAGCGGCCTCGACTGGACGATTTTCCGTCCCTCTATTATTTACGGACGGGGCGATGGATTCGTCAATTTCTTCGCACGCATGACGCGTCCGCCCATGAACTGGCTCCAGCTTTTTACCATGCCCGTGATGCTGGGCGGCCACGCACATCTTCAACCGATTCCCGTTGCCGATGTTGCCCGCTGTTTTGCCGGAGCCGTTTCAAAATCAGAATCCATCGGCAAAACGTACGATCTTTGCGGACCGAGTCCGCTGCGTTTGCGTGAAATAGTTCGAACGATCTGCGAAGTTCAGGGACACGAAGTGAAGGAAATCCAGCCGCCGTTCAAGCGCTGGATCGGAGACTGGTCGCACTTTCTCATCCCGATTGCGGCGTTTCAAAGCCTCCTCATCCAGCCCAAGGTCGTCCTCGTGCCCGTGCCCTTTGAATTTGCAACCGTCATCGCCTGGCTGATGGAAACATTCCTCTCCAAACCCCTCCTCAATCGCGATCAGTTGATCATGCTCGAAGAGGACAATGTGGGCGACCTTGCGGCTGCCAAAGCCGACTTCGGAATTTCTCCTTCCGAATTTCAGCAGGGACTTTCAGCCATGCTCTCTTAAGGCAAAAGCTCTTTGAAGAAGTTCGTTGTTTTCGGAACGAAGCATTCGGACGGCATCCGGCAGAATTCCCACCCTGATCTTCATGCGCAACGCCTGTTGCCATTGCGGAATGGTGACGCAAAGTCATTGCTGTCCAGCAACACAAGGAAAACCATTAAACTTTCCGCCACTGCCGCCAAATATACCGAAAGGAACGGGCGAATTCATCGGGCTGACTGGCGATGGCCGCGTCGATCTCCTCGGGCGTCCACCACTTCACTTCTGAAATCTCCGTGGAAGGAAACCGAAAGGGCCCCTCGCACCGCCCTTGATAGAGTAAAATAAATTCCCAGCCGAGATCTTCGCATGCTTTTAATGGCCACACGGGACGCAACTCGATCCTGACTCCAAGTTCCTCCATGATTTCTCGCTCCGCGGCGGCATCGTATGACTCGCCCACCGCAAGATGGCCCGCCGCAGAAGAATCCCATGTGCCTGGCGCAACATCCTTGTACATCGACCGCTTTTGCAGCAGCAACTTTTCCTCCCTGTTCAAGACAAAGATATGCACGGCACGATGGAGCAACCCGGCGCGATGCACCTCAAAGCGGGGTTTTTGTTCCAAGACTTCGTTTCGTTCATTCACGACATCGAACATTTCATCTTCAGCGCGCCAGTCGGCGCGCGTCGTCATGCGGGTCCATTCCTCGACAGATAGCTCCTCGGGACGCCGTTCTCCCGCAACATCGGCGACAAGTTCGCTGCCAAAAATCGCTCCCAGCGTTTTGCGTCGCTTCTGAAATGCCTGCTTTACCTTCTGGCGAAAATGCGTCTCTTGGCCAGCGCTCGCGAATGGCTGCTTCTCTCGCCGAACAAGACGAACGAGGGCCGAGGCCACTTCTGGTTGCGGCCAAAACACAGTCGCTGGGATGCGCCGCAGGAGCGTCATTTCATAAAAAGGCTGGGTCAAAAGA
>Ga0207037_10120_pt1 | contig 27425 bp, 22 predicted proteins | sample Alteio_BWMinCont_75_FD_153268 | JGI IMG/M metagenome (GOLD analysis project Ga0207037, IMG submission 153268) | Enriched cells from forest soil in Barre Woods Harvard Forest LTER site, Petersham, Massachusetts, United States -... | ecosystem: Environmental > Terrestrial > Soil > Temperate forest >... | reverse complement strand
AAAATTTCGGGCAATGCCTTGAGCTTATCGAGTGAAGATATTGATTTCTCTAACGAAGCCAATGAACGCCTTGCCTGCCAGTATACCGGTGAAGATATGGAGATTGGATTCAACTCTAAATTTTTATTGGATATGCTTACCAACCTCGATTCAGACGAGATTGATTTGGGCATGTCGACTCCTAACCGTGCCGGAGTACTTACGCCTATCCCTCAACCCGATGGCGAAGAACTCCTCATGCTGGTTATGCCGGTGATGCTGAATAATTAGCATTTAGGTGTAAGGGCTAAGTAATAAGGGATAAGTGGTTTTTTGTCAGTAAGAAGCGAAATAAAACCTACTTTTGCTTTGGCAATGACTAAGCAAACGCATATTAACCATTGGTTAACGAGTGCTCAAAAAGATTGGGAGGTTATGGAGTATTTGTTAAAAGGCAAAAAATATGTTCATGCTTTATTTTTCGGTCATTTATATCTTGAGAAGTTAGCTAAGGCATTGTGGGTAATAAATGGAACTGAAAATATTCCGCCTAAAACCCATAACTTGTTGAAACTATTAAATGAATCAGGTGTTAAATTAGATGAAAACCAACAAATATTTCTTTTAAAACTGAATCAATACCAAATAGAAGGAAGGTATCCCGAAGATATTGACAAACTATATAAATTCACAAATGCAAAGCTAACTGCTGAATATATCAAAGAAATCAAAAATCTAAAAAAATGCTTTCTAGAAAAGATGCCATAAAATATTCCAAAGCCTTCTTGAAGGAATGTGGTGGATTGCCTGTCAAAATCAACAAGGCTGTACTTTTTGGTTCTGTAGCCAAGTCCGAATCAAATCAAGATTCTGATATAGATATTGCATTATTCTCAGATAGCTTTGGCGATAATATTTTGAATAATCTTGACCTGATAGGTAAAGTGGCCATAAAGTACCCGGATATTGAAGTACATACCTTTTCCCGTAAATCCTATACAAGTAATAGTGTTATGGTAGAAGAAATCAAAAAGACGGGCATCCTTTTGTTTTAATTCTATTCCTCCAGCCCCATCGGGGCGGCCTCTTGGTAGAAAAGCAAATCCAACCAATCTATCTCCCGCCGAAGAAAACCCCTGGTATCCGCTAAGTTGTACTTAGTGGATAGATGAATTTTAAGTTTTACTTATCCGTAATAATTTAAGCCTAGCTTAAAAGTTTACCTGCCACTAAGCAGAACTTAGCAGGCACGGGGAGGATTTATTTTTTCTTTCCGCTTTTTTTTTTTTTCTTTTTTGAACGTCGCAAAAATGTTATGTCTGCTTTTCTCATTTCCTCATAAAAAGCTTTATAATTAATACTTTTAAATTCTGGTTTATTTGGCCTTTCTTTGTATAATTGGTATATATATATCCACCATTCGTCTTCCAATTTTTCACCTTTTAATACTTCGATTAGCTTAAAAAATTTAATTACGCTTAATTTTTTAGCTTTAGCATATTCATAACACATTAGTGTTGGTAGACAATCTCTCTCTGCAATAAGCTTATTGGTATAGTCCTCAAATTCTTGAATTTTAAATGAATATTTCTTAGCAAGTTTTAATCCCCAAAGTGCAACATTAGAATGTGAAAACTTTAAATGTTCTTTCATAATGGAGTTTATTTCATCCTCCAATATTTTCAATATGTTTTCGTTAATATACTTTTTATTTCTTGATAGAATTTTGTCGAATACGTCAATAAAATAAGGGTATATAAAACAAATTCTGGAAAGATACATTAACAAGTATCCAAAAACTTTTTCTTCAATATAGATCTTTTTTGACAGAATTCTAACTGCATATTTGATAGGAGATTCATCAGGATTTTCATTAAATAGCCTAATTGACAAGTCGATAAAGGCACTTAGAGTATTTATATCCTTATCGGCATATTCTTTCTTTCCCAAAAACTGCGATGAATATTCTTTTAAAACCCTAACCCAGTCTTGACTTATCGCTATGGGAAGTTCGACAATTTGTGTCTTTTTGGGATTAAGTCTCAGATTATATTTTTCAAGTTCTTTACTAACTTTCAGAATAAACTCATCAGCCTCATCTTTAGATTTACAATAACATTTATAGTCATCAATAAAACGTAAATATTTATACTTTTCCAATTCTTTGTCAATCCTTGATAGAATCAATTCACATATTACGCTTGAAGTATCAGGACCAATTGGAATACCAATTGTCTCATTTCTCTGCATAGATCTAACCGCAATATCAATTTTATTGTACCATAAATCTTTTTCTGATGTATGCTCTTTAGCTTCTCGATGTCCAACCAAAGCCCAAGCTATGGAGTGAGAATATATACTTGGATAACAATTTGCTATATCTACGTGTACAAAGTATTTTTTGCCAAATGATTTATCAAGTATTAAAAATTTTTCATTTTTTTTCGTATCATATGGCATCATTGTTACTAGCCTACCATTAACATTATTGGGTTTAGGAATTATCATGCTTCGTTTAGCATAATCATCTATTTCCCCTATTTTATTAATTATTTTCCCCCAATTCTGTTTAATCTCTTCACACAGTCGAAAATACGCAATTGGATGTGGTATTTCAATAATTCGAGAAGCATTATTATTTCTTATTAATCTATATTTTACGCTGGAAAAGATACCTTTCTTATGAGTTTTGATACCAGCCTTTCTAACCCATTTACCAAATTCCTTACTTTGGAAAATTGCCGTTAATTTCTCCGAAAAAAAACCATATTCCAAAAGTTTTTCATATACAACTTCTTTTTTTAGAAGTTTAGTATCTTCAATTTTTATCATTTAATAATTATATGGCCTACAATATACAAATATACGGATTGCTTATATGACTTATAAACTTTGATATATTCCAAAAACTTAATCAGTTTCATAGTTGTCATTTCGGTCTAACTGTATTATTTTATCATCCTCCCCAAAAGTCATTGACCGTTTCGTATATCGCTCATAATCAATAGGAGTTTTTCTTGCTGTAAAAGGGGCCTAAAAAGTCCCCTACAGCAAGCAGGTTTCTTTTAAAGTGTCAGAGCCACTTTATAGGTTTGAGGCAGAGGAGTTTACAGCCCCCCTAAATGCTGCGCATTTGCCACCCATTTGTATTACAAGCTAATTGCAACTGAATATAGCTTTCGTGTTGCATAGGTAAGTAAATGAATATCAAATAATAAATGGCAAATAGCACAATCCTAATATCGCGAAAAGTGTTGCAATTAAGTTTCATAGCTTTTTGCAAAATTTTTATGAGTAATCTGTTTTCACCCGTAAATACAGGTGTTTTCATCGTTTATAAACAGTACTGAGAATTTCACCCTAAAATGCGTATTTTCGCCTTCCGCAAAACATGATAAAAGAAGCAACAGCAGCTTGGGATACCCCCTTAATGAAGCAATACCAGAGTATTAAAGCTAAATACCCTGATGCCATTTTGCTGTTCCGTATAGGCGATTTTTATGAAACTTTCGGCGAGGATGCCAAGCAGGTAGCGGCCATTTTAGGAATTATACTCACTAAAAAATCAATCGGCAATAATGCTACTACCGAACTGGCCGGTTTTCCTTATCACTCTATGGATAGCTATTTGCCGCGACTGGTGCGGGCGGGGCACCGGGTAGCTATCTGCGAACAACTGGAAGACCCTAAGCTCACCAAGAAACTGGTAAAGCGCGGCATCACGGAACTGATAACTCCGGGAGTATCCTACAGCGATAAAATATTACAACATAATGCCAATAATTTTTTGGCGGGGGTCTACTGGCAGGGAAAGCAAGCAGGAGTGGCTTTTTTGGATGTATCTACAGGTGAATTTTTAGTAGCGCAGGGCGACCGCGATTACATTGAAAAACTGCTGCAAAGCTTTCAGCCGACAGAGGTGCTTTATCCCAAAGAGTATAAAAAAGAATACGAAGAAATATGGGGCGATAGATACTACAGCTATGCCCTCGACGGATGGATTTTTACCGAAGACTATGCAACGGAATTACTGCTAAAACGCTTTGATACACTTTCGCTGAAAGGCTTTGGCATAGAGGGAATGAAAGAGGCTGTGATTGTAGCCGGAGCCGTGCTGAAATACCTTGCTGATACGCAAAACGACAAGGTAGCACACATCAATACTATATCACGGATTGAGAGGGAGCATTTTGTTTGGCTGGATGAGTTTACCATCCGTAATTTGGAACTGGTGCAAACCATCCATGAAAAAGGAAAATCGCTGTTGGAGGTAATGGATAAAACCTCTTCACCCATGGGGGCAAGGCTTTTACGCAGGTGGATCACATTCCCTTTGAAAGAAAAAGTGTTGATTGATGAGCGTTTGGGGATGGTTGATTTTTTTCTGGGTCATGAAGACTTCATGGAACGAATGACCCAACAACTCAAAAGCATCGGCGACCTGGAGCGTATTATTTCGCGAGTGGCGGTTGCAAAAATTTCGCCTCGCGAGGTGGTTCAACTCAAGAATGCCTTACATGCCATTGAATCATTACAGAAAGAATGTACCGCAACCGGAGAAGCACATTTCAAAAAAATATCGGAGCAGTTTAATCCCTGCAAAACAATTTCTGAAAGAATAGAAAAGGAAATTATGCCCGAGCCTCCCGCGCTGGTCAACAAAGGCAATGTAATCAGCAATGGGGTGAATGATGAACTGGACGAATTGCGGAATATTGCTTTTTCAGGAAAAGATTATGTACTGCAAATACAACAGCGCGAAATCCAACGAACAGGTATATCTTCACTGAAAGTCGGTTTTACCAGTGTTTTTGGCTATTACCTGGAAGTAACCAATACGCATAAAGACAAAGTTCCACCGGAATGGATACGTAAGCAAACGCTTTCCAATTGCGAGCGATATGTTACAGAAGAACTGAAGCAATACGAAGAAAAAATATTGGGAGCGGAGCAAAAGATTCTTCAATTGGAAGAAACCCTATTTAACAATCTGGTACTTTCCTTAGCCGACTATGTGGCACCCATACAGCTCAATGCCTCACTCTGCGCCCGTTTAGACTGCCTGCTCTCGTTTGCCAGGATTGCAGGTGAACATAATTATGTGCGACCACATATTAACGAAGAGAAAAAAATCGACATAAAAAATGGAAGGCACCCCGTTATCGAGCAACAATTGCCGGTAGGTGAAAGCTATGTTTCCAACGACATCTTTTTGGATGACGAAACGCAACAGATATTGGTAATAACAGGTCCCAATATGTCGGGTAAATCGGCTTTGTTGCGGCAGACTGCACTCATTGTAATTATGGCGCAGATGGGAAGTTTTGTCCCTGCACAGAATGCTGAAATAGGCATAGTAGACAAAGTATTTACGCGCGTTGGAGCATCTGATAATATTTCTTCTGGCGAATCCACATTTATGGTGGAGATGAATGAGACCGCTAGCATATTGAATAATATTTCTGAACGCAGCTTGATTTTGTTGGACGAAATAGGCCGCGGCACCAGCACGTATGATGGCATTTCCATTGCGTGGGCCATTGCAGAATATATCCATGAAAACCCCGGTGCAAAAGCAAAAACATTATTCGCCACGCATTATCATGAGCTGAATGAAATGGCATCTGTATATAAGCGGATAAAGAATTTTAATGTTTCGGTGAAAGAGGCTAAGAACAAAGTAATTTTTCTGCGTAAACTTATGCCCGGAGGCAGTGAGCATAGTTTCGGGATTCATGTGGCGCGCATGGCTGGTATGCCTGTAAAAGTGGTTCAACGGGCTAATGAAGTACTGACTCAATTGGAAAATACGCATAGCCCTGCTATGAAATCCCATACAGCTAAGCTTTCCGAAAATAATGCTAATGATAACCTACAATTGAGCTTTTTCCAGTTGAATGACCCGGTGCTGGAACAAATAAAAGAAGAGATTCAAAAAACAGATATAGATAATCTGAGCCCTATTGAGGCATTGATAAAACTAAACCAGATAAAAAAGCACCTGAACGGATAAGGAAAATTCTTATTTCGTACCAAAAATAATGTCTACTAATTTTTGAGCATTTTTGCTGTTCGAATATATATTCTGTAATAGATTTCTTCTTTTTTCTATCTCCTCCTCAGTAAAATCTTCTGTAAAAAGCTTGCGGATTATTTTTCGCATCTCTTCGGCAGTATCAGCGATATGGCAGAATTGGGCAAGGCCATTACCTTCTACCATAGGAGGATTAACCACACAAAAACGTCCTGAGAAAAGCGAATTGATAAGTTTATGCTTGATACCCGTCGGCTGGAATGTGGGTAGCACATGCACTTGTGCATTTTGTATTAAATTTTTCAAATCGTTCGGAATAGGAGAACTGACAAAATCAATGTTGGAGTATTTTTTTATTCTGCTTGCCAGGCTAGATGCCTTTGTACCTACAATCATCAGGGGGAATTTTAATCCCGGAAAAACTTCATTGATAAGAAATTTTGCCGCCCTGCGGTTTTCTTCCACACCCAGATTTCCATGATATATGGCATATCCTCCTCTGCCGGGTTTGCAGTCAACCACATCATTGTATATAAAAGGCGGCACATATTCCACATGGCTGTATTTTGCGGAAAGAGTGGCATGGTCGCGCTCAGAAACAGAAAAGAGCACTTTTGCGCGGCTCAGGTTTTCTTCAAACTTTTTTAGCCTTTCAGCTTCTGCTTCATAATACATTCTTTTTAGTGGATTGGCAGTAGCCAGAGTAAGATGTTCATAATATTCGCTCTCCACATTGTGCATTCTCACATAAAACGATTTTTGTTTATAGCGTTCATCCATCAGGCAAGCGCAGGTATGCACCCCTTCCAGTAAAACAGGATATTCGTCTGCAAACAATCTGTCAAATAAGTCTTTATTATCTCGGCTATATACTATGTAAGGTTCTTTTTTAAAGGGAAATTCCAGGATGCTTTTCCGGGGATAATAATGAACCTCTTCGCAATAGTTGCTCAAGCGCGGAGCTTTTCCCCTGCCATATTCAAAACAATGCAATATTATTTTCACCCCGAGTTCATGCAGGCTCCTGATCCTGAAGTACATATCTATAGCTGCCCCGTAATTGGCAGGGAATGGCACATCCAAATCAACAATATGCAGGCGTTTTTCACTCATCATTTGGTATTGCAAAGTAAACAACTAAATCTGTATTACACATTAATTATATACCAACTCAGGGCTTTATGCTAAATAATAAGTTATTGTACACTACAGTATATGCCATAACAATTTTTTAACAAATATTAGCTGTATATCTGCATGTTAAAATAGCGCGCGAGCCTGTAATCATCCTTTTTTGATTACTTTTGCTACCCTCAGAAAATATATGAGTTCAGAGAATAGTATTTACTTACATCCCTCTGCTGTAGTGGATGATGGCTGTAAAATTGGAGCCGGTACCAAAGTATGGCATTTTTGTCATATTATGACGGGGGCTTCCATTGGCAGTGGTTGTAGCCTGGGGCAGAACGTAATGGTTGCATCTGGGGTAATCTTAGGTAATAATGTAAAGGTTCAGAATAATGTGTCAATATACGAGGGAGTGACTTGTGAGGATGATGTTTTTCTAGGTCCCTCTATGGTTTTCACCAATATTTTAAATCCCCGTAGCGCTATTGTAAGGCGTGGACAATATCTTAAAACCGTTGTTCATAAAGGAGCAACCATTGGAGCCAATGCCACTATTGTATGTGGCCATAATATCGGCGAATACGCTTTTATAGGCGCTGGCTCAGTGGTTACGAAACATATAAAACCCTATGCATTGGTGGTTGGTAATCCTGCCAAACAAATCGGGTGGATGAGTGAATATGGGCATCGTCTTAACTTTGATGCAAACAATATTGCTGTTTGTCCCGAAAGCAAGGAAAGATATAAGTTAGAAAATGGACATGTGCATAAAATAACAAGTGCCTAAGATGGGTGGTGGAAAAATAAAATTTGCAGTGATTGGTTGCGGGCATGTGGGTAAAAGGCATGCAGAGATGGTAAGCAGAAACGAGGATACAGAGTTGGTTGCGCTTTGCGATATTTTATCCAAAGAACAAACCGGAACCGAAAATTTTGATGTTCCCTATTTTGCTTCCATGTGTGATATGCTTTCTTCGTGTGATATAGATGTGGTAAGTGTTTGCACCCCGAATGGGCTCCATGCAGAGCATTCACTAAAAGCGTTGGAAGCAAAAAAACATGTGGTGTGTGAAAAGCCCATGGCGCTAAAAAAATCAGATTGCGAGGCGGTTATATTCAAGGCTTTGCAGGTGCATAGGCAGGTATTTTGCGTAATGCAAAACAGGTATTCTCCGCCAGCAGTATGGCTTAAACAATTGGTAGAATCGAAGGCACTCGGACATATATTCATGGTGCAATTGAATTGTTACTGGAACCGAGATGAACGATATTATAAAGCGGGTAGTTGGAAAGGCAGATTAGATATGGATGGAGGTGTTTTGTTTACCCAATTCTCGCATTTTATCGATATGATATACTGGCTTTTTGGGGATATTTATGATATCCGCGGGCAATTCAGTAATTTTACCCACACAAAAAACACCCAATTTGACGATAGCGGTGCAGTTAGTTTCCGGTTTATGAAACAAGGAATAGGCAGTCTTAATTTTTCTACTTCGGTGTGGGATAAAAATTTCGAGAGCAGCATAACGATCATTGCTGAAAATGGTACTGTAAAAATCGGTGGTCAATACATGGATATTATCGATTATTGCCATGTTAAGAATATGGAGAAACCTAATCTTTTACCTACTAATCCGGCAAATGATTATGGCTCCTATAAAGGCTCAGCAGCCAACCATCACTACATTATAGAAAATGTGGTTAATACGCTAAAAAACGGTGAAACTACTTCTACTAATGCCTTGGAAGGAATGAAGGTAGTGGAGATAATTGAAAAAATTTACGAATCAAAATCAAAACAAAAATAAAATGTACCAGGATATTATTGAAAAGAAGGCAAAGATTTCCATCATAGGATTAGGCTATGTGGGCTTGCCGATTGCACTGGCGTTTGCAAAAAAAGTTTCTGTAATCGGATTTGATATTAATAAAGAGCGCATCGATATGATGAAAAATTCTGTCGACCCCAGCGGAGAACTAGCCTCGGAAGAGTTTAAGGGATGCGATATAGAATTTACCAATTCGTTAGATGTGCTCAAGAAAGCCAGTTTCCATATTGTAGCAGTACCAACACCGGTTGACCAATCAAATAAACCTGATCTTAGCCCTGTGCTTAAAGCCAGTGAAAGCATAGGTAAAGTATTAAAGAAAGGAGATTATGTTGTGTATGAATCTACTGTGTATCCCGGATGTACGGAAGAAGATTGCGTTCCTGTTCTGGAGAAGTTTTCCGGACTTAAAATGGGAGAAGATTTTAAAGTAGGTTTTTCACCTGAACGGATTAATCCGGGCGATAAGGTACATACTATCACCAAGATTTTAAAAATAGTTTCCGGTAATGATGCAGAGGCACTCGATAATATTGCTAAAACATATTCCATCATTGTTGAACCCGGTGTACACAGGGCATCATCTATCAAAGTAGCTGAAGCCGCCAAGATTATCGAAAATACACAACGTGATGTGAATATTGCGCTGATGAATGAACTGTCTCTGATATTTAACAGACTTAATATTAATACTTATGAAGTACTTGAAGCAGCAGGCACTAAATGGAACTTCCTGAAATTTTCACCGGGACTTGTAGGCGGCCACTGTATTGGTGTTGACCCATATTATCTTATTCATAAAGCAGAAATGGTAGGCTACCATAGCCATGTTATTAATTCAGGTCGTTATGTGAACGACTCCATGGGCTTTTACATAGCAAAAAATACGGTAAAGAAAATAATTGCCACCGGCAAGGATATATCTAAAGCAAAAATACTTATTATGGGCGCCACTTTTAAAGAGGATGTACAGGACATCCGCAACTCGCGTGTGGCCGATGTGGTAAAAGAACTGAAGTCATTTTCCGTTCAGGTTGATGTTACCGACCCACATGCTGATTCGCATGAATTGCAGGAAGAATACGGCTTTGGATTGACCGATAAACTTTCTAACGATTACGATGCCGTTATTATTCCGGTGAGCCATAAAGAATATTTAAAATACGATGAAGCTTACTTTGCATCTATATTGGCTCCCGGTGCAATCATAACGGATGTGAAAGGCATCTATCGCGGAAAGATTAAAAATTTCGGGTATTGGAGTTTGTAATATAATTTGAAAAAAACAGAACATGCGTAATTTGAAAACCATACTTATCACAGGTGGTGCAGGCTTTATAGGTTCGCACGTAGTGCGTCGCTTCGTAAATAACTATCCAAATTGCAAGATGGTAAACCTCGATAAACTAACCTATGCGGGTAACCTGGAAAACCTTACTGATATTGAGAAAAAGCCTAATTATACATTTGTAAAAGGTGATATTGTAGATGGAGCTTTTATTGATGAACTTTTCAAAAAATATTCTTTTGACGGAGTAGTGCACCTGGCAGCCGAATCACATGTAGACAGGTCCATCACTCACCCTACCGAATTTGCCATGACCAATGTTATTGGCACTATTAACCTGCTGAATGCTGCTAAAAAGCATTGGGCCGGAAACTACGATAACTGTCTTTTTTACCATGTTTCTACCGATGAGGTGTATGGCTCGTTGGGCGCTGATGGCTTGTTTACAGAAGAAACATCCTATGACCCTCGTAGCCCATATTCTGCATCAAAAGCGAGTTCCGACCACTTTGTGATGGCCTATTATCACACCTACCACATGCAGGTGATGATTTCTAATTGCTCCAATAACTACGGGCCTAATCATTTTCCCGAAAAATTGATTCCACTGGCTATTCATAATATAAAAGAAAGCAAGCCTGTGCCTGTTTATGGAAAAGGTGAGAACGTCCGCGACTGGCTGTATGTAGAAGACCATGCTGCTGCCATTGATCTTGCATTTCATAAAGGTAGAGTGGGGGAGACCTATAACATCGGCGGACATAACGAATGGAAAAATATTGATCTCATCTATCTCCTTTGTGAAATAATGGATAAGAAACTCAACCGCGCAACCGGAACCTCAGCTAAGCTAATCACTTTTGTGAAAGACCGTGCAGGACACGACCTACGCTATGCTATTGATTCTTCTAAAATACAAAGAGAATTGGGTTGGACTCCATCATTGGTATTTGAACAAGGCCTTGAAAAAACAGTAGACTGGTACCTGGCCAACGACAAATGGCTGAATGATGTTACCTCCGGTGAATACCAAAAGTATTACAAAGGACAGTATGAGGAGAGGTAGATTTTTTATTCTTCTTCCCTTTTAGGAATACTATAAAACTCATCTATATCAACTGAAAAATCGGATGCATTTAGGTTATCGAGTCGTATCGTTTTCCACCCTGTTCCCGGTGTGATAGTAATATAAGTTTTAACACTATCCTTCACTTTAGAAGTTACTTTCAAGGGCATTTCAAAACCTTTCGCTACACTATCCCAACGATAGGTAACTATGGTTATTTCACCTTTCTGTTTTAATTTATACTCGAATACAGGTGGAGAAGCATAATGAAGATATTGATTAAAGAAAGGCGTATAATCTTTACCCGCAATTTTATTGATATATGATATCACTTCATCGGTATTGGTGTTAGCATGATAGAACTTCATTTGAATACCCTGAAGAATCGAAAAGAAAAGAGAATCGTTATTTATAACATGACGGAATGTTTGCAACATCCAGGTACCTTTGAAATACATATCATCGTCGTTTGCTGTTCCCTGGAAATTTACGTCATAAGGCCCGATGATGGGATACTTGTTGCTGATTCGTTTTTCCTGGCTATGTAAATACTTAACAGCAGTTGTGTAGTTTTGGGTGCATTCCAGGTAGAGCGCTTCGGCATAGGTTGCAAAAGCTTCATGTATCCACATATCGGCGGGGTCGGAGCAGCTTACGCTATTGCCCCACCATTCATGGGCGCTTTCGTGGATAATAATGAAATCGAATCCAAAAGAATTATTGTGGTATTGATTACCGTAAGCTACACAGCTTTGATGCTCCATGCCCCAATAGGTAGTTTCCACTAATTTATAACCATCTTTATAAAATGGGTATTTCCCAAAAAATTTCTCGTAACAGGCAAGCATGGGTTTTACCTGTGCAAAATGTGTAAGGGCTTTATTTTCATTATAGCGGAGCACATAGTAATCCAGCGTAAGCGTATCTTTTTTATTAATGTAGTAATCTGAAATATGAGCATAGTCAGCAATGTTCAACGTAACATCATAATTAATAATCGGTGTTGAAACAAACCAGGTAAATCGGGTATATCCATTATTTAAATTTTTGGTGGAACGAAGCCGTCCGTTTGATACACACATCAATCCATTGGGAATATCAAAGCTCATGCGCATACTGTCAGGCTTATCCGAAAGATGGTCTTTACAGGGCCACCATAAGGAAGCTCCTGTTCCTTCACACGCGACATCAATCCAGGGTTTTCCGGTAGAATCTTTACTCCAGACAAAACCACCGTCCCAGGGCGGATTTTTGGCGATTTGAGGCACACCATGATAATAAAATCGAATGGAATCTTTTTTATTTTGTTGCTGTATAGAATTGAATTTTATAAAAACTGCATTACCGTCACGCGAGTAGCTTAGTTTATAATTGCCATGCAATATGCTATCAATAATCATATTGCTGAACAAATCTACCTGCATGGTAGAATAGTTGGTTACATTTCTATAGGTTATTACATTGTATCCCGAAATAGAATGTGTTGAAGTATCTATTTTAAGGTGTAGGTTGTAGAAATAAACATCGTAACATGTACGCAAGGGTGTAAGCTTTCCTCGTAACGTATCGGCATGGGTAAATGTGGGGTACTGCTGCGCGAAGCATCCTATTGTAGTTAATAGCAGTAAAGAAATGTTAAGAAATCTTTTTATCATAGTACAATATTCGCAAAAATAATCTATACGCTGATATATAAACGAGTAGGGGGGCATATAGCCCCCCTCCCGCACACACATTACACTACAAGGAACTATCTTATTACAATTAACTTTTGAGTTACCGGAGCAGCACTGCCACAATTCATTTTTATAAAGTAAATACCATTGGACAGGCCATCGTTACAAAGATTTAAGGTATGTTGTCCTGCTGATTCGTCGTCATGGGCTAGTTCTTTTAACTGACGACCAGTAACATCATAAAGTCCAATTTGGACCGGCAAGCCGGTGGGTAAGTAATAACTTATGCTTGTTGTAGCAGACGAAGGATTAGGATAAACCAGTAAATGAAAATCTTCTGCTGAAACCGGAATAATACCTACGGTTCCATTTAAGTTCACATTATCTATGTATGCATTATTGCTATATGCGCTGCTAACATACCTGAAACGGAAACGTACATTGGATTTGTTATTTGCCCCTGCAGGAACCGGGACGCTTATACTCTGCCACTGGGAGGGCGATGACGGGGTATATGAATTTGTGAAATGCCCCGCATTTGCCAGATTAACTCCGGTTATGTATTTCATATAGCTCCATGTCGATCCGCAGTTTAATGAGTAATCTATTTCCAGCGTATCAGTAATATCGGCTGTGGAAACAGCTTCGGTGGCGCAGGAATAATCGAAACCGAATGTCATGGCAGTGCTTGTGCTAAGGTCTATTGAAGGAGTAATAGCACACCATACTGCATAGGGGCCTGTAGCAGGAACTAATACAAGTGGCGGACTATACTCATAATTATATACCACATGCTGGTATGAGTTTAGCATGAGCGAACCTGTTCCACTAGCAGCAGTAGTATTGGTATATTGCCAAGTAACCCCATCGTTAAATTCATTGAAGTATAACCAATCATCAGTTACTTCCGCTGAATTTTCAAAACTTTCCGAGTACGTTCCTACATAATTTGTCCAACTAGGGCTTACATATATATAGTATGGTTGTGTATCAGTATTGCTACCTGCACTGTTTGAAACAGTAAGTGAAACTGTTTGGCTATATAGACTAGTAAATGTTACAATTGGATTTTGCACATTTGAAGAATCAATCGATGCCCCGCTAAATTTCCAATCCCATTTGGTAGGTGTGGAATTGGAAGAGTTACCATAGAAGTTAACTTTCGAGCCTTCGCAAACAAAACAAGTGTTACTGTAGAAATTAGCAATTGGGGTGCATTGGGCAACTGGAGGGATGTAAACTCCTGTTGCAATTAAGTTGGCCGTATCCCATAGGTTGTTACGTCCGGCTTCATTGGTGTTTAGCGCTGCCCATACGCGTTCCTGCTGGCCTACAGTGAACATCATGGAGCATTCGGAATAGTCCATAAAATTCTGATAATTTTCAAGAACTATATTGTAATGTATCTTTAATGGATTCCTGGAGATAGTATCCCTGGATACCGTATCACATATTTCTGCATATATAGTATCTGCATAGTTGATGGATGATTTTGGATTTAGGTCGTTTCCGGTGCCTGTTGGGCAATAACTAAAATATCCTTTTGTAAGGGGAGTGTCATTAACACCGTCGTCTCCGCATGTCACTCCGGCTGTGATTTTATAGGGGCCTGTAATTCCTGGGGAATTGGTTAATCCAAATGGATGTTCAAGATTCAGAACATGTCCTATTTCATGCGACAAGCATCTGGAAAATTCTTTTGGTACCGCACCTAAATTTGCTGGTGGCATCAAGGCGGTGCCTGTGTCGCCAATGCAATAGTTTGCAATTAGAACCCCATCAATAGGAGGGTAATTATTAGCCTCAAAAGGGAAATAAGCATATCCCAATATAGTTCCGCCAGCTGCCGATGCAGAATTAATGGACTTACAAACCCATACATTTAGATATTTTGTCGGATTCCATTGGTTCAATTTAGCATTGTCGCCAGCCTGGTTAGTGAGGTTAGTGTAAATCCTGTCTATTCCATTTGTGCAATTTCCATATGGGTCTATCTGTGCGAGCCGGAACTGGACTTGCATATTTCCTTCTATTGATTTGAAATGAGAAGTTACCGCATAACCCGTATCAGGATTAGTATGCCCCCAATCTTCATTTAGTATTTTCATCTCACTCATAATTTGTGCATCTGAAATATTTTCCGGACCATTTTCTTCTAGTATATGAAATACTATAGGAATAATATATATAGTAGGAGCATTGACTGAAGGTTTGTGAGATGCCTTTTGCGCCTCTAAATTTTTTACATAATTCTGTGTAGCAGCCTCATTCTTGATATATTCTCCCATTAATTCAGGATGTTCGGCAAGTAATTTTTGAGTCATTATATCAGTGCCGCAGAGCACATGTTGTTGTCCTTCTGCCTCATTAAATGATATGCCTGTAATCAACGTTATGATGACAAGTAATCGTAGTGTGTGATTTGATTTCATATTGTTTTTTGTGAGGAACTATAATCCTCCATTTTATTGTTTTTATATGTTTGTGAGTTGTTCTTATTTAGTGGGAAAAAGGGATCCCGTTACCAGCGGGATCCCGAACATACCAAATGTCATTTCTATCATCATGCGCCACACCTAGTAGAGAAATCCTGTTACCAGCAGGGTTTCTTTGCTTTAAAACTCACTTCATTCATCATGTACCGCTTAGGTTTAATAAGTTTTATTATTTCTGCAATGCCTTCCTTACTCAAGTAAATAATGATAAAAGTATAAGGCAGGCTATACGGTTATTACCTGTATAAATAAATTATGCTCAATCAATAAAGACAATAGTTTATTTCGGTAAAAAAACGAATAGAAATAACAGGGATGTAGACCCTCTCTATAGAGAACCTATAATTTATTTGCTGTTTGCAAATAGAAAGTATCAGCAGGTAGGCGGATGCCAGATGGCTTTGAATACTTTGAGGGGAAGCTTTTGTCGGGCGTCAATAATTAGATTATTGTTTCCTTCTGAGGCAAAAAGATGCATATTAAAATCAGATGGAGAAGTACAGTCCTTTTGAAATGAGGATAATACGTCTTCTGCTGATTTGGAAGTTTTATTAGTTTGGTCGGGGTGAAATAGTTCGCTTTCAAAATGATGGAATGCAGATACAATTTCAGTTTCAGGGTCATCGGCATAGGCAGTAATTATATATGAAGTACCTGCTTTTTCTATCGCCAATGCATCATACATTTCATTGTGAAACGAAAATTCTTTATTCTCTTCAGTCCATTTTAATGAACTGTAATCCGATTCAGAAAGAATGAGCTTTTTAATATTGCTCTTTTCAACCACACATTCCTTCGCTTCATTTTTTGTATAGATTACACCTAATGAATAGAGCAAGCGATACCCGGCCACATAATGAAACATGGCAAACAGCATGATGAAGGCTATTGCACGAACAGCTATCGGATATGTTAACTTTACTGACATTCTATCGCAAACTTAAGAAAAAAATTAATAAGTACCTAAAAATAAAGCATTTACTCTGTATTTTTTTATTTGTAAGAAAGAAAGCCCTGTTACCAGCAGGGCTTCCAAACATACCAATTTTCATCTCTATCATCATAAGCTACCAACGAAATCCAGTTACCAGACGAGATTTCGAAGCATTAACACATCTATCATCATGAACCGCTTTTAACATCGATCGGGATAATGAGTTTCAGGCTTAGGTTTCTTCCCATATTAAAAACACCAACCCTGTCGGTTACAGGATTAACAGGGTAATATTTAAACCGGCTCATATAATCCATATACCCGGTATTGAAAAGATTGTTGCAAATAATATATAGCTCGCAGAATTCATGTCCGTTGCTCCTTAAAATGTGACCCCCTAATCCAGCATTAAACAGGGTATAGCCCGCTTCTGCATTTTGGCTGGCCGCATATTCATAGGGAGTTTCAGCAGAGCTTAAACCTGTATATATAGCTGATTCCTCATATACATCTTTTTGCTGAGCAACATTTAACATTCCAAATCGCACGTAGGCATCATTCATAAATTTGCCCACTTTGCCTAAATGAAATATCAAATCTGCTGTAATGCGCATGGGAGGTACAAATGGTAAATATTTAGTGGAATCGCTAACACCGGTTAAGCCGCCTGTAACATAGCTTAACGTAGAGTTTATTTCCAACCATTTTAACCCTGAAGGATGAATGTCGAGCGTTATTTCACCGCCATCTAATTGGGCATTTCCATTTACATAATTAAACACAGGCGCATCGGGAAATAAGGTTCCATTTACACTAAGTAAATTACTTACAGAATCAGAACCCTTGGCATAAATAAAATTGGTAATGGTGTTATTAAACACAGTAACTTCAAAATTTACATCTTTTGAATTTACGCCGAATGTCAGGTCTTCTTCCAGGTTGGTTTCAGGCTTAATACTGTTATTACCTACTTCAAATACTACGGTGCCATCGTGTACACCGTCAGCTCCACATTCCTCCACATTCGGAGCCCTCCATCCTTGGGCTATATTGGCTTTAACATAAACGTTATGCGTAATATCATAGGTGCCACCAATGCTACCCGACATACCGCTAAATACGGTTGTAAAAGGTTTAAACTCTTCAAATGAGTTTGGTGTGTTTGGGGCTACAGGTACCTGGGGCGTAAGTGTATCGGTAGATACCCAGTGCTCCCCACCCGTGAAGGTCCGTGTGTCATAACGCAGTCCGCCACTTAGGTTAAGCTTGCCGATTTTTTGGTTGGCGATGGCAAAGGCGCCAATCTGCGTATAATTATAATTTGGTATCAATTGAACAAGGCCAAGGCTTTGAGAGTTTTGATAAACTCCATTTGCCCCTGCTGAAAAATTAAAATTGCCAATTTGAGGGGAAACATATCGTGCATCGTATGTTATGCCATTTGAATTATAATAAATAATAGGTACATTCGGTTGAGTTGGGTCATTCATTTCCTGGCGTTCATTTCTTTGATATGAAAATATGGCTTTTATCTGGCCTTTTCCAACCGTAACGCTGTTATCCCAAACAAACTTATAGTGATGAATGTATTGGTAAATAACAAATGGGGTATATGTTTGCTGATCCTGTTGGTTAGGTTCTACATAGGCAAAAGGGAATGGGGGAGTAGGGGTAATTCCTTTATAGTACACCGGCATTAATTGGTTGCCTGCAGAATCTCTGGTGCCATCTACAATACCAGTATTCATATAGAAATAGCTGGCGTGAAATTGGGAATAGCCCCATTTTTTATGGATGCCAATGGTACCATCTGCATTAAAGTTACTGAACTGTGAATTTAATACATACCCATCATAAGGGTCTTGGTATGCATGTGCCATGGTATTATCAACCCGTGCGCTCCATGAGATTCCGGTCATAGATGTTCCTGCCAATTGAAACATATTATTTATCAGCCCATTATTTGTTTGATAATTAAATAACACCTTTCCTTTTATCTGCCCTGCCGGGAGCGGTTCTTCGGGAATAAGGTTCAACACACCCGAAATAGCATCTGAGCCATAAGCCAACGAGCCGGGCCCTTTTAATATTTCGTATCTATCCACTGCATCTGGATCGGCTTCTATGCCAAATTCATCAAACCAAGGCTGGTCAACTTGTTCAACGCCGTCATTTATAGTAAGCACGCGGTTGTATCCCAGCCCCCTGATGATTGGTTTCCCAATACTTTGCCCGTCAGTAATTACTGAAACACCCGGCGTGGTAGCGATGGCATCAATAACATTGGTAGAGGAATGCTCATTTATATATTCATTAGTCACATCGGTTGTAGGTTGCGGGTTATGCTCTGCCTCCATAGCCTTAGAATTACCCGTAACTACCACCTCGTCTTCCTGGAATTCAGATTCCTGCAAGGCAAAATTTTGAGTAACAGCCCCCTCAATCTTAATCGGTTCGGAAACAACTTTATATCCCAGTATCTGAACTTCTACAACAAAAGTTCCTTTTGGGATATTATTGAGTATGTACATTCCATCTGCATTTGCTTGTGCAGATATTTTAAGGTCTGGTATATATATTATCGTTCCCGGTAACATTGATTTACTAGCGGAGTCAGTTATTTTTCCGGTTAACGAATTTTGTGAGAAAGCTGTTATATTACATAACAATAGGAGGGGAAGTAGATATAATTTTGGGTGTTTCATAACAATTCAATAATTGAATAAAAATAATTTACAATAGAAAAATATAGATGGATAAAAGTATTCCGCCCGTTTGGTTAAAACAGCACAGAAACAAATGATTTCATCGGCCTAAGGGCAGATGAGATATTAGCAGCAGAGCGGGGGATGCCAGATGTTATCCGGAATTTGCAGATGATGTTGTTTAACATCAGTTGGAGAAGGCAATAGCTTGTTTAAAGCAAAAAGATCTATTTTAAAATCAGTTGTAGATATATATTCCTTTTGGAAGGATGACATGATATCTTCAGCTGACTTAGTACCTTTATTCGATTTATCGGGATGGAATAATTCATTTTCGTATTGATGCAGGGCAGCTACTAATTTCGTTTCCGGGCTATCTGCATATACTGCGATGATATAATTGTTGCCTGTTTTTTGAAGAGCAACAATGTCATACATCTGGTTATGGAAGGAGAACTCTTTATTCTTTTGATTCCATTTTAAAGAGTTATAGTCAGAAATAGAAAGAGTCATCTTTTTAATATCTGTTTTTTCTGCCATACATTCTTTGGCTTGTACTTTTGAATAAATAATGCCTAAAGAATAGAACAATCGGTAACCGGCAACGTAGTGAAACATAGCGAACAATAGCACTACGGCTATAGCACGAATATAAGTTGAGAAGCCTAATTTTACTCGCATTTTACCATGTTATACTGTAGAATAAATACAGTATTAATTATACAAATGTAGAAATTTTTGAATAAGAAGGTATAACAAGCAGAATTTAATTGGCTCGTAATGAGTAATGAAAGCTTTCCATAATAGGGTTAGCAAGCAATTTTTTGCAGGCTTCTTCTACTTTTAGTTTTGCCTTTTCTTCGGCATCGGCTTCCACTTCCAGGGTAATGTGCTTGCCAATACGCACGTTTTCAAATTCGGGCATACCCATATTTTTCAATACGGAGGTTACAGCTCTTCCCTGTGGGTCAAGCAGAGCTTTCAGGGGCATTATGTCTATTTCAGCGATAAATTTCATAGTCGTAAAATTGGATGGCTAAATTACATCTAAATACGAAACTCCACATAATGAATTTTTGAACCTGCTGCAAGAAACAGTTTTTCATAATAGGTTTGTATTTCAGTAAGCAGCGCAAATCGGTCAGGGCCGAGGGTTTCAATATCCGAGTAAACGTTGGCAGAATGGCATAAAAGCGGGTAATGGTGTTCATTTACCTGCTCCAGAGCATATTCATATAAATCATGATTATCCGTTTTAAGATGGATAATAGAACCGGATGGAGCTAAATTCCGGTAGCGTTTAATAAAAGGAGGAGCCACTAATCTCTTCTGCTCTTTTCCCGGGAAGGGGTCGGGGAAGGGTATCCATATCTCGCTTGCCTCTCCTGGTGCAAAATACGTTTCAATAAAATCAATCCGGTTGCGAACAAAAGCTGCATTAGCCAGGTTTTCCTCAATAGCAGCTTTAGCACCTTTCCAGATACGGGCACCTTTTATATCCATCCCAATAAAATTGCGGTTGGGGAAACGCCTTGCAAGTCCCACCGTATATTCCCCTCGTCCGCACCCTAATTCAAGTACAATAGGATTACCATTCTTAAAATAGTCTGGCTTCCACTTACCCTTTAATGGAAATGTAATTCCATCTTCGGGAAACAAATGAGTTTGAATAACATTGGGGAATTCTGCTACTTCCGCAAATTTTTTGAGCTTTCTGTGTCCCACTACAGGTTATTTTTTTGCTTTTTCCAAATGCAAAAGCATCTCCGATGTCATAGTGTCGAGGGTATACTCATGCTTCCATCCCCAGTCGCGGCGAGCTTCGCTATCGTCGATTGATTGAGGCCAGCTATCAGCTATAGCCTGTCTTGCATCGGGCTTGTAGGTTATTTCAAATGCAGGAATATGCTTTTTTATTTCAGCTGCAATTTCGTTGGGAGAAAAACTGATGGCGGCTAAATTATAACTCGAACGTATTTTCACCTTATCAGGGTCTGCCTGCATAATTCCAATAGTTGCTTTAAGTGCATCGGGCATGTACATCATTGGCAAAACAGTATCGCTGTTTAAAAAACATTCATATCGGCCTTTTGCCAATGCTTCGTGGTATATATCTACTGCGTAATCGGTAGTTCCTCCACCTGGGGGCGATTTGTAGCTAATGAGACCAGGATAGCGCAAACTCCGGACATCGGCCCCATAGCGACGGAAGTAATATTCGCACCAGCGTTCGCCGGCTTGTTTGCTAATGCCATATACCGTGCTGGGTTCCATAATAGTATACTGCGGAGTATTTACCTTCGGGGTATTGGGGCCAAATGCTGCAATAGAACTGGGCCAATATAGCTTGCTGATTACTTTTTCGCGCATCAGTTCAAGAACATTTAATAATCCTACCATATTAAGCTGCCAGCCTTTTTCAGGAAATTTCTCAGCTGTGGCTGATAACAAGGCTGCAAGCAGGTAAACTTCGTTTATATCATGCTTTTTCACTATCGCTGCAATGGCTTTTGCATCCATTACGTCGAGTATTTCGTAAGTGCATGGGGAAGTAGAATCAGCTTTTATATCGGAAGCAACGATAGTATCGCTTCCATAAATTTTGCAGAGTTCCTCTACCAGTTCTTTGCCTATTTGCCCTCCGGCTCCTATTACAAGTATTTTGTTTTTCATAAGGTTTCGTCAAAAGATGGGCGAAAATACTAAAAATCATACACTCAATTTTTCTTGTACTTTAGCCGTATGATTAAGAAGATTAAGGCGCTATCCCTTGAAAGCATCTTTTTTCATGGATGTCTTTTATTAGGTTTGACTGTGGTTATATGGAATCCCTTAAATCCTACGTTAGATGGCCCTTCTCATATTTACAACGCCCAGCTTATTAATTATTTGGTAAAGGGAAATAGATTCATCAGCGACTATTATACTTTAAATAAAATACCGGCGCCTAATCTTGCCGACCATTACTTATTGGCGCTTCTACTGAATGTGTTTTCATGGCAGGTATCTGAAAAACTTATGTCGGTGTTGTATTTGTTAAGTTTTCCTTTGCTTTTCCGAAAGCTTATTAAGCAATGGAATGATGCGAATGTGGGGCTAAGCATTTTTGCTATCCCGTTTTCTTTTTCGTATTTATATTATATGGGTTTTTACAACTTCTGTCTTTCTTTTCCTGTTTTATTTGGACTCATTATTTATTACCGTAAATATTTTTGTGATGATAGCCGTCAGCCGTCAGCCTGGAACTATTTGCTGATTTCTATTATTGCTACACTTTTATATTTCACTAACGGGCTTGCCTTTGTAATTGGAGGGATCCTGTTGTTTTTATTTGAATTTTTCCGGTGGATAGGGCATTTTAAGCAGTATCGTAAAGTGCTATTGAAAAGGGTGCTATTCTTTCTGTTGATTTGGGTTCCCGGGATACTTTGTTTCATCGCCTTTTTACGCCAGGTACATACTAATTCTGGTCCGTATGGATTAACGTTTCCCGAATTGATGGACTGGGTGCGCATAGTTCGCCCCTTGCTTGTTTACGGAGTTACCGAAACCAAGTATACACAATACTTTTTTTATGCGGCCTGTATATGCTTTTTGACATCTGTTTATCTTCGGGCTAAAAGTGGCAATCTTCTGAAATTTTATGTGTCAGATTCCATATTGCTTTTGTCTGCAATAATATTCGTTTTATACTTGGTAATTCCCGATGCTGCCAGCGTAGGATGGATGTCTGTAAGACTATCTTACTTCTTTTTTATTTTCATTATTATGTGGATTGCCACACAAAAAGGCTCAAAACTAGTAACATGGGGTATTGCTATTTTTGTAATGATAATTCATTTTAAATTATTATTAAGAGTGCATCAGCCCGTTATTTCGGGTTTGACTAAGAAAGTAAAAACTCTGGAGGAAGCGGGGAAGTTCATCAAGCCTAATACTGTAATGCTATCTGTCGACGTTACGGGTGATTGGCTTGCATATCATTTGCCTGATTATATAGGGGCTGATAAACCGGTAGTAATAGTTGATAATTATGAAGCTAATGATGGGTGGTTCGCTGTAAGCTGGAATACATATACATTACCACAAATGCTTTTAAATGGGAAGAGCCTAGCGCCTCCTTTTGACAATTTATCACCTGTTTCTGCAAGTGAAATCAACTACATTTTTGTATATGGTCAATACGATGACATATTGCAAAAGCAACAATGGGAAACATTGAGGAAAATAATAAATGAGGAGTATACAGTAACCTACGTATCGCCAAACAGCGATATACATATTTTTTCGTTGCAGCAAAGCAGGATGAGTGATAAATAACAGGCTCAAAAAAATACTACATTTGCCGTGCATTAATTTTTTTTATGGATACCGTTAACACTGAACCCGAGAATAAAACCCCCGAAAAAGAAGAGCGCCGGAATAGGTTTTTAGTCATCATCATTATCATCTTAATACTCTTGCTTGGGATATTGGGCTGGCAGTATTGGAATGAGCGGCAAACAGTGGTTGAAAAAGTAAAGCTTGTAGAAGTCGATAATTATAAAAAAGACAGTGTTACCCAAGATCTCATTTCTCTGCAGGCACAATATGCATCGTTAAAAACGAACAATAAGGATATACAGGATCAATTAAATAGCAAAAAGGACAGTATCACTATCCTTATGCAACAGGCCGAAAAATATAAAAACGACCCATATATAATTGCACAATTAAGAAAAGAAACAAAAACTCTAAGGCTGATTATGCAGGGCTTTGTTCATACTATTGATTCCCTTAATACACTGAACCAACAACTGACCACTGAAAGAAATGCTGCAGTTACTTCTTTAAACGAGGAGAAGAAAACAACCAATGAGTTGAAGAAAGAAAAAGGCGAATTGCAAGACAAAGTAGTACAGGGTTCTGTGCTCCAGGCAACCGGTATCAGCGCCGATGGGATATTTTTACGTTTCGGCCGGAAGGAAGTTTCTACTTCGAGAGCCGCTAAAACAGAAAAGATAAAAGTGCAATTTACGCTCGCTGCAAATCGTATTGCTCAAAGTGGGAATAAAACGATATACATAAGGGTAATATCTCCGCAAGCAAAAGAGCTTTCCAAAACGACAGATGAGTCGAGTATTTTTAATTTCGAGGGCTCGAAAGGATTTTATGCGGGCACAGAGACGATAGATTATACAAACCAGGAAATGAGTCTTTCTGTTTATTGTGAGAGCAGTATTGGGTTCATTCCCGGGAAGTATATTATTAAAATATATGCCGACCAGGCAGAAATAGGCGAAACAACACTCTCTTTAAAATAAACCGAACGGTTATTTAATTATCATGGCGCAGAATAATAAACCCCAGCAAAAATCTTCCAATAAAAAAGTGCAGGGCAAAAAAGTGCCACCCCAGTCTTCATCTAAAAAAGAAAATGTTACGCTATTCAACTCATTGGATAAATGGATATCGGGCAATTCAAAAATGCTGTTGATTATTATTTTTGTGGCAAGCATATTATTTTCCTTTTTGCTGTTCCAGGCACGCATGGATATAGGGGGAGATGATTCCGGTTATGTTTTGCGCGCGTATGATTTTATACATAAAGGCGTATTTCCTTCATTTCAGGGTCCTTTGTATCCTATATTTCTTAGCCTTTTTGTCTCATTCCTGGGAATAAATGTGGTTTTTTTAAAATTTCTCTCCGTAGTTTCTAATTTTGTATCGCTTCTTTTTCTTTATAAGGCATTTAAGAACCGGATTCCTTCTTTTACATTGTATTCAGTTCTTCTCATCACTGCTGTAAACAGCTACATCCTCACTTTTGCCAGCGAAACATATAGCGAAATATTTTTCATGGCGCTGCAATCTATATTTCTATTCTTCTTCTTTAATTTACTTGATAAGATTAAAAACAATAACAACCTTACCCTGAAGGAATCATGGAAAAGCTGGTTATGGGTGGGGCTGATAGCTTTTCTTATGTCGGCTGCAAGAAGTGTGGGTATTATGACTATCGGGGCATTGGTATTGTATTTGGCTTTGCAAAAACAATACAAGTATATCCTTTATGCTATCGGCGCTTTCCTCGTTTTCTATATACCGGTCAATTTTATTGAGAAGGTAATATGGCATGCTCAAAGCCAGTTTGGCGCACAGGGCAGTGAGTATTTACTTAAAAACCCCTATAGCACGGCTGACGGATACGAGAATTTTAACGGATTTGTAATGCGGTTTTTTCAAAACTGCAATTTATATTTTTCGAAACGTTTTTTTCAGATCTTGGGCCTGCGTTCATTTGATGCTACCGATACCATTACGAGCCTAACATTTGTATTCATAAGTATTTTCCTGGTATCCATCTACCGGGTTATAAAAACAAAAAACCGGTACCTGATAGCCTCCTCTGTCTACGCCTTATGCTTAACCGGGATTACATTCATTTTATTGCAGGTTCAGTGGGATCAACCCCGTTTAATTATGGTATTTGTTCCGCTTTATTTGTTGCTTTTTGTATATGGATTGCAAGATATTATGAAACGTGCTTCCTGGGGAATACAATTCTTAAGTGTTTTTGTAATAATTATTGGAATGATTATTCAATTTAATAATACATTTAAAAAAGCAGGGCAGAATTTACCCATACTTGGCAAAAATCTGCATGGTGATATATATGATGGATTTTCACCCGGTTGGGCTAATTATTTGAAATTAAGCAATTGGTGCGAAGGGTTGCCGAAAGATTCGTTGGTGGCTTGCCGGAAAGGCCCCATGTCTTCGGTATATGCCAATGGAAGAGAGTTTTTGAATATAGCCAAAACAGATAATATTGATGTTACCAATGCGGATTCTGTAATGGCATTTTTCAGGAAAAATCATGTCAGATATATTATATTGGCTAATCTTAATATGGGCAATACTATCGAACGGTTGGTAGCTCCCATTGCTCAAAAGTATCCACAAAAATTGAGGGTTATAAAACAAGAGGGCACTACTGATGAAGCTCAACTTGTTGAGTTATTGTATTAAAAAACAGAGGTGTATTTGATACTAATGAGCTAAATCTTGGAATTGGTGAGGTTTTTTATTTATTTTAGCCCCATTATATTTTAAACCTTTAACCATCGACTGAAGTGCTACGCAGATTTGCTTATAATAATCTCGCCCTTACAAAGATTTATATTCGTATTGCTGAGGTTTTGTATTTTGTAATTACTCTTTTCCTGGGTAAAAAGCCCCGCATTATTACCCGTAATAAAATTAAATACGAGGTAGATCTTTCGGAGGGCATAAACTTATCGCTTTTTCTGTTTGGGGGGTTTCAAAATCATGTTACTAAAAGCAAACTGCTATCTATTCCTTCAGACGCAGTTATATTCGATATAGGGGCCAATTTTGGGTTAATGACATTGCCGCTTGCTCAAATGGTGCCACAGGGAAAGGTATATTCTTTCGAACCGGCACATTATGCCATTGAAAAACTGAAAAAGAATCTTTTTCTTAATCCCGGATTGGCAAGCCGTATTGAAGTTATTAATGCTTTTGTATCGACAAAATCAACCACTAATCCGGGAATGAAAGCTATTGCAAGCTGGAAGGTGAATAGTGAGAAACTGGAAAAGCATCCGCTAAATATGGGTTCTGAAAAACCTACAGATGGGGTTGGTTCTATTGCCCTGGATGAGTTTTGTGAAAAAGAAAATATCTCTCGTTTGGATTTTATAAAAATAGATACGGAAGGATATGAGTCGGATGTATTAGGAGGAGCTGTAAAGACAATAGCCAATTATCGTCCGCAAATTATTTTTGAAATAGGTCTCTATTCCATGAAAGAGCGGGGAATTGATTTTTCATTTTATACCATCTATTTCGAAAAGTTCGGATATAAGTTTTATAATGCAAAAACAGGAGCTGTTATAACCCTGCAAAATTATAAAAACCATATCCCCTCCAGGGCCACCATCGATATTATTGCAATTGCCGGAAAATAAAAAGGCCCCCGAATTGAGAGCCTTTTTTTTTTACGATATTTTTATGCATCGATATTAGCGTAACGTGCATTCGCTTTAATGAATTCTGCGCGGGGAGGTACCTCATCGCCCATTAGCATGGAGAATATCCTGTCTGCTTCGGCAGCACTTTCAATGTTTACCTTGCGGAGCTTGCGAGATTCAGGACTGATAGTGGTTTCCCATAATTGTTCGGCATTCATTTCTCCGAGACCTTTATACCGCTGAACGCCTACATTATCTTTTCCTTGTTTGCTAATTTCATTAATAGCAGCATCTCTCTCGTCTTCTGTCCAG
>Ga0207037_10119_pt1 | contig 27588 bp, 22 predicted proteins | sample Alteio_BWMinCont_75_FD_153268 | JGI IMG/M metagenome (GOLD analysis project Ga0207037, IMG submission 153268) | Enriched cells from forest soil in Barre Woods Harvard Forest LTER site, Petersham, Massachusetts, United States -... | ecosystem: Environmental > Terrestrial > Soil > Temperate forest >... | reverse complement strand
CTCACTTACCCGCACAGAAGATCGTATTATCGCAAGCCCTTACTTTCAGCGCCTTCGTTGGATCAAACAACTAGGTTGGAGTCATTACATTTATCCAGGGGCAACCCACACCCGCTTTGCCCATGCTTTAGGTGTGATGTCCGTGATGGATAAGATCGTCAAAAGTATTGGCCGCGGTGTGGATGATGCATTACTTTTTAACATAAAAATTCACGACGAAAAAACAATGTTCCATAGAAAATTACGCCTTGCCGCACTTTTGCATGACATTGGAACATTCCCTTTTAGTCATAGTGTTGAACATGGTTATATTAATCATTACAAAAACCAACTTGCTCAGAAGAAAAAAACAAATCCTGCAAATCATGAAGAATTAGGAAGCCATATTATAAATCGCACAAATTTTGACGGAGGTATTACTCAGATTTTAGAAGCCGACGGTTTTAATGCAAAAGAAATCTCTCAGCTTATTCGCGGTGGATCAGATGATGGTTTAGCCAATCAGCTCGTCCACTCTGATATCGACGCCGATCGCATAGATTATTTGGTCAGAGATTCCCATCACACGGGATTAAAATATGGCGTTTTTGATATGGAATATCTCATATCAAATTTTCGAGCGGTAAAAACAAAGAACATAGAGGTTTTGGCCATCAACGAAAGCGCATTAACAGCCGTTGAATATTTTCTCATCAGCCGGTACACTTGGTATTCACAAATCATAAACGACGGCACCGGTTACAAATTTGATCTCCTCGCAACAAAACTTTCTGAATATTTAATTGAAACCGGCGTTATTTATTCTTTTGAGCAATTAAAAGATCTTGTGAGCCAAAAACCCCAAACTTTCTTTGGTTTCAATGACAGTTATTTCACGGGAAAACTTCAAGATGTTTTGACGAGTAGCGATGCCAAAAACGGGTCAAATGAAATGATTTCAGAACTCGCAGAGATGCTTATGTTTCGCCAAGCCCCAAAACAAATCAGAGCGAATCCCTTTGTCCCGTCTCTTGTGAAATCACCAGAAGAGCGTAAAAAATTAGTTGAAAATATTCATAGGGCAACGGAATGGCTTCGAACAAAGTTAGCCAAAATTCCCAACGGGTGGATCATCGAAAATATTCCTGACAAAGATGTTATCTTCACCCAAAAAAAGAAAATGGGATTAGCTGACGCCGTTTATATTGTAGATCGTGATAAAAAATTGCGACTCCTCGTTGAAGATCCCAACTCTGTAGTCGGAATTTTGTCGACTTATCAGAATTTCATTCCACGGGTCTATGTGAGTCGAAACACTTATAAATATTTATTTGAAAAAGGGTATCTTAAAGAAATGGAAGAACTCTTTGGTCAAGGTGGGGCCTCATCAAGTACACCTTCCAAAGCCGCTTAAATTTTCTCCAAAGAAATCATAATATCGGCAAGGGGGGTTCCGGGAGTGAAAACTTCAACCACACCCATTTTTTTGAGCTTCTTGATATCTTCATCGGGCACAATTCCTCCGACAAAAACCTTCATCCCCTTTGCCTTACTTTTCTTAAGTTCCTTCATCGTCGCATCAACCAAGTGAACATGGGCGCCGGAGAGAATACTTAAACCGATAAGGTCCACATCCTCTTGAATGGCCGCATTCACGATCATCTGTGGTGTTTGATGAAGGCCAGTGTAGATCACTTCATGCCCACCGTCGCGCAAGGCACGGGCTATGATCTTTGCCCCCCGGTCGTGACCATCTAAACCCGGTTTAGCTATTAATATGCGTTTGCGGTTTTTGTTTGCCATAGCAGGCCTATATTATAAGAATAAAGGGGTGACCTTCAACTACCAAAAAGGGTTTAATTAACTATGTCGACTTTCTTGTCAGAAGATGAAGTTGCGTTCCGAGATGCCGTTCGCCAATTTGCCGAGGGTCAAATCAAACCCCTTGTAAACAAAATGGATCAAGAAGCCCAGATGGACCCCAATCTGGTTAAACAATTTTTTGAAATGGGCCTCATGGGGATCGAATCCCCTGAAAAGTACGGAGGTGCTGGGAGCTCATTTTTTATGGCCTGCCTTGCCGTTGAAGAGCTTTCTCGAGTAGATGGGTCTTGTGGAGTCTTGGTCGATGTTCAAAATACTCTCGTAACAAATGCTTTGTTAAAATGGGCTAATGACGCTCAAAAAGAAAAATATTTACCTAAATTGGCAAAAGAATGGGTCGGCTCCTATTGTCTTTCAGAATCAGGAAGCGGGTCTGATGCCTTTGCCCTTCAATGTCGTGCCGAAAAAAAAGGCTCTGGGTATGTTTTAAATGGCCATAAACTTTGGATCACAAATGCCAAAGAGGCATCTCTTTTCTTAGTTTTCGCAACTGTCGATAAGGCTCAAGGATACAAAGGAATCACAGCTTTTCTTGTTGAAAAAGGGACGAAAGGTTTTTCAATCGGTAAAAAAGAAGACAAACTGGGAATCAGAGCCTCTTCCACTTGCGAGTTATTGTTTGATAACTGCGAAATCCCCACAGAAAATATTTTAGGCGAGACGGGCAAAGGTTATAAAACCGCGATTGAAACTTTAAACGAAGGGCGAATCGGAATTGGAGCCCAAATGATTGGTGTGGCCACCGGCTCCTTAGAGGCCGCCACAAATTATTCAAAGAGCAGAAATCAATTTGGAAAATCTATTTCTCAGTTTCAAGGAATTCAATTTCAACTTGCAGAAGCGGCTACACAATTAGAAGCCGCACGGCTTATGGTCTATAACGCCGCAAGATTAAAAGATGCTGGCAAGCCCTTCTTAAAAGAAGCCGCCATGGCGAAATTTTTCTCAAGCAAAATGGCCGAACACGTTTGCTCTGTCGCTATTGACATTTACGGCGGCAACGGCTTCACCAAAGAATACCCCGTCGAGAAATTTTACCGTGACGCTAAAATCGGTCAGATTTACGAGGGCACAAGCAATATGCAGCTTCAGACTATTGCGAAGATCCTGCTGGATTGAAACGCACACCCCTGACAATTTCACCTTACAAGTAAGGTTTTGGTGTGGCAATTTAAGGAGTGGTTTGGTCAATAGTTGAGAAGACTTCATTTATTCTAGCACCAGCAGGGACGGTTCATTCCTTAATAGAGTTTCTTCTTGTGTATTTTAGTTTAAGTTGCTTTTGATAGGCAGTGTAAGCGAAGCTCACAGGTATTAACAAAAGCAGGCCAAGAGAAAGTCCAATAAAATAACTCAACATTTGGGCCCCTTTCTATTTTTTCTTTCCCGCTGAGCCTCAAAAATAAGGCCCATACTGAATAATACCACACCTCCAATGGCCATTACAATCCCGTGCTTCAGGCCCCAATGTTCGTGATCTAACAGGCTTCCTTGATTACGAATACTTAGAAGTACTTCCTCGCGCTCCTTCTCCATCACCAAATTGCTCCTTGAAATAGTGGGCCGTTTTGTTCAGACTTAAATATTATGACATACAGAAAAACGTTTTTCTTAGGCTTCTCCTTCATTGCCGTTATTGCAATCGGAGGTTTTGCTAAAGCCGAAAAAAAGAAAGTGGTCACTTCGGTAATTTTGCAATCCAATTGGATTCCCACAAGCCAGCATGCAGCTTTTGCTTACGGTATAAAAAAGGGGTTTTATGCCGACGAGGGAATTGAACTTAAGATGCTCAACGGTAAAGGTTCTCCATTTGCAATCAAAACAGTCGTTATCACAAACTTCTCCTGTACTCCCCGCCCACTTCAAAAAGGGCGTGGGTGATTTGACCGAGAGAGCAAACGCGGGCGGTTTTCATAAGTTCTGCAAAAACGTTTTCACCGTTGAGAGCTGCGGCTCTCAAGGCTTTAAGAGCTTCGGTCGCAGCCCCTGCATTTCTTTTTTGGAAATCTTTAAGGTTATGAATCTGTTGAAATTTTTCTTCGTTGGTCGCGCGAACAAGTTGGGTGGGTTTTTGAACGGTCTTATCATCACTTTCATCTAAGAAAGTATTTACTCCAATAATTGGGAATTCGCCGGAGTGCTTTAAAGTCTCGTAATAAAGGCTTTCTTCTTGGATTTTTCCACGCTGGTACTGGGTCTCCATGGCCCCAAGGACACCTCCCCTTTCAGAAATCCGGGAAAATTCCGTGAGGACTGCCTCTTCAACAAGGTCTGTTAATTCCTCTATAAAGTAACTGCCCTGAAGGGGATTTTCATTCTTAGTCGTACCAAGCTCAGTACTAATAATTTTTTGAATGGCCATAGCACGCCTTACACTTTCAGACGTGGGGGTTGTTATGGCTTCATCATAAGCATTTGTGTGGAGGCTATTACAGTTATCGTAAATGGCAAAAAGGGCCTGAAGGGTTGTTCTTATATCGTTAAAATTAATTTCTTGGGCATGGAGTGATCTTCCACTTGTTTGAATATGATATTTTAATTTCTGAGATTTCGCATCTCCTCCATATTTTTCTTTCATGGCCACAGCCCAAATACGACGAGCGACTCTTCCTAAAACGGCATATTCAGGGTCAAGACCATTACTGAAGAAGAAACTCAAATTTCCCGCAAAGTCGTCAATCTTCATTCCGCGACTTAAATAATATTCAACATAAGTAAAACCGTTAGCCAGAGTGAAAGCCAATTGGCTGATGGGGTTTGCCCCGGCTTCTGCAATATGGTACCCGCTGATACTCACAGAATAATAATTTTTAATATCATTTTCTATAAAGTATTTTTGAACATCGCCCATGAGTTTTAAAGAAAACTCCGTTGAAAAAATACAAGTGTTCTGGGCTTGGTCTTCTTTAAGAATATCGGCTTGAACGGTTCCTCGAACTAATTTCAAAGTTTCAGCATAATTTTTCAAAATTTCTTCTGCGTTAGCTTTTCTTCCCTTTTCTTTTTCAAATATTTCTAAACGCTGATCGATGGCCGTATTTAAATAAAAGGCTAAAATTGTGGGTGCAGGGCCGTTAATGGTCATACTCACACTTGTTCTTGGATCACAAAGATCAAAGCCTTTGTAGAGTTTTTTCATATCTTCAAGTGTGCAAATACTCACACCACTTTCGCCTACCTTACCAAAGATATCTGGTCTCTCGTCAGGGTCTTCCCCGTAAAGAGTGACACTGTCAAAGGCTGTGGATAATCTTTTGGCTTCATCACTGCGACAGAGAAAATGAAAGCGTTTATTTGTTCTTTCCGGAGTGCCTTCACCGGCAAACTGACGTCTGGGTTCTTCCCCCTGGCGCTTTAAAGGAAAAACACCACCGGTGTAGGGAAAGTAACCGGGAAAATTCTCTTTTCTTAAAAATTCAACCCGATCGCCCCAATCCCTAAGTTTGGGGCTTGAGATTTTTGGAATTTGCAAATGAGATAAAGATTCAAATTTTAATTTTTGTTTAACGGGCCTTCCACGCACATGGTAGATGAGCTCATCCCCTGCATATTCCTTAATTCGTTTATCCCAGTCTTTCAACTCGTCAATGACTTCAGGGGGAATGGTTTTTTTAAGGGATTTAATTTCAGCATCAATTTTCTCAAGGGATTTGGAATCTTTAATGAGCCCCTTAACCCGATTTAAGGCACCAAGTTCTGAAGCCCCTTCCGCAATTTTTCCGGTATCGATATGAAATTTCTTCGAAGCTTTAACAATCTCTGCTAAATAGTTTTGATTCTCCTGGGGTAAGATCACGTAGCGGGCACTTGTAAGAAGCTCTGCACCCACAATGGGTTTTAGATTGAAACCTTTTTCAGAAATAAGCTCTACAAGTTTTAAGAAAAGTTGATTTACACCTCCGTCATTAAATTGGGACGAGATCGTTCCAAAAACAGGAAGAGAATCGTCTTTGACTTTCGAATCAAATATTTTTCGCGACCGCCTGTATTGCTTACGAACATCACGTAAAGCATCTTTTGAGCCCCGACGATCAAATTTATTTACAGAGATCAAATCGGCATAGTCGATCATGTCTATTTTTTCTAATTGCGATGGAGCTCCATACTCACTTGTCATCACATATACGGAAAGATCAACATGCTCCGTGATAGCCACATCACCTTGACCTGTTCCGATGGTTTCAACAAAAATAATATCAAAATCACTATGCTGACAAAGGGCTATTGCATCTTTAAGGGATCGAGATATCTCCCGACCACTTCCCCGCGTCGCAAGGGATCGCATAAAGACATTTTTTCTGGAGAGAGCATTCATGCGAATGCGATCACCTAATAACGCCCCACCGGTTTTCTTCTTTGTAGGATCAACGCAAAGGACGGCAATTTTGATATCAGAGAAGGAGTTTAGAAACCGTTGCAAGAGCTCATCGGTAAGAGAACTCTTACCGGCCCCACCGGGCCCGGTGAGACCTACAACAAGCGGAGAAGGCTTTCTTTTTAATAAATCAGAAATCCAAGTGGGGAATTTGTCGTGCTCCCCTTCGGCATAACTTATAAAGCGCGCCAAATCATTGGGCCACTTCACCGATTCCCGTTCTTTAAGAAGAAAATCTTTTTTAAGATCCAAAATGTTAAAATCACAAGTCTTTAAAATATCTTGGATCATTCCCTCTAACCCGAGCCTTCGCCCGTCATCGGGATGATAAATTTGTGTGACGCCGTAAGCTTCAAGAGCTTTTTTTTCTTCATGAACAATAACTCCACCGCCACCGCCAAAAACTTTGATATACCTAGCGTCGTTTTTTCTTAGCAGATCGATCATATATTTAAAAAATTCCATATGACCGCCCTGATAAGAGCTTACGGCGATTCCTTGAACGTCTTCTTGAATTGCAGCATTGACGATATCGAGAACAGATCGGTTATGACCGAGATGAATGACTTCGGCACCACCGGCTTGCAAAAGCCTACGCATAATATTGATACTGGCATCATGACCATCGAAAAGACTGGCTGCTGTGATTATGCGAATGTCGTTTTTGGGTGAATTATTCGCCATTGAAATGAGCTTCGCGCTTTTCTAAGAAAGCCTTTGTCCCCTCTTTGACATCGTCAGTTTCGAAAAGATCACAGAAGAGATCAAGCTCAAAGCCTAACCCTTTATCAATGCCCACATCGTATCCGTCATTAATAGACTCTTTACTTCCAGCGATTCCTAGAGGAGCAGCCTTCACAATAGCTTCTGCAATTTTCATAACTTCAGGCATAAGTTGATCAAGGGGTACTACTTTATTTACCAATCCCCACTCATAAGCTTTTTTTGCATCGATTTGTTCGCCGGTATAAATAAGTTGCCGCGCTCGAGCAAGGCCAATACATCGAGCTAACCTTTGAGTTCCGCCAAATCCTGGCATGAGGCCCAATAAAACTTCAGGTTGACCAAATTTTGCTTTTTCAGAAGCGATTATAAAATCACAAGCGCAGGCAAGCTCAGTTCCGCCACCTAAGGCAAAACCATTTACGGCAGCAATAACCGGTACTTTAAAAATTTCTAAGCGGCGCATGACTCCCTGGCCACGTTTAGCAAATTCTTTTGCTTGCTCAATATTCATTTTATTCATTTCAGAAATATCAGCACCAGCGACGAAAGCTTTTTCGCCACCGCCGGTGATAATTAAAACTCTTAAGGATCTATCGGAATCGACTTCGTCAAGTTGGGCATCAAGATCCATAAGCATTTGAACATTGATGGCGTTCAATGCCTTTGGGCGATTAATTGTCAAAACACCAATATTTTTTGTTTTATCGTAGGTGAGTGTTTCAAAGGCCATTATTTCGTACCCTCATATAAATAAAAACCGTGACCCGTTTTCTTCCCAAGCCAACCCGCTTCTACGTATTTAATCAATAATGGACAAGGCCGATATTTACTGTCCCCGAGCCCTTGGTGAAGCACATTCATAATCGCTAAACATGTATCAAGACCAATGAAGTCAGCTAAAGCCAAAGGCCCCATGGGTTGATTTGTTCCTAACTTCATGGCGTTATCAATCGCTTCGGGAAGAGCAACGCCTTCATGGAGAGCGTAAACAGCCTCATTAATCATGGGCATTAAAATCCTGTTCACTATGAAACCTGGAAAATCTCGGGCTTCAACAAAAGTTTTACCCATTTTTTCAGCAAGAGCTTTTGTCGCCTTAAAGGTCTCATCACTTGTGGCCATACCCCGGATCCCTTCGACAAGTTTCATAATGGGAACGGGGTTCATAAAATGCATTCCGACAACTTTGTCGGGTCTCCTTGTAACGGATCCGATTTTTGTAATGCTTATCGAACTTGTGTTGCTGGCTAAGAGCGCACTGGGCTTTACGGCCTCATCTAATTTTTTAAATATCTCTAATTTTAGTTTTTCGTTTTCGGTAACGGCTTCAATGCAGAGATCCGAACTCTTAAGATCATTAAAATCAGTGGTGGTTTTTATTCTTTTTAACGTTTCTTCCTTTTGTTTTTGATTTATGACTTCTTTTTTTATGAGCCGATCCAGGCTTCCAGAAATCCCCGCTACAGCTTTAGCCGTCGCAACGGGTGCGATGTCATAAAGCACCACATCCAGCCTCGCAAGAGCTAGCGTTTGCGCGATACCACAACCCATTTGCCCAGCACCTAGAACACCAATGATTTGAGACATATAAGGTAGCTAACACCCTCTCGTTTTTGATGTCAACCGGAAGCTTATTGGGGGGGAGAAAGGCGCCAGGCCAATTGTAATTGATTTCCGGGGCCACTGGTTTCACTGAATTGATTTTGAACTGCAAATAGGAAGAGTCGTGAGGAGTTGTCTTTACTATGATATTCGCCGCCGGCATAAGCACGGGTCTGGATATTCGAAGTCATTCTTGTGTTGGGATTATATTGTTCGTATCGCCCAATGAAATTTATATGACTTGTGATGGGGTGTTCAAGATCCACATGCCAAGCAAAAGTGTCAATGGTTTGAGGAGCAGTAATATATTGTAAATATGAGCCCTCAGCCTGAAGACCGAGGCCAAAAATATTAAATCCAAAAAATGTATTTCCACCCCGAATGTGTTCTTCGCTAGTTATCAAAGGAGCAGCCACACGACCGGCCGTAGCACTTATTCCAAATGTTGAATTGGCAGGACCCAGAAATCCCCACTGGGTTGTAAAGAACATGCGATTATCCACATCACCCGAGTCTGCACCCTCACCATTGTGGGCCATAATGTTCATAAAAAATCCGTTGAGCTCGGTTCTCATTCCAACACCCACATCTCTTAGAGGGAAGGCCCCGTTTTCAAAGAGCAAATCTCTTGGAAGCCACATTTGAGTTTCTTTTGTCTGGCCTTCAAGTCCCCAAGGAACTAAAGTTTGTCCGGCATAAACGTCACCAATCAAAGTATGAAGGGTGGCCAAGGCATCGATGACTGCGATGGGACCAATGGTCTGAACCGGGGCCCAGGTCGGCCTAAAGAGAAGAGAACTTGCTCCAACTGAAACTTGAAAGTCCACCCAAGATGCGAAATTTGTTTTGGCCCCTAAGTACCAAGCTAGGGGGTCAACGCCTCCTTTGGCGCCCTCGATGGCCCTTATTTCAGGTTGAAAATAAAAATCACTCAAAAATATTTGTGGCATTGAAATTTTATTGTCGTCAATGGGCGAATTGATGGCCGGCGCGGTCGCTGCAATTGTCGCTGTAGGAGTCGCGGGTTGGGTTGCATAAAGTGGTGCAACATCAGCATGGGCCCTGCTGGCGCCAATGGAAAGAAGGCCAAAAAGCAAAATGAATGGAACTTTGAGCATGGCCCATATTCTAATGACTTGGGGCATTGAAGCAAGGATATTTTGGTCGCCTCAACCGCGTCCATACTTGGGCCGAAGCAGGTGCAACTCTAGATTATCGGACTGTCACGCCTCGGAGCTTCCACCCCAAAGGCAGATCTTGCTGATGAGTCGGCCCCCTTGGCAGTCACAAGAATCGCCATTTTATCTTTTGTTATCAATACAGAGAAATTTATCTTTGACATTGACCACTGTGTCTTGGCCCAATACGCTTTTGACAGATTAAAAATTTAAACTTAAACGGGAGATAAAAAATGAAGGCGTCTTTGTTATCCTTAGCTTTTTTCTTATTTGGTGGGGTTGTATCAAATGCTGCGTCACTTCCTGATTCACAATGGCTCAGTGTTTCTTCATGCAACTCTGCATCTCTTACTGAGCTTTGCACCCAAGTCGTTCATGACATGAGCGTTCCTGACTGGGCTAATATAAATTGGTATATTCCTGCAAGCATGGCGGAATCAAAGAGCCATGATATTGTATTTGGATGTCACGGAACGAAAGTTGAGATCGATGGGATTCGCGTAGAAGCTTCTATAACGGGAGAATGTGACTCTGCCGCATCGAAAGCCCGAATTTTATTTGGAGATGTGTACACAAATTAAACATCTCATAGTCGGAGGTTTGAGCTTGTCGGTCTGGCCGACAAGCTCTCCCCTGAGGCCAACCGAACCTCTAAGGTGGTGAAGTCGCCTCAACCTCTTTCAACTGATTCCACCCATAGAAAAATCTAGCTTGAGGTTTTTGAAATCCAAACCCTTCAAGTCTATTGATCTCGATGTAATCTCTCAAATTAAGAAAGGCCTTATAACCTTTAACAACTCTTGTGAAAGGCCTTTGGTCCCAAAATCGATCTTTAGGTTCAAATTTAAATTTATTAATTTTACTCGCCCCGGTTACAGCCATCGCGATGGCCGATGTAATGGCTCTTATAAAAGGGTCATAAGTGAATCGATTTGAAAGTTTGATTTGAAAATGAAGATGGTTTCCAACATTAGCCATGGAGTAAATCCTAACTCCATATTTCTTCGAGAATTTTGAAACGATTTGTTTAATCTTATTTTTATTTACGGGTTTCCAAAAGGACCATTCTCTTACGGCTTTCGTAGATCTTAAAATCAGATGGATGGTATTTTTGGTATCAAGGGGTCGCCCTTCGGCCCGCCCTTTACGTGTTTTAAGGAGATCACCGCCATAAGCTTTGGGGGAGTCTTTAAGAAATTTATACTGTTTCATTTGTTTCCCTTGGCATTTAGCTCGGCCATTCTTAGAGAGAGTTATAACATGAATTCTGATTTTTGCAATAGGAATGTGAACGATGGTATTGTTTTCTGAAGACGTTTGATGACGGGTTGCACATCAAATCGGAGGAACTTCTTCGGAAGTCCAGCTGGAGCCTCTGACTACAAATATGCAAGATCGTCATCGACAGCTGCTTGCTTCGAACAACAAATTTAGAAAGAGAGATTATTGCAGACTGCCGCGCTATTGAGGCGTGGTGTTTCAAGCGAAGATCAGTTTAGCTTGGCTACTTCCGAAGAAGCTCCAGGAATTGTTGACTTCCGAATAAAGCGGTCCGAATGGCCCTTGTTGACTTCCAAAAAAGGCTCTCCTAGGATTGCGCCAATCTCCCAAACACCTCAATCATCTGATTTCTCACCTGATCACGAAATTCGTGGCGAGATTCCATGGGCCATTGGGAAATGGGACTTGGTTCGCCGATTTCGACAAAGACATCTTGGTTCCACTTATTGAAATTTATAAGAAAAGAATTTTTTGGAAGAACATACTGACTTCCGTAAATCACGATAGGAACTACGGACTGCTGAGTTCTGATGGCTAGATAAAAGGCACCCATCTTAAACTCTCCGATCCTTGGAGGCATCTGCCTCGTTCCCTCCGGAGCCATCCACACACTTTCCCCTTTATTAAACCGATCTGCCATCATCTTTAAAGTTTGTTTTGTGTTCTCCGGAGTTTCTCTTTGGACGGGAAAAAACCCGAAAGCTCGTAAGGCTCTTCCAAAAAGTGGAATATTAAATAATTCAGCTTTTGCAGCCATGCGGAAGGAATGAGGAACCGAGGTGTATAAAATTGGAATATCAAAATGACTTAAGTGATTGCTCACAAAAATGGCGGATTTCAATTTATTCAGATTTTCTTGGCCTCGAATATGAACTTTGACGCCTGATAACCACAGTAAAGTCCTGGCCCAAAATAAAATCAACCCGTCACAGGCCCTACGGGAGCAGAACGGCGCAAAAACAAGAAACGCGGCCATAGAACAAAGCAAAGTCACGATGGGTATAATGATAAGAAGGAGAACAGATCTTACCTGGCTCATTTTGTTTTCAGGGGTACCTTTGAAATTTCCCAATAAGGGCAAAGGACATCGATCATGGGGGGAATACTCTGAGATAAAATTCCGTTAGCCTTTTTCATAAATTGCGAAAGTTGAAATGTAAGTCCAGGTTGGGCTACAAAGACCGGGGCAATATTGCGGTGGTCGATTTTACCTTTGCGGTCAAAGTAATCATTTAAATTTGGCATTTCCGTTTCAGAATCATCGACGACAACCTTGACCACAGCCACTTTCACTTTATTTTTCAGTGCCGCCTCCACGATCTCAACACTTTCCATATCCACAGCTTCGGCTTTCGTCAAACCAAGGAGGGTCGCTTTTTCTTCTGGAGTTTCAATAACTCGTCTTTGAGTAATCATCGGCACACATTTATATTTCAGACCCTCTTTGCAGTGGGCCTTCCCCAGGAGTTCGCAGAGGACAGAATCCAGAGCCACTTTATTTTTATTTTGGTCATCAATAACATGGGAAGCAACAACCGTATCCCCGACTTTCAATGTCAGCGACAAACCACCGCAATAACCCAAGACCAAAACTCCCCCATGCTCACCAGGGATAATATTATCGGCGGCCGCCCTCTTAGAGGCTTCCATTCCCATGGACGTCATTAAAACTTCAACTGGGTAACCATTGATTGTGCCTCGAGCGCGTTTATAATTCTTATCGGAATGATCTTCCCGAGCCTTCAAAAGCTTGGCGACGGTTTTAAATTCTTCGTTTATAGCTACCGCGATAAGAAGTCTTTTCATATCCCCTGCCGCGGAGAGAAATAAATTTCTCCTAAAACTCGATCATGGGCTGCTTTTCTTTGGCGACGTTTGTATTCCCCATGGGAAGCCGTGCCCGCAAGATTCCCGATATAAGTTTGGTAATCCATAATTTGAATTTCGTAAGGATAGAAAAATCTGATCAAGCCATTTGCCGTCTTAATTTTCATCAAATGCCGACAAATAAATTTTATAACTTTATGGTCACTATCAGAAAAAGGGTTAAACTTTTCTTTATACTGGGCGCGATGGGAATCAGATTGAATAAGTTGTTTCAATTTATCTTCTATGTCATCAGCTTCAAAAGGTTTTTTCTGTTCAATAAAGCTATCAACTGTTTCTAAAAATAAATTTGTTGGAAATAAGGTGTTCTTCGATTGATTGGGCATAACGTTGGCAAAACAAATGAGATTATGGACCCGTAGATAGCGGATTACTCTAAAGGCATCAAAAACGGATTTTGTGACAAATCTCACTCCCATTTTATCAAAGATATCGATGGCCACAGTTTCTGGTTTACTTAAAGTCTTTATGACCATGCTGTGTTTTTCTTTAAAGGCCTTCATCTCAAAGCGCTCAAGGTGAATAAGGTCGGGATCATCTTTTGAACCCAAGACGAGCTCTCCTTTATCTGTCGAAACAATGTGGGCCTGAATGGGTTTAAAAATCTGGTCTTGGATCTCAGATGTATAATTAAAGAAAAGGTCATTCTCAACGTGACCCACACAATGCATGACTCTTAAAATCGCACATGACCATAATTGAACCGTATTACTGGCATGATCTCTGGTACTTGCGTACAAAAGAAGACGTCTTATATCCTGGAGTTTCTCCCTTGAGCTTAAGACCTCGGGGATCTTCTCGTCTTTTTCGAGAATGTATTTTTGCATGATTTCGATGGCATCGGAGAATATCCGCCAAACGGCTTCAACTTCGTCGGTAAGGGCTAGGTCGTACCCATAAACTTTGACGAATTGCCCGGCTTCTTCTAATGATCGAAAGTCGAGGGCCGGCACATCGATGGTACTGAATCCCCCGATAACGGTTTTCATAAGTTGCTTTGGAAATATTAAATTTACCGCCATGGGGCAACTCTACCGATGAGAATGCTCCCTGACAAGAGCTGATGTTGGGCCGCGGCGTCATGGCAACACCTATTGGCAGGCAAAGACGTAGCAGATACTTGTATTGAACGTGCCTAAGGTTCCTGCGTTGCCATTGTTATATTGAAAGTTGATCTGACCCGAGAACGACTGACCCGAAATATTCTGGGTTTGTAAGCTGGGATCACCCATTGTCACCGTTCCTACATTATTAGTAAAAACTAGGTACGCCGACCCGCCGTTCCCGGAATAAATCATTTGGGCTGATTTAAGATCTGCGGGGGCGCCAATGGCCGATAACTGAACTCCGTTTTGTACAGTTCCAGTCATATCATCATAAACAGCCACGGTGAGGACACCTTGACCACCATTGGCTTGAAACTGGGTTTGTGCGGTTTGAGTTAATTGCAAAGGATTATAATTGGGGGGCGAACCTCCCGGGTTAGTGGAAATATTAAAATCAACTTGGCACGGTTGATTGTTGATGCCCGTTTGACAGCCCTGAGTGGTCACATTACCCATCTGGACATTACCTGAACTCAAAAAAGCCTGGATAACTTGGTCATTGTTGGCCTGAACACTGACATTGCCCCAATAACCTGGATTCATCGCAGAATTAACATTAACATTAGGGAGGCCACCGCCGCCAGAGCCCACTGCTCCTCGCATTGCTTTGGCACCGCTTGATCCTTTTTGACTGCAGGCTCCTAAAACTAAAGTTAAAGCCAAAACCACTATTACAGATAAGTTCTTCATAAACCTTCTCTCCTCTACCAGCCTCTATCGCAAGGGTGGTGCCAGGGTTTTGAGGGCCTAGAGGCCTTAAAATGGCTATTAGAAGAGATCTGGGAGAAATTCGATATCTAAGCCAAAGCTTGGCAACCAACTGTCTAACTTTTTATCAAAGCTTCGCCTCTTGCCCATTTATGTGGGGAAACAAAAGTACTGGAATTCGGCAGGATAGGTAGGGCATCAGGGATTCTAAGAAAAATTGGGCTGTCCTTGCTTGCAGAAGAAGATCGGTGCTTCGATAAAGGATCTGTGGCTGCAGCGGCTCCTGCCGAATTCCATTGGTTTAATATGAACCATTTCAGCGGGAAGCAGTTGCGGCCACTCATCCCTCATACGAAGATCTAAACTTCTTCCGCAACAAAATGGGAAAGCTCCTAGTTTTTATCAAAGCTTCTCTTTGATCCTATCGTAGTCTTTCTCGGGGGGTTTCTCCTGTCCCTTTTCCTGTATCAAATACTTTAGGGCCACAAGAATGCCGTAGGTATTGGCGTCTTCCCCAGGATTGGTGGATACGGAAATGGTGTAGCGACCGTCAACGAGAAGAGAGAAAACTCGGTTTGTCCAAAACTCCCATTGAATCGAAAAATCAATTCCATAATCTGCGACAGTATTGGCTGTCGTGGATTGATCCCCGGTGACATTACTTGAGAGAATGGACGGATCTCCAACAGAAAATGCCGACGAAAATTCTAAAGCACCGGAGAGTTCAGGAATTAACCAGTAGCGATACCCCATAGGGATTTCAATTCTCTCAACCCTTGTCATGACAAGGCCCGTATTCCCAAACTCTCTTTTGTAATTTTTTTGGGAAACAAACAGCCCGATTTCAATACCTCCGTGGTGGCTCAAGTCCCCTTCGGCAAGAATTCCGAAACCGGGATTGAAAGGAGTATTTGCTTCCGGAGTGTAAATAGATTGGGTATGGTTTACAAAGGGCCCAAAGGAACCAAAAACTTTGCCCTCTTCTGGCTGATGGGCATAGCTAATATTACTTAATGTGATAACTATTAAAATGATGACATTAAATATGTTCACGACTTTAAAGATAATCCAAAACGTCTTCGATGTAACGGAGTTTCACTATTCTTAGGTGTACATTTTGGCTTTCTCTTATCTTTATTATGAGTGCTCAGGCCCTCGCTGCTATCCCTGAAAAGATCGACGAAGTGCCCCCTCCAGAGTTGCAAGCTCCGAATGATATGGTCAAAGAAGACATTGAAATCACAAAAGCCATAGACAGTGCCGCAAGCCGTGTTGATGTTTTCCTCGCTGGAGGCAAAAAACTTGTTAACAAAATGAACATCACAAAAGTTACAATTAGAAATCAAATTAATTGGCCCCAAGGGGGCCCTTTTGCTTACAACCCCCATCTCGATTTAAGGCTCAATCTTCCAAATTTAGAAAAAAAATGGCAATTAAAATTTCTGACTTACGATGAAGATCAAGAACAACGGGGTATCAATGCGAGTCGTATCAAAACAGCACCCCTTCAAACCGATTACGCAGGAAGTATAGGCCTTCTCCAAAAATTAGGAAAAGTGAATGTGGAATTTGAACCTAGACTCCAATTTCAAGGAGGAGTTCAACTTTCATATTTTTCAAGGCTCTCAAGCTCGGCCACTACAGAGTACTTTACAATTCGCCCCGAAGCGCAGTTTTTTGCGAAATCGGACACAGGTGTTGGCCAGTTCTTTGCCGCCGATATTGATTTTCCCATATATAAAACTTTAGTATTTACCTTAATTGATGAGGAACAATATCTCGATCGCGTGAATACGCTTTCAACAAATAATGGTATCGGGTTTTCCTATAACTACACCGATCTCTTGTCTCAGAATTATACTTTAATTTTTGAATCCACCAATCGCCCAAATTTTCAATTGGCTCAGTACACGGTCGCCACAGCTTTTACTCAAAAAATTTACAAGAATGTTCTGCATTACACGGTCCAGCCCTACTTAGCTTTTGCAAATACCCTTGATTATCTTGGAGCCCCCGGAATTAACTTCGAACTGGATTTAATCTTTTAGGTACCTTTTGGTACCTGGTACCTTTTGTTAAGGATAGCGTCATTTTGAACCCAATGGGCGCTTCTTTAGACCTAAATTTTCAAGAGCCATATGACATGTGTTGAGGAGAGCATTTCCTGCCTCAGCCATAGCAGGATTTTCGGTAATGGCATTATAAGTATTGGGGATTCCCCGGAAGGAATACTTAAAGTCAGAAACAGGTCCCGAAAGTTTGATTCCCTCATACACTTTTGGCGCATTTTCAACGACTGCTTTATAAACTTTGGGAGTTGTTTCAATCACATTGTTGTAAGTACCAATCGTGCTCTCTTTTGTGCTGACGGCCCCGTTTGCAATTTCAGTGGGCCAATTCCAAAAGGCACCGATTCGTTTCCAATAGGTTTTTTCCTTGTCCCATAAACCATTAACGACCTCTACCTTTTCAGGAGACCAATCGTTACTCACGGGCCTGCGAACCAATGAGTAAATATAAAGTGTATTAACTATTCGGGCTATAACGGCGCCGGCAACTAGCGAAATTGGAAAAGTAATATCGTGGTAAACAAAGTGATGTTCAATCATCCACGGTCTAAGAAAAACATCGGCATTAACGAACATAAATGGGATCAAGTACATTAAATTTCTCTCTACTCTTGCTTGGTTCCAAGGTGTTGTATATGTCCCAATACGTAACTTCCCCGCATTTTCTCTAAGATCCATTCTCGCCTTTGAAATTAAGGACCACGGAATAGAAGAAAAAGGCTTTTTGGCAAGACTTGTTGCAACTGCCAAAACCCAGAACGTAAAACTTTGATTCATATGCCCTGAGTGGGCCAGCATCACAGCGGCAAAGGCTAAGCTTACGGGAAGCTGCTTAACTGATTGCGCTTTCCCTTTGTACGCATAATTGAAATAAGATTCATTGTAGGCCCCAAGAGCCGTGGCATACCCAAAAGTAAAGACATAGGGAAACCAACCCGTAGTTTCAGCTCCAGGAACATGAAGCTTCATGGCAAGGTGTGATAATCCTGAGACAACCGAAGTCTGCGCAACCCCTCCCGTCACGGAAGCCTGGGCCCACTCATTTACCCCAGGCTTACTATAAACCGCATCCCAATGATCTTTCCACCAACGTTCGGGGTCTTCGATGAAACTTGCTTTATTGAATTTGGTTGCCCCATGGATTAAGTCATTATCCAGATTCATTTCAACTACGCTAACAACATCATATCCCCCTTCCTTTTCGCCTTTATCTGGATTTCCCAGAACGGAGAGCCCTGTCCTAATCCGGTTCAGATGTTTAGATTCAGGATCAACCTCTCCCTTTTTAAAAATAATCAAGGCTTCTGACTTATTGGCATAGAAGAATTTAGCAATCCGTCTACCATCGCACATGGTGAGTTTCATTCTTCCAAAGCCTGAGTGTTTGAGAATAAATCCATCGGCTCCGATCTCATCATCGGTTGTTTCAACGGGTCTGCCCTTTTTGTCTAGGGGGTGTAATAGCTTTTCCCGATCCTTGGCCTCAGCCTGATCGAGTAAAGTAATTCTCATTTGTTGAATCTCTTGGATATCTCCCTCGTGTTCATCCAGCCATTTTTGCTCAACTCCCACAGTCTCTAAAGACTTCTGGTCTTCTTGATCTAAAACTTTCTCTTCTGGAGAATTTGGATCTTCGGCTGTTGGGGGTTCTATAAGATCTTCAAGGTTATTGGGAGCCTGTAAACTGGGATCAAGGAGGGGAAAAACGTTAGGATTTATCGGATTGTCTATGGGAGGGTTTATACCTCCAGAGCCTTTACGATCTTGAGCGAAAGCCACGGGCGCAGCCAGGAGGAGGCTACTGGTGAGAACAATGAGCCAAAATCGTAAAAACTTCGTTTTAGCGAGGCGCATAAACTCCTGTATTATCTCTCGAAAAATATAAACACTATCAATCAACATGCCACTTCGAAAGAACGCTCTTCGGGACGTAAGATAGCGGAGTTTGGTCCTTTTAGGATTAAGAATTTATTAACTTTTTTGAACTTTTGTAAGGTTGACCTATATTAATTTCAACGAAAGCGGGGAATTCGACTTAAGTATTTTGCCTCTAGTTTCCTATTTCGTTCTGCCCCCCCTGCCACGTTGGCCGAGAGATAAACGGGTGCAGCTACCCCAATTTTCGAGAACTCCTCGCAAACGGAAATTACAAGGGAGTTTATTATAAATGAATTTAAAATCGTTGAGAGAGGGCCCACAGGAACATCCAAGTGGGGAAGAGTTATTGCCGCATCCCCTTTGACGCCCCCTGTGTCGATTACAATATCGCAAACCTCAAAGAGTTTTTTCCCATTGCTGTGGCGACTCTTATTCTCTTTTGAATGTTCGAGATTTGTAATAGCGATTGTTTTTATTTTCCTGGGCCTTGCAACTTCAGCCATTTCAACAGTCGTAGGGTTAATTCCAGAATTTGAAATAATCGTTAGAACTTCGTTTTCTTGGGGCTTGTAATAATCAAAGATAACTTGGGAAAGGCCACTTAGTTTTTCCATAGAGCCATTTCGGGTGGGGCCCGCTTGCGGCATTAAATATTCTTCAAGCCACGGATTTACAGGTATTAAACCCCCAGCTCGGTGAAAGGCTTCTTGAACCGCCATACTTGAGTGACCTGTACCAAAGAGATGCCACACTCCACCGCTCTCTATACTTTTAAATATTGCAGCAGTGGCTTTCTTAAAGCTTTCAGAATTATTCTTTATGGCCTGAGACAACTTGTCTTGAAGAACCTTTGTATAAAGATCGACGGTTTTGGTCATTTACTTTCCATAAAACTTTAAGTTGTTCTTGGCCCTATTTCTCAAAGGTGCTGACGGCTTAAATCTTAAGCCATATTTCCCAACCATGATCTCCAATTCATCAACAATTTTTTGTGCACCCAAAGAATCGGCCCATCTCAAAAGCCCCCCTCGAAATGGCGGGAAACCCGTTCCCATAATCATTCCAAGATCGACCATCTCCGGACTTTCGACAATTTTTTCTTCAACACAAAGGGCCGCTTCATTAATCATGGGAAAAAGGGCGCGATGGACAAGCTGCTCTTCGTTAAGATTATTTTTCGGCGATCCTAAACCAAGCTCAGCATAGACTGTTGAATCAACACCCGTAGACCTCCCATTGGCATCGTATTTATAAAAACCCTTTTTATTTTTCTTACCAAATCGTTTGGTATCGACAACCTTTGACATCAGGGGCGAAGGCTCAGCACGGGACCCTAAACCAGCTCCAAGAATCTTTGCCACTTTGACTGCAACGTCAATTCCGATTTCATCAATAAGAAGTAAAGGCCCCATGGGCATTCCGAATTTCAGTAAAGATTTATCGATATACTCAATACTATTCCCATCGGCTAAAATAAAAACAGATTCATTAAGGTAAGGCATTAGAAGTCGGTTCACAAGAAACCCTGGACCGTCTTTAACAACGATCGGAGTCTTACCTAATTTTTTCGAAAGAGCATAAATTGTCGCGGCCGCTTCGTCATTTGTCTTTTCACCACGAATAACTTCGATTAAAGGCATGCGGTGAACGGGATTAAAAAAATGCATGCCCACAAAATTTTCTGGTTTTGGAAGATCGCGACCAATTTCCGTAATGCTTAAAGAAGACGTATTACTGGCAAGAATAACATCTTCTTTGCAGTGACTCGCAGTTTCCGCCAAAACTTTTCTCTTAACATTAATATCTTCAACGATAGCTTCGATCACCACATCTTCGCTTTTAAAGCCCGAATAATCTGTGGAACCGGAAATCAAAGCCATTTTTCTTTTCATCTCATAGGAATTTATTTTTTTTCGCTTAAGGGCTTTAGAAAAAATATCTTGGGCGGCCCTTAAACCCTTACCAATGGCTTCAAAATTCACATCTTTAAGTCGCACTGAAATTTCTTTTTCCGCCGCGAGTTGCGCAATACCACCACCCATGGTGCCGGCACCAAGAACAGCAACGGCTTCGACTTTATGGGGCGTTACATTTCCAGATACGCCCGTGCTCTTTTTAACCATCTCGGTCATGAAGAAAAGATTGATTAGATTTTTGCTCACATCGGTAATGGCCATTTCGCCAAAGGCCTGACGTTCGATTTTCAAACCTTTTTCTAATTTCATGCCATAGGTTTTCTTAACGACTTCTAAGGCCTTTTCTGGAGCCGGATAATTCCCTTTGGTTTGAGCAAGCAAAGCTTTTCTCGCTTGATGAAAAACCACTTGGTTCCCCAAAGGATTTTCTAAAAGAACATTCATAAAGCCCTGGGGTTTAAATCTTTTCTGTCTTTTCCCTTTTTCGATCGCCTCTTTTGCCACTTTTCGTGCGATCTCTTCTAAGATTTCTTTTGGGACACATTGATCAACTAAACCACTTTTTAGAGCTTTTGCCCCAGGTACAGTTTTTCCAGCTAAAATTATATCTAAAGAGTTTTGTAAGCCGATGACTCTTGGTAGACGTTGAGTTCCGCCAAACCCAGGTATGACTCCGAGATTAACTTCCGGAAGGCCAATTTTTGTCGAGGGGTCATTTGTGCAAATGCGATAATCGCAAGCTAAAACAAATTCACATCCCCCGCCCACACAGGCGCCGTGGATAGCGGCGATAATGGGAATTTGAAGATTTTCAAGTTCGTTATAAATCGTTTGGCCGATATTGCAGGCGTCCTCGGCCTCTTGGGCGGTTTTTAAACCTTTAATTTCTTCAATATCGGCCCCGGCAATAAAGATATTATTTTTTCTTGAAACAAAAATCGCCGCTTTATAAGTGCTCTTTCCAAGTTCAGCGATAATTTGTCTTAAGCGAAGTAAAACGCCACTTGAAAATTTATTTGCCTTTTCTCCGGGAAGATCAAGCTCCACCCAAACAATTTCTCCTTCGGGTTTAAGGCGAATTGAATCGGGAATAACTTTCACCTTTTTTAAAGCAGTATCAACTCTCTCTTTCGACGACAACAGCTCCACCTTGACCTCCACCGATACATAATGTTGCTAAACCAAATTGTACATTTCGACGCTTCATCTCTTTAAGCAAAGTCAAAACAAGCCTTGTGCCAGTAGCTCCGACGGGGTGTCCTAAAGCAATTCCACCCCCATTGACGTTTAAAATTTCAGGATTGATTTCCCCAACAGGTTCACTCATGTTCATTCGATCTTGATAAAATTTCTTAGACATAAATGCTTTTTCACAGGCAATCACTTGAGCGGCAAAAGCTTCATTGAGTTCAATTAAACCCATATCTTTAAGTTTCAAACCTGCGCGCTTAAGTGCAATTGGAGTTGCAAGTGCAGGACCCAATCCCATGCGCTCGGGCTCAAGACCTGCGTATCCGTAGGAACGAACAACGCCGAGGGGTTTATAACCTAAACTTTCCGCTTTTTCTCTGGACATCATCACAACCATTGCCGCTCCATCGGTGATGGGGCAGGCATTTCCGACGGTCACCGTTCCGTATTTGCGATCAAAGTACGGTTTTAATTTCCCTAGTTGCTCCATACTTTGCCCTTTTCTCGGGCCCACATCATCTTTTACGAAGGTGTCAAATCGAGGTGGCGTATAAACAGGAATGATTTCCTCAGCCAACCTCCCCGCCTCTTGGGCAGCTATGGCTTTAGTATGACTTCCCACCGCGAATTGATCTTGATCGTCACGCGAGATTTCAAATTCTCGCGCAAGGATTTCTGCGGTTTGCCCCATGTTTAATCCACAAAAGGGATCGGTGAGCCCGACCATTATTGCAATTACGGGTTTAAGGTCAGTCAGAGTCATATGACTTAGTTCTTTGACTTTTCCGCCTAAACTCTTAGCTCCCATGACCTTTCCAAAAGTATTTGTAAATTCTCTTGAGAATAAGAGGGGCATTTGGGACATGCTCTCAGACCCACCGGCGACGACCACATCGGCCATCCCCGCTTTGATTTTATCAAAACCTGAGGTGATACTTTCTAAAGCCGAGGCGCAATTGCGATGAACTGAGAAAGCTGAAACTTCTTTAGGCAAGCCAGAATTTAGAGCAATGACCCTTGAGATATTTACCGCATCGGCCGGAGCTCCGGTATTTCCGATAATAACTTCATCCACTACTTTAACGTCAAGATTAAGCCTTGAGATGAGCTCTTTAAGGGCCGTGCGACCTAAATCTACAGGATGAACATCCTTAAGGGTTGTACCTGCTTTTGCGAAAGGAGTTCGAACTCCATCAACAATCACAACATCACGGGGAGAAGCCATGGGAGCCGCCTTTTTTTGAAGGTTGAAAAGTACTTTATTAAGAGTACAACCCCTTCCCCAGGAGTCAAGTGCCGGAGCATTGAAAAATCGAAGGGCAGTCTAATCTAACGCAGTCGATGAAGATCGAGTTTCAGTTGGAGATCCCTTCGTGGGGCCGTGTCGTGGGGGCCCGTTGCCCCACTCCCCCACTCGCCCTTGTTGACTTCCGGAATCAAAGATTTCGGAAGTACCGTTGGAGGCAGGATCCACATTATGAAACCAGATTTACGTCGACAACGGAGCTGCGTGGACGCCATATAAGGTTTTATAACCGTTCTAACTGGGAATTGACAGTTTATGCCTAGGGGCCTATCCTCCAGAGTTGCCAATAAATCTATGGGAGAACACCGGATGTCTTTTGAAGAAGATGCGCTGAAATATCACTCAAGCGGCCGCAAAGGGAAGATCGAGGTTGTCTCGACAAAACCTTGTTACACGCAGCGTGATCTTGCCCTGGCTTACACTCCCGGAGTTGCGGAACCCTGTAAGAAAATCGCACAACACCCTGAGACCGTTTACGATTACACGGCTAAAGGCAATCTCGTCGCCGTTATAACAAATGGCTCGGCCGTTCTTGGTTTGGGGAATATTGGTCCTGCTGCAGGGAAACCCGTTATGGAAGGTAAGGGAATTCTTTTCAAGCGCTTTGCCGATATTGACGTTTTTGATATCGAGCTTAATTCCCAAGACCCCCAAGAATTGGTTAACGCGATTCGACTTATGGAACCAACCTTCGGCGGGATTAATCTTGAAGATATTAAGGCCCCTGAATGTTTTTTCATCGAAGAAGAATTAAAAAAAACAATGAACATTCCCGTCTTTCACGACGACCAACACGGCACTGCAATTATCAGTGGCGCTGCTTTCATTAATGCCCTTGAGCTCACCAAGAAAAAAGCTAAAGATGTGAAAGTGGTTTTCAATGGGGGTGGAGCAGCAGCGATTGCTTGCGCCAAACTTTTCGTAAATCTGGGTGTGCAATTAAAAAATCTTATTATGTGCGACACCAAAGGTGTTATCTATGCCGGTCGCACTGAAGGGATGAATAAATATAAAGCGGAGTTCGCCGTAGAAACCTCAAGCAGAACATTAAAAGACGCCATGAAGGGTGCCGATGTTTTTGTTGGCGTCAGTGTTAAGGGTGCCGTCACAAAAGAAATGCTTAAAGGGATGGGTGATCACCCCATAGTTTTTGCAATGGCCAATCCTGATCCAGAAATAACTTACGAAGACGCTCTCGACGCTAGAAAAGATATTTTAATGGCTACAGGGCGTAGCGATTACCCAAATCAAGTCAATAACGTTTTGGGTTTTCCGTTTATTTTTCGAGGAGCACTGGATGTTCGCGCAAAAGCTATAAATGAAGAAATGAAAATTGCAGCGGTCCACGCTCTTGCAAAATTAGCCCGAGAAGATGTTCCCGATAGCGTGTCGCGGGCCTACGGCGGCAAAAAATTTCAATTTGGCCCTGAATATATAATTCCAAAACCTTTTGATCCCCGAGTTTTGTTGTGGGTTGCACCTGCTGTGGCTCAGGCCGCAATGAAGAGCGGTGTGGCTCGTTTGCCCATCAAAAATATGGATGAATACAAAGAACAGCTTGAAAGATTACTTGGAAATTCTAAAGGGCTTATCAGAAACGTTATTAATAAAGTCAAGAATACCTCTACAGCTAAAGAGAATTCTGAAGCCATTTCCCATTTGCCAACAATCGTTTTCCCCGAAGGTTATAGCGACAAGGTTTTAAAAGCTTGCCAGGTCATTTTAGAAGAGCGCGTAGCACGACCCATTATTTTGGGTAATGAAACCAACGTAAGACAAAAAATTAAAGAGCTTCAGCTCAATCATTTGAAAGATGTTGAAATCATTTCCCCCATCAAGTCTGAGAAGTTTGGTGTTTACGCCAAAAAATATCACGATATGAGAAAACGCTTAGGACTCACCTACGTTGAAGCCGAACGTTATATCTATGACCCCAATTATTATGGCGCCATGATGGTTCATATGGGTGATGCCGATGGAATTATTAACGGTGTCACTCAATCTTATTCGGAAGGGGCGCGCCCTATTTTACGCGTCTTGGGTAAAGGTCCGGGAGAGGTCGCGGCGGGCCTTTATATAATCGTCCAAAAAAATCGCGTTCTATTTTTCGCTGATACGACTGTCAATATTAACCCCACAGCGGACCAGCTTGCATCCATTGCCATCGATAGCGCAGATACAGCGAAATTTTTTGATGTAGAGCCTCGGATTGCCATGCTTAGTTACTCAAATTTTGGAAGTAACCGTAATTCTGATACGACTAAAATGAGGGATGCCGCTGAAATTGTAAGGCGTCGTAGGCCAGATCTTATCGTTGACGGTGAGATGCAAGCGGATACGGCAATTGACCCCAATATTATTAAAGAACTTTTTCCATTTTGCGAAATTAAAGATGGCGCCAACGTCCTTATATTTCCAAATCTTGATTCAGGAAATATTTCTTACAAGCTTATTCAAAAACTGGGTGGAGCCGAAGCCATCGGACCAATATTGATGGGTGTAACAAAACCTGCTAACGTTATGCCCCGCTACACTGATGTCAATGATCTTTTGAATATGGCCGCCATCACAGCCATTCAATGTCAGACGATGAAGACTAAAAATACATAATTGATGTTTGATTTGACTCCCAGGCCTGAAATGGCCCTCATCGTTGGCGTTGGTTTAAAATCCGATGTTGATGGCGATCTTGATCAAAGCTTAGATGAATTTGGTCAGCTTGCGGAAACTGCAGGGGCTCTTGTCGTTGGCGTTCTTAAGCAACGCTTAGAAAAAATAATTCCCTCAACGTTTATTGGTTCCGGAAAAGTTGAAGAGATCGCTCGTCTTAAAGACGAATCCAAAGCGACGATGGTTTTAATCGATGCTAAACTCTCCGGCGTTCAACAAAGAAATCTTCAAGAACTTATAGGCTGCAAAGTTTTAGATCGCCAACAACTTATCTTAGATATTTTTGCCCAAAGGGCCCAAACACGTGAAGGTAAACTTCAAGTAGAACTAGCCCAACTTAAAGATCAGTTGCCACGATTGATCGGCGAAGCCGTTGCCGGTCTTTCGAGGCAGGCCGGTGGTATTGGGACAAGAGGCCCAGGCGAAACAAAACTAGAATCTGACCGGCGTCGGGTGAAAACACGGATGGAACATGTCTCAAAGGAATTAGAAAGTGTTCGACAGACCCGTGAGCTTCATCGTAAGCGAAGAAAGGCAAGTCACATTCCCCTTATTGCTTTAGCAGGATATACTAACGCCGGAAAATCCACTCTTCTCAATAAACTCACCCGAGCCGATGCCTATGTTGAAGACAAACTCTTTGCGACCCTTGACCCGACAACGCGAAAATTAAGGTTGCCCAGTGGAAAACATATCGTCGTCACAGACACAGTCGGCTTTATTAATAAATTACCAAGCCATTTGGTTGAGGCATTTAAAGGCACTTTTGAAGAGATTGCCACGGCCGATCTTATTTTGCATGTTCATGATGCTTCGCATACCTTTGAGTCACAACATGGCGGAGTTGTAACAAGTCTTTTAAAAGAAATAGGGGCTGGCGATACTCCGACAATTCACGTTTACAATAAAATTGATTTGGCCACAAAGGCCACCGAGCGTATGGGAAAGAGAGAAAATCCCTTTATTAATGTTTCGGCCATCAGTGGTGAAGGAATTGAAAAACTTCTTGAACTCATCGATCAAAATTTACAGCTGACTCTGACGTCAATTCCCGTGGACATTTATCTCCCGGCCAATGACACCACTTTGCTTTTCAAATTAGCCCGCGACGGACAAATCCTAAGCCAAGAAGAAGGGCCTAACATCATCCACCTCAAAGTCAAATTTAGCGAAGAAGCTTTAACGAGATGGGTTGAGTATATGGAGTGACGGTACCGGGTACCTTTTCGTTAAGACTTTTTTAGTTTAGTTATTTCTGATCCCGTTGCTGATAGATAAGTGAGCGAAGAGATTCTTTCTCGAATTGGGTTTGAAGATACTTTTGCATGCCTTGGGACATGGGCGTTCCATAAGCACTGACATACTCTGTCTTTGCCTCATCCACCATCACTTCAATTACGGCTTCTTTTGAGGTCCAGAAGCCTTCAACGGGATATATTTTGTGATCAATTTGCAAACTCGTTTGAAAAGCGAAAACAGCAAGGAGGGAAAGCTGGGCCACCTTCCTAAAATAAGTTAAATAAAATTCTGTGCGGGCAAGTTTTTTATGTTTTTGGACAAAGTGATTATAGGCCCCATCGGGGTTATCAATGATTTCATCGAACATGGCATCGATTTCTTCCCGGTAATTCTTGGTTTGCGTTAACTGGAATGTCGACATTCTTAAAAGAAGAATATTCCCTAAAATACGAGCCACTCTCTTTACTTCTAGGGTTATTGGGCCTACGATTCTCGTTGGAACTAGATTTGTGTCTTGAAGGGTTTTAAATACTCCCCTAGCATAAAGTTCTGTCTGCCAGCGCTGCCGAAGGATGCTGTCAGCCCCCTCTTTG
>Ga0207037_10118_pt1 | contig 27789 bp, 31 predicted proteins | sample Alteio_BWMinCont_75_FD_153268 | JGI IMG/M metagenome (GOLD analysis project Ga0207037, IMG submission 153268) | Enriched cells from forest soil in Barre Woods Harvard Forest LTER site, Petersham, Massachusetts, United States -... | ecosystem: Environmental > Terrestrial > Soil > Temperate forest >... | reverse complement strand
CGGCTATATTAATGGGGCCATCAAAGAGGATGAATACCAAAGACAAGCCGCAAGAATCGGCGAAGAACGTAATCGACTCGCGAGAGTCCAAACGGAATCGAACCAAGTAGAAAACACCGATTGGAGGGTTAATTCCAAATTCGTGTTCGAACTGGCTACTCGTGCGAAATCAATATGGGAAAAGGGATCTGAGGAAAAAAGGCTTGAGTACCTAAAAACAGTATGTTCGAACCCGCTACTCGATGGGACAACTTTGCGATTTAATTTGGAGAAACCATTTAGCCTGATCGCAGATATGCGCGAAAATCGAGAATGGTGCCCAGGGACGGAATCGAACCGCCGACACGCGGATTTTCAGTCCGCTGCTCTACCGACTGAGCTACCTGGGCCTTAAGCGAACTGAGAAAATACGGTCTCGGTAAGTGCTTGTAAAGCCTAATTTTAATTAAATGATTTTATTAACCTGAAGCCATCGTTACAGTGAAAGGCGTCCTTTGAGCCTTTAAGCTTTCCATAATGAGACCAGTTATGACTTCATCGGCGTAGAATTTTACTTAGATTTGAAGTATGGTCTTAAACTTCATTTAACGAAAAGAGAACTTCTAATGTTTGAAGAAATTAATGAATGGGAAAAAAGGGTTTTACGGGAACTCTATGACGACTACGCCCATATCTTGCGGGAAAGGCGTCTTCGTTTGCGGCCCGCTGCTATTGCTTTGACCGATTCTGACTCGTTTTGGGCTCAGTGGAACCCAATGACACGAACGATTCTCGTTTCAAGAAGGTTAATTAATAATCATAACTGGTTTCAGGTCCTCTCTATTCTCCGCCACGAAATGGCCCATCAGCTTTTAGATGAATATGGGCTTCCGGAATCAGAGAAACCCCATGGGGAACAATTTTATTTTGCCTGTCAAAGGCTTGGGGTCCCTGAGGAATACACTGGAGCCTCGGTTTGCCTACAAAGTACAAATCTTGACTGGAGAGAAGAAAAACGTGACGAGGTTTCAGAAAAGATGCTTGAGAAGGTTCGAAAGCTCCTCTCTTTAGCGACGTCTTCTAATGAACATGAAGCCCTCCTTGCTATGAATAAAGTCAGAGAAATTTATGCCAAATATAATCTCGAAGAGATTTCAAAAAAATCATCTTTTGCACACCTGACTATCACCCATGGAAAAAAGCGCATTGAGGCCCATCAAAATCGAATTATTAGTATTTTAGTAGAACATTTCTTTGTCCAAATCATCGGCACAAAACTTTTTGACGCTGATACAGGAGAGTATCACGTGGGTTTTGAGATCGTCGGCACAAGAGAAAACATACTTATGGCCGATTATGTTTATCACTTCCTCCTTCAACAAACTAACCATCTTGTTTCTGAAATGGCTAAAGAAAAGCCGCTTTCTAGAGTTCAGAAAAAATCTTATAGGCTTGGAATTCTTTCGGGGTTTTCAGAAAAATTGACGGATTCAGAAAAACAAGCCCACGCCGATGGACCCGCGCCCCTCACCGACCCTGGATCAAATCTAATTGCCAAGGCCATTACAAAATTCAAAGAGGACCCAGAACTTGAGGCTTACATCTCGCAAGTTTACCCACGGCTTTCAACTAGAGGGTCAAATTCCCAATACATTGATAATTCTATTTTCTCAGATGGTAAATCCGTTGGCAGGACAATTACACTTAACAAAGCCGTGAACGGCTCCGACGGCAACAGAGGCCTTCTTCTTAGACAGGGATAAATTATAAAACCCAAATGGCGCTGGATTCTGGCCACGAGCGCATGATCTCCGCCATACCTACGCTTCTCATTATGTGATGAATGGTGGGACCTTCGCAGACCTTCAAGCCCTTCTTGGTCATTCAACTCAAGAGATGACTCAAAAGTATGCGCACCTAGCGCCTCGCCATTTGGCAGGTAAATCAAACGTGGTGTCCATGTCGTGTGATCTCAACTGACCTCCGGTTACAAACCTGAGCGACGAAAAAGTAGTTCATGAGTCCACTGGAACCGAGGATGTCAAAAGAATTTTAAAAAGATTAGCCGAATGCCTGTTCGAGATCGGCCAAAAGGTCATTGACGTTCTCGATTCCCACACTGACGCGGATAAGACCATCATCGATGCCGAGAGTTTTGCGCCTCTCCGGCGGAACACTGGCGTGGGTCATAATCCCCGGGTGCTCCACTAAAGATTCAACACCTCCCAAAGACTCAGCAAGGGCGAATATCTTAACTTTTTCTAAGAAAGATCTCGCTACAGGCAGCCCACCCTTAACAATGAAAGTGATCATTCCGCCAAAGCCCGTCATCTGTTTTTGAGCCAAAGTGTATTGGGGATGGGATCTCAGACCCGGATAAATAACTTTCGAAACTTTGGAATGACTTTCTAAAAATTGAGCAATACGCAGAGCATTTTCTTGATGGGCGCGCATTCGAACGGCCAAGGTTTTTGTACTTCTCATCACAAGCCAACTATCAAAGGTGGCCTGTTGGTTCCCCATGGATTTTTGCAAAAAATGAAGTTTTTCTTGAAGATCCTTATCATTAACCACAGTGGCTCCCCCAACGAGATCACTATGGCCATTTAAAAATTTTGTAGTCGAATGACAAACAATATCAGCGCCCAATTTCAAAGGTTTTTGGAAATAAGGGCTCATAAAAGTGTTATCGACGGCCACTAGAATTTTTTTCGTGTGGGCGATTTTTGCAATCATCTCGATATCGACAAGCTTGAGCATGGGATTACTTGGGGTCTCAAGCCAAACTAACTTCGTATTTGGCCTTATTGCCTTCTCGAAATTTCCTTCGGCGGTCAAATCGGTAAAAGTTGTCTCAATGCCGTTAAATTTTGTAACTTTATCAAATAATCTGAATGTTCCACCGTAAACGTCGTCGGAACATACAATGTGTTCTCCCGATTTTAATAAATGGGCAATAGTTGTCGTCGCAGCACATCCCGAAGAATAGGCTAATCCAAATTTTCCACCCTCTAGGGCCGCAAGATTGTCTTCCAAAGCTTGGCGAGTGGGGTTTCCAGCCCGGCTGTAATCATAGCCTTTATGGTTTCCTGGTGACTCTTGAACATAGGTTGAAGAAAGATAAACGGGAGTCATTATCGCACCCGTTGTGGGGTCAGGTTTTTGGCCCGCGTGGATGGCCAGAGTTTCAAATTCCATTAGAGTACTCCTACTTTAAAGTCTTGTGGCCATATAAGAGATAAAATCAATCTTCGTAATAATTCGAAGTTTTTGTTTTTCTTCTTTAACAAGAGCCACATAACCCTTTGCAAATAAATCGGCTAGCTTATGAAGGTTGTCATCAAGTGTGACCAACAAAGCCGACCCTTTGATAAAACTTAGAATGCGATCATTTGGCTTAATTGAACCGTTACACAGGGGCAAAATGAGATCTCCCTCATCAATCACGCCTGAAAGTTCCCCTTCTGTAAAAACGGGCATTTGAGAAATACCTTTGTCTTTCATTCTGTTAATAACTTGCTCAACGGTGTCTGTATGGGATGCCGTTACGACATCTCCTGAGGCTTTAGGCATTGAAGCCAAAAGGTCTCTGACCGTATCTATATATAAAGGACTATCAAGGAGCCCATTTTCACGCATCCAACTGTCGTTAAAGGCTTTACTTAAATAACGACTCCCCCCGTCGGGAAAGACAACAACAATGTTTTTCTTCTCTTTTAATTTTTTTGCATACTTAAGAGCACCAACAACTGCGGATCCGCAGCTCACTCCCGCAAAAACTCCTTCTTTAATAACAAGTTCCCGGCACATCTGAAAACTTTCTTTGTCATTCACCTGAACAAATTCATCGATAAGGTCAAAATGAACATTGTCAGGTAAAAAATCTTCTCCGATACCTTCAATCTTGTAAACCTTTGTAGTTTTTCCAAGAACGCCCGTCTTTTTATAATCGGCAAGTAAACTCCCGACGGGGTCAACGCCTATAACTTGAACTTTTGGATTTTTCTCTTTTAAATATTTTGCGATGCCACTTATTGTTCCGCCAGTACCGACTCCTGCAACCAAAACATCAACTTTGCCTCCGGTTTGCTCCCAAATTTCAGGGCCTGTGGTCATATAGTGAATTTCCGGATTATCAGGGTTATTATATTGGTTGGCGTAAAAGCTATTTGGGGTCACTTCAACCAGTTTTCGCGCCACAGAATAATAACTTCGTGGATCTTCCGGCTGAACCGAAGTGGGAGTTACAACAACCTTGGCTCCAAAGGCTCTTAGAACTTGAATTTTTTCTTCACTCATTTTGTCGGGCATAACAAAGATACACTTATACCCGCGAACGGCAGCGGCGATAGCAAGGCCTACCCCTGTGTTTCCCGAGGTGGCTTCGACAATTGTTCCGCCAGACTTTAATTTTCCCGATTTTTCCGCTTTACTGACAAGATAATCTCCGACACGGTCTTTGATACTTCCGCCAGGATTAAAAAATTCAATTTTAGCGTAGACGTTAGAATCCGTTTCGGTTGCCACCCGATTTAATTTAACCAGGGGCGTGTGGCCGATTGTTTCTAAAATATTATTTTTTAAATCCATTTTCTAACTATTCGCCTTCGAAATCTAACGCCTTATGGGGATGGAGCGCTTCCAAAACTCGATTAATCCGCTCAACGGGATCATCTGTATACGGAATATCTAACTCTTTCATCTGTTTTTCAATCAGTGGTTCTGTAGGATTATCTCTTAAAAGCTCCTCTACTAACGCTTCAAGTTGCCCCACTCTTTGATTCACTAAATCCATAGTCTGGCCCTTAGTAGTATCTTGTGATTGCGACATGTTCCCCCCTTGCGCATCTCGGTTTAATGGTTATAGCCTTAGAAGTCGACCAGGTTCAAGAGGGTTATATAAACAATATGAGAGGGATATATATGATGAAGGGAATTTTAGTCGTCAGCTTGCTCTTAATTAGCGTTGGCGCCATGGCAGGTGAATCTTTTGAAGGGGTGGGAATTGTACTCTCCCAAAAAGTTGGGATTACCCACGTAGTGAATACCTTAAATAATAGCCCTGCTTCAAACGCAGGAATCAAATCCGACGAACTCATTAATGCCGTTGATGGGGTTTCAATTGTTGGGAGTGATCTTACAAAAATCGTAGGCCTTATTCGTGGCCCGGCTGGAACTCAAGTCTCTTTGACTATCGTAGATTCGCAAAATATTCATGAGCGCAATGTTCTCATGACAAGAGTTAAATTTGTGTTGGATTGCTTTATGGAAGGGACTTACCAGCTCACGACAAATGGCATAGGCAACAATCACCCCACCGCGATTTCCGGAATCATCGGAGATCAACCCGTAATGTGGAATATTATGGGTAATTCAATTTTTGGCCCCTATAAGGGGGAAACCATTAATCTCGATTATATGGAAAATGCCGGGTCAGCCATGATTATGGGCTTTATCCACGGTCAAAGAATTCAATGGTATGGAGCTGGACCAAATATATTCACAGGGAACCAGACCTGTATTCAGTAAGAAATTAATTTTCATGCATGAGGGGGGCGACCTTAACCGGTCGCCCTTTATTTTTTGTAATCTGATATGCAAAAAGGCCACCTCCGTAATTCATTATAGTTCGATTCACCTTAAGACCGTCCCGATCTTTCCATAGAAAATGGTGGTAACCCATCTTCAGAGAATAATTAATAATGGGTGTGTAACCCAGGGACACCCCATCGACAAACACTTCTCCCCACGGCGCTGAAGTAATTGTAAGAGTCGAGGGCCTAAGAAGTTCTTGGCGGGTCAAATGATCTAGCCCTATCGCTCCCGAAGTAACCAAGAGAACCGCCATGAGCATGGGTCTAAACAGAGGAAGATCAATGATATATTTGAATAATGCCCTTGAGAAATTATTTTTCTTCTTGAAGGAAAAGGTTTTTGTGAAAAGGGGCTGGAGTTCAATCTGCGAAACAGAATCCGTATTCAGATATCTCATCACTTCTTCTTGCCCACCAAAGACCTTGGGGATTGAGTTAAAAACCTCATCAATTGTTCCCCTATTGTGGGACTTAAATTGAAGGGTGAGTTCAAAAAACCTTTGCCATGGAGAATAGACTTTCCAAGAGCAGGTTCTTAAGAATTTTTTTGGATTTTTTTGAGTGAGCGGGTTACTTCCTGAAAGAATTTCAAAAACTAAAATGCCTAAGGCGAAAACATCGGCCTCTCTTGAGGTCGGGGAACCTTCCCATCTTTCGGGAGCAAGATAATCTATACTTCCCTTATTTCCCACTAATCGGGAAGTTACCCCCAAGCTTCGCGCCTGACCAAAATCTGATAATTTTATCTGCCCTAGGTCAGAAATAAGAATATTTCGCGAACTTATATCTCCATGAATTATTTTTTGTGAATGGGCAGCACGAAGAGCATCGGCAACAGCCCCAATAACGTAAGCTGCAACTGCAGGACGACTTTCTTTTCTCAAATGATTTAAGATTTCTCTGAGATTCTTCCCTTGAATATATTCTAATATCAAAGCGAACGTGTTTGAGTTAATCTTTTCATAACCAAAAGTAGTGAGAATATGGGGGTGTTTAAATTCCGTAAGACGAATACCTTCGTTAATAAGTTCAGCCATGGCTTCTGGATTTTTATTTTTAAAGACTTTAAGTACGACCTCCTGGTCGGGGAGCCCTTCCGTGTGCCTTGTATAGAGAAATATATCCGCGGAACCACCCTCTCCGAGCCTGCGCTTAAAGGTGTAGCTTGATGAGGAATTAAAATTATGCGCCAAATCCATAGGACCTAGACCCTATTTCAAAATTTAGGCCAATTTAATTGAATATCTTATGGGTCTTTGTGCTCCAGAAAGTATTTGGGGCTAGATTTGCGTCAGCCTTATGCACAAAGGCTAACGCGGCAACAGGATCGGCCTCAAAGTTTGCATAAACCGTCAAATATACTTGCCGCCAAGCCGAAGTGTTGCATTGACCCCACACGCCTGCTTGGGGACTAAAAATATTAGCTTCAATGAGTTTTCTAAGGCTTCCCGATTGAGTCAGAAGTGTCGGACAGAGGATATTGATATCTGTTATTAGTTTTTTCCGACCGGCGGTGAAGAGGCCTAATTCACTTTCACGTTTTAAAAACTTAATACATAAAATCATGGAGTCAATTCCCCCATGACCACGGTTAAGCTGCCGACACCCGGCTAAATCGTGTTCTTGGGCTTGAATCTTCTCTACCAACTTTGTTTTATTTTGCATTATCAAAAGATGGTTAAGCTCGATGAAGTGCCTTGTTAAATAAAGTTTTTGATCTCGTGGGGTCCAGGAAAATCCTAAATTAGAAAGGAATAGTAACCAGATGGTGGCCTTCAAAACCATTTTAAAACCCCCGCATCACTGAAAAAAGGAGTGGAGCAATCAAAAGCAACATAACTCCGGGCAAAATAAGAAGCATAAGGGGCATCATCATTCGGAGAGGCAGGACTTGAAGATGTTTGTCATAAGAAAGTTCCGCCAACCGGTAAAATTCTTTTTCTAGATCGGCCAAGAACTCATCAATAGGCGCACCTTTAAGTCCTTTCTCAAGTACGACAATGAAAGCGCGGCGACCCGAGGACTTCTTAAGCTCTGGGATACTGTCAATTATTGTTACCGGGTCCTGGCCAAGATCCATTCGCGCCTTCCATACCCTTAGGGCGCGAGAAAATGGATCCTTTGCATTTATGACCGCCAATTCAATGCTTCTTGATACGGTTTTCCCAGATTGCATCTTCAATCGAATGCCTTGGAGAGCTTTTAAAACATCTGGCGTGGTCATAATTCCAACTCCCTAGGCCGTGAAAGCCAAAAAACCCATCTCACTCCGCCAGAAACAAATAAAACGCTCGTTACAAGTGCCAACTTTCCACCGCTTGAGTTTAGAAAGACTAAAAAATCGGGCTGCATCAGGGCTTGCGCAAGAAAGAGAACGACAAATAAAACCACACTCACGCCCGCTTGAGCGCGCGCCTGAAGTGTCATGGCATTTTGTTTTTGATATAAACGCATCTGAAGGTGGAGAGAATGTCGAAATGAAGAGAGGATTTTGAATGTTTGAGATGAATTTTCTCCGCACGCGCGAAGTACAGTGACAATTTCAGTCTCCTGGTCGTTTGTCGGAGGTGAAATCCATTTCTCCCAAGGTCCGCGAGGAGGATTCAAATGCATTTGCGCGCGCTCAAATGACATTCCTGCGCGCATATTCATCAAGATTTGATCCAAAAAATCGGAAATAACATCTTCTATCGCAGTTTTTTTGCTCTTAATTGAAGAAATTATGCAAAAAATTGGAACTAAAAGTGCGAGAAGAAGAATTATTTTCAATTTTGTCGCCCAAAAGACGCAAAATAAAATCAGTTCACACATAAAAACGTCAATTATTTGATTCCTCCTCGTGATTTCGCATCCGAAAGATCGGAAATATGTCCGCGTAACAAAGAAAAATGCCGTCAACATGAGTAAAATGCGAACTAAAATCATCATAGTAAGTGTTGAGCAAGGATCGTTCCGAAGATTTTCTATTGACTATGCGGGCAACAATCGTACAATCTTAGTTAAGGATGTAACTGAAACATCCGAGTTTGAAAGTGAAATCACATTCAAGGGAGGATTTGAATCATGGCTAAGAAGAAAAAAGCTAAAAAGAAAACCGCAAAACGTAAGACCAAAAAACGCAGCAAAAAGCGTTAAGTCGGTTAAAGTTCTTAGCCGGATGCCGAGAGGCATCCGGTTTTTTTTTGCTTTAAATCCGCTACCTGATTAGCTAAGTTAACTGCAAGCCGGAGAGGTATCCTAATTGGTAAGGTACCAGCCTCGAAATGTGTGCCACCAATTAATCCGACGCTGTTGAAAATCCACCCCTCCGGGGTCAAGACGGTACCGGTCGACTGTGATCCCGAAGTATTGTTACGAAAGAACTAAGGAATCTGGTCTTTTGACGGTTCCATTTTAGCCGTTCGGTTTCCCTTCTTTTCCTCCCGATTCCGGCAGATTCCTTTGAGTTCTGGGCACAATTTGGGCACAAATTCATTCTCTTGACTATTATCCTCATGTTCATTGGGGTAAAAAAGAGCGTTCTTATAAATTTGTGAGCCTTGAAGACTTGTTTAAAGACTTTATTCAGGAATCTGAGGTCGAGGAGAAAAGATACTATGAAGACAAAAAGAATCATAATTAAGTCCCGTGAAGAATTTGACGCAGAAACTTTGAAAGTTGCCAGAGCACTTGATCGGGGTGAAAAGGTCAAAACTCAGAGAGGCGAGTATTTTGAATCTTTAGAGGTGGTAAGAAATTTTCTGACCGAAAAGCGCCTTGAGCTTTGGCGTGTGATTCGAGACAAAGCGCCCCCGTCACTCACAGAGCTGGCCAAGATAGTCCATCGTGATTACAAAGACGTACATCAGGATATTTCCATTTTAATTGAAGTGGGTCTTGTTGATCTCAAAAAACCAAAAGGAGCAAAAACCAGGGCATTAAAGCCGGTGAGTTTGGCAGACCAATTAGAGTTCCAGGTGGCTTAAAAGGATGACTGACCGCCACGAAATAGATGAGCCCGTGGAGCTTGTCCCCCATAATCCCAAATGGCCAGAATGGTTTTTAAAGGAAAAAATATCTCTAGAGAAAACTTTGGGCGACGACGCCAAAGCTATAGAGCATATCGGCAGTACAGCAATTTCAAACATTTGGGCAAAACCTATTGTAGATATTTTAATTGGCGTAGGTGCTGATCTTCTGAGTAAAGAAAAGCGGCAAAGCCTTATTGGCCTCGGATACAAATATTATGGTGAAGCCAACATCACGTGGAGGCTTTACTTTACAAAAAGAGGGCAAAGAAATTTTAATCTTGCGGTTGTTTCTTGGGGTGGCCCCCTTTGGCACTCAAACATCCTTTTCCGCGATTATTTAAAATGTCATCCTGATGAAAGCAGACGCTATGAGAAATCAAAAAAGACCATCGTCAAAAAAGGTTCACTCCATCTTTTTGAATATTCTGACCGGAAAAAACCGATTATCTCAAAGCTCATGAAAAACGCGGAGAAATGGTCCAGCCAACAATTGCCTCTGTTGGAAGCTTAACTTTGGTATATCCTCCGTCGTTTACAGGCATAGTGCCTGGACCGTACTGTCCGCGCATCAGCATATATGTGCACCTTGCGAAATTCTGACTTCCTGAAACCGCTCCAACGTCGTTCAAATAATACATTTGCACGACCGCAGAAGTTGTCTAGGTATCTTTCCAGCCGCTCGTGACTGAAATAGGCGCGAAGAATTGACAAGGGCAATGGCTCACAATAAGTTGTTGGAAATGGTTAGTTATTTGATAATCAAACCCATATTCGGAGAGGTATCCTAATTGGTAAGGTACCAGACTCGAAATCTGGCGCCCCGAAAGGGGCTTGGGGGTTCGAGTCCCCCCTTCTCCGCCATCCCTTAGTTAAGGTGCTGGAATTATTGAATTCAAGATTCAGTTTCCTGATTTGCGGCCTTTTGCGGCCAATCAAGTTCAAGATACTTCCTCCATTCTTTTGGTACAGACATTTAAACTCCTGAGTTCGCGGTTCGACCACACATTCTATAAGGCCATCAAAATCAAATATACACTAGGACGCATATCACTTTCTGATAGAGAAGGGGTTGTTCGAACCAAGGAATCGAATTTCCTCAAGCAGATAGTAGTTCATCCACATCAAACTCTGGAAAAACCTTTTTAATTTGAAGAAGAGTTGAAAATTCAGGATTCGCTGTTTTTGAAGATTCCAGACGTTGGTAACTATAAAGATTTTTAAACCCCATCTTATTAGCCACTTCCTTTTGTGTCATGTGGTGGCTTAAACGGAGTTGTCGTAAACAAAAGGCAAGGGCGATCCTAGGTTCCACGGAAATCCGCACAATATTTTTCCCTTTCACCATTTGTTTTGGAAGTGGAAGCACAAGTTTAGACTCGGCGGGCTCGTCCAAAAAAAGATTAAGCGCTTCTTTCATATTCTTTTGAAGCCCCTCCATTGAAACCCCTTGGGTATAACAACCCCGAAGCTCAACACATTCAGCCCAATGGCTCCGACCCTCTTTATGAACTTTAAAGTGATAGTGCATTCATTTCTCCAGTTTTCCAAGTCTCTTTAAAAGCTTTTGCTCCAGTCCCCTTTTTAATTCCCGGTGCATGGGAATCGTTTCTCTTTCACTTCCTTTGCCCAGGATGACATGGCTTCCTTTTTGGCGAAGAACAATCCAGCCCCTTTCTTCAAACAGTCGCAGCATCTCTTTTCCCGCTTAGGGGCATGGGATTCCTCTATCATTAGAATACCAATTATAGTTGGTAGGCACAAGAGAAAAAAGCCGAGTTACTGTGATCAAACCCCGATGGCAGCCCCAATTGGGGTTGAAGTGTTCAGGATTGGCTACAAAACTTTCTTGTAAAATCTTTGACTGAGATGCAAAATTAAAGTCAGAAAATGAAAAAGACTAAAGCTCGATCTCGAAAGAACCCTAAAAAAGATCCGGTGAAACCTAAGCCCGTCCACCCTTGGCGCTTGTGCCCTTATGGGCGGCATAGTGTAGTGACTCACGAGTTGCATATTCCTCCAAGTAAGAAACACCCCGACGGCATTGTCGTCCCGAGACATTTTCATTGCGCGAACAACCCGTCACACAAAGACCAACTTTATCCGAACGAAATTAACGATATTGCAGATCAACACTTTTCTGATTTAAAAGGTAAGCCCTGCTCGTTACCTCTCGGTTTTGGACGTGTCGGTCGTAAATATGACGATTTTATCGCTGGATGGACCCAATACTGGAATGAAATTCTTAATCCGAGCGAACCTCTGGATCCGAATATAGTAAAAGCACTTGTAGCAACTGAATCTAGTTTCATCGCAAACAAAATGGCAAATAGCAAAAAACCAAATAGCGCACGCGGGCTCACGCAAATTACAAATGACACCCTTAGACAACGTCAAAGGCGAAATTAAAGACCATTATGTGACAGCTACAAGAGATGAATTGAACGACCCGAACGTAAATATTTGCGCTGGTGTGAGATGGTTATTTCACAAACAGGCATTGGCTTCAAGCAGGCTTAAAAGAAACGCAACTTGGCCAGAAGCAGTTTACGAATATAAAGGGCTTTCTAGCACAAAAGTGACTAAGGCTGACAAAGATCGAATAAAGCGCATTTTCAACGATACGTATGAGGATTATCAAAAATGTGGCAAAAAATAATGGTATTGGCGATGAGTTTAAGTATTCATCCCGCTTTCGCGAAAGCGGGGCAGGCAAATGATCATTTGGCTGCCGCGAAGAAAAAATTTCCCTATTCGCTCATCGGAGAAGATTTCGGCGTTCTCGAAGAAAATGACCTTGCGGCTAACTCTTGTGAAGTCGAATCGGCTCCTCTTTTGCCAAACTCACACTTCTCATTGTACTGGCGTTGCTTCGACACCAAGGATGTCCATTTTAGGTGTGATCTTTTAGATGACGACGCACCCGTAGAGGCTCATTTACAGGGTTGGCTAAAAATAAAGGTCGAAGGGAATAATGGTCGTCATGAATACATGACTCGTCATCCGTTCGATATAGCTTCGTGCCGTAGTTATGAAAGAACATTCCTTTCGTTAACTAAAAATACTGAGCATGTCTGCATTGCTGGCAGTCTTATTAATATGAATGAGGTCGAAGGTGATGGAAAAAAATTGACGTCTTGGCTTTTTGAGAAATACAAAACAGTCAAAGGGTGCGATTCGAATTTTGCCGATGTTTGCGATATAAAGAAAATGATTAGGAACCATCACTGTGAAATTCTTTATCCAGATAGTTCGATAGCGTCTCGTTCTCCACCTCCCCATAAGAAACATGATTGACTTAAGCCACAAAAGCTAGGCATTCGGTTATAAAGTCATCCACTCGTGCCCGCCATTCACTAATCCGTACCCGGAATACAGTTAATAGTACCCCGAATTCAGTACGGAATTCTGAATTTCGGTGCAGTTAGAATCTCTTCCTCGATAGAGAAGGATTGTTCGAACTCTCGGGAGCAAGTAAAGGCGGTTTGCCTTCGCGCTCACGTTGTGAATTAAGGAGTAATCGAAAAACCTCCACAACTCGATCAAACTCCTCTTTGGTCAATTCCAAGGTCTGCCCATTTGGATATTTGTACCGCTTGTAGATTTTTTCCTCATTTATAGTGTCCTTCCTCATACCACAGCACATCTCCGTGACGGTTCTCCGTAAAAGGATAAGAAACCATAACCCGAGTCAGTTGATCGACGCTTCTGTTCATGTATGAGCGAATATCACCACCTCCAGTGTGAGCCTTCACATGTTTGGCTCGTATCCACCGTTTTCCTGTAATTTTTAATATGCGTGAATACAAGTCTACAAGATCCTTGTGTATGGGTTTGTTAAGAAATGTCCAGAAACATTGTACGCACTGAAGACTGTCTGAATTGATGAAAAGCCCAATCAGAGTAGGATGTTTAGCTAGAGCATCCTCGACCGCACAGAGAATCGCATTCATTTCAGCTCTTGCTACCCGATTATCATAGGGCAATACTTTAAAGCCCTGAATTGTACCGAACGAACATTTCCCTCGCCAAGCAACTTGTGTGCATTTAGATTTTGGACGTACGCTTGCATCGGTATAAATTGTTATAAAGTCACCGACCTGCTTATTCATTTTCATGTCTACTCATTCTATAGAGAATAAACTCTGTAAAGCCGAAGCAAATTTTTGAATCTTTTCAACTGATGGGGCTGGGACCTTCAAAAATACCTGTCCCGTTTTATCATCTATTTCGAAAATGGATGGGTTCTTGCGAGACCTTTTTTGTTCATCCGTCATATCGCGACTCGATGAATGTTCCGTAGACAAAGCTTGAAGCATCTGCAGCCCGACCTGCAACAAGGGGCCCCAAGGGCCTTCAGTATCCTTTTGCGCGACTCTTGAACTCGATTGTTGAATCTCTGTTTCTGTCGCAGTAGCGCGCGCGTCGACTACTACTCTGTTTGCTGATTGAGGTTTGCTGCCCGCAGAATCCATCACCGAAGTGACCACTTGGTTTTGCTTGTCGCTCTCGCTCAAATCCTCTTGACCCATTGAGGCTGGGACAGCAGTGGTTGCCTTTTCGACACTCTCCATAAATTTTGTCAGACGAGATCCACCAAGGAAGATTTCCTTTTGCCCACCATCGAGAACCCCTGAGAAGAGAGATTTTTTAAACGCTAAGGTTTTTAGCATTCCCTCTTCAATGGTTCCTTGCGACACTAAATTGTAAACTTGCACAGGTTGTTTTTGTCCCAAACGGTGACTGCGACCGATCCGTTGTTCAAGAATGGCGGGGTTCCAAGGTTGGTCCATATTTATAACAACGTTCGCTTTTTGCAGATTGAGCCCAACTCCCCCAGCATCTGTCGAGAGAAGAATTTGACACTTTGGATTGGTCATGAATTTCTCGATGACATTTTTTCTTTGTGTTCCATCAAGGGAGCCATGAAAATAAGCGAAATCAAGTTTTCGCTTCTCTGCCCACTCTATGACGAGCTCATGGGTGCGCAGCCACTGGCTAAAAATGACAGCTTTGTTGTCAGGTGACTCAAAAACATCATCTAAGATCTTAAAGAGTTCTGTAACTTTATTTTGGTGACGAGTCGTGCGATCAAGAAGAAATGTGCTGTTGCAAGACATTCGCATACTTTGCAGAGCCGACATGAGACGTTTTTGGTCTGTGTCAGATAAAAAACGCATACGCTTCCACTTAGCAACAATTTCAGCAACGGCCTTCGCGTACTCTTGGTGGCAATCCATCTGTTCTTTGGTCATCGGAACGAAAAAAGTTTTTTCTATTCGTGGCGGGAGTTGACTTAGCACTTTGGCCTTGCTACGCCGAAGGAGAAGTCCTTGCAAGCTTTCGTTAATCCGGTCCAAATTTTTGTAACCAATAACCTTGCCGATTTCGTCCGTGTTTTGATGCTCTGATAAAAAACGAAAAAGAGGTCCAAAGTGAAATCTGTCAACGAATTCCACTAGCGAGTGAAGCTCTTCGACGCGGTTCTCAAGCGGAGTCCCAGTTAAGACAATGCAATGCTGTGCTTTGAGCTTTTTAACATTTTGCGCAGTACTGGTCTTCCAATTCTTGATCCGTTGTGCCTCATCCAAAATGATTAAGTCAGGTTCCCAGGCGTTGAGAGAATCAAGATCGCGTCTGACAACGTCGTAATTTGTGATCTTGAAAAATGTTGGAGTCTGCATAAGCTCACGTCGCCTGGTCCCAAATCCTTCAATTACCTCCGTCGACCTATCAGAGAACTTGCCAATTTCTGACTTCCACTGATGTTTGAGCGAGGTTGGCGTAACGACAAGTACCCGTTCCACTCCTGCCGCACGCGCAAGAATCTCACAAGCTGCAATCGCCTGAATGGTCTTACCAAGACCCATCTCATCGGCGAGCATGCAACGGCCATTTAGAGCAGCAAAAAGAGCACCATCTCTTTGGTAATAATAGAGATCTGTTTTTAATAGAGACTTCCAAAGATCTGATTCGGACCCCTTGGGAAAAAGTTCTTTGACTCGATTTCGCAGCCCCGTGCGATCACGCAGTTGGGCAATGTATTCAACCGCGTCCTCGCGAAGACGAAGTTGAGAGCCTGTCGCCGCAAACTGCTTAACAAACTCAGAAAACTTTTCATGAGCCATGTCTTTAAGAACATATTCGCATCCAAGCTCGATGGACTCAAAGTAGCTGTTAATAATTTTTAAAGACTTAGGACTCAGACCATACCCTGGCCGAAGCATGACCTGTCGTCTGCTGCCATAGCGAATTTCTACCTGCGATAGATGAGATTGTAATGGTTTTTGCAGGGCAGACCTATAGCCTTTGTTCCTTGATAGCACGCGCAGGGCATATTCAATGTGTTTGCATGTTCCTAGCGTGTTGATCTGATAATCTGGGCAGGCGCAATAGTTATCATGGGGCTGAAGCCCGCGGATCTCCAAATCGTAGCGATTTTGATTGGAAAGATTTTTCACCACAAAATAAGGGTTTGGTTTTTCGTATGTTTGGTTCTCGCTAGGCTCTAACCTAAACTTTTGTGTGAAACTAAAATTGCGTCGCAAAGCCGATTGCCATTCCTCAAGACTCATGTCATCTGGTTTACGTGTCGCACTGATTTTTTTCGGGGAGTTCTTGGATTTTGCCTTTGTTGGTCCAGGTGAAGATACTTTTTTCTCTTTTGTTTGTCCCGCTGACTCTCTTTGAACTGCCATTCTCCCCCCCAATTGGTTTTTATTGGGATCGAGGATAAACGAAGTGGAAATATGGGTCAATAAATCTTGATCAAAGAGTGTCCCACTCTCCCTCAGTCCAAATCGTGCCTATTCTTTTATGCGGCAAATTCGAGACATTCAGTTATAAAGTCATCCACTCGTGCCCGCCACAAGCAATTAAAAACACTAGGTTTTTATAATTTTTGAGCTCTTGGTTTCAAATATAATATTTCAATATTGAAATATTATATCAAATGTATTATCTTTGAGATGTGTGGAGCGTTGAAATGGAAACACAGCAAGCGGAGCAGGGATTAGAGGCCTTAATTAAATCAAAGGCCCTGTCGGAATCTGACCAATTTGTGATTGCCGCTTGGACACGTCAAGTAATGTTTCACGGACCAGAATCGCTTAGTATTGATCCGAAGTGGGCAGATCATGAACTTTATGAAGATTGGAAGGGTTATCGCTCTTCATCGTTTTCCATTGCTGGAAGAATTATTTATCGGATTGAAGACAAGGTGGTAAAGGTGAAAGTTGCTCGTATTACGAACGATCATAATTATAAAAGGAGTAAGTGAATGAAGACAAGTAAGAGGAAAAGCCCACTAGATATTGTGAAAAGTCCAAAGACAACGGGTCAATTGATAAAAGCCTTTAGACTGAATTTTGATATTTCTCAGATGGATCTAGCCTCGATTTGTGGAATTACCCAAGCGAATCTTTCATCAATTGAAAATGACAAACGTGAGATAGGCGCAGATGTTGCTTTAAGAATGTCTGCTGCTTTGGGATTGGCTCCGGAGATTATTTTATACCCGAGTGGATACGAATCGCAGCCTCAATTCATTGAAACAAAACGCCGAGCTTCAGTTTTGCGTAAACATGGGTGAGGCCTAGGGCAAAAAAGATTTCAAAAAGGGAGACAGAACCTTTGTTCGTTAAAGCCAAAGAAATCACAAAAAACAAAGTTATGTATTGGGGCGAAGACGGCTCAAGTGTGACCTATGTTGGTGGAAATCGAACTGGCGAAATCAAAATCCTGGCGGTACCCATGAATGCCGGTTAACCAGTATCCCGGGGTACTGTAGAAGGTCCCTGAGTCTACCCGCCAAAACCTTCAACCCGAGAGACCGTGACTCCAGTATAATAATATTTGAGAATGTCCTCTGCCGACCATTGAAACTGTTTAGAGAAATAAACGGCACCCATTTGAGACAAACCTCTTCCGTGACCGTGGCGAGCAAGAGCTTTTGTCCCGGGATCGTTCTTTGCCACTAAGTAAGGTACGCCAGGGACAGTCTCAGTTTTACCGCCGGCACAAGCATGGTATTCGGCATGGATGATTTTCCCCTGGTACAGAATAAGTTTTCCAAAAGTTGATTCGACGGCGTAGTTGGTCTCCGGGGTTTCACTTTTTGTTCCAATATAGACTTGGCTTTCTTCAGTGGAAAAAATTTCATAACCATTATTCTCAAAAAATTTAGTATAACGAGCCATTATTTTCCCAAATAACGCGTAGGTTTCGGCTGCAATGCTTTGTGCCTGTAACGCCGTCATCGCTTTTCGATCAGACCCTATTTCATTTTTAATGACTCCTCGAAGATAATCTTTAATTTCCACAATGTTCACAGCGTTGACAAAGTCGTTTCCGTTTGGCCTCTGTCGTTTTGATATTTTGAAAATGCCACGATAGGAATAACACTTTGCTCCCAAAATAAGGCGCCGATTCCAACAAGCCTTTATTGAAGTAGTCCTGTCAACAGCCGGTACTCGAACCAGAACATCGTCAAAGGGAAGGGAGGCGCGATCTATTTTCATTACACCACCAACGCCGACTGAATTGTCGCTAAGATCAAAAGTTATGTTGTGGCCCGTGGCGAGGATTTGATTGTCGGACAACCTAATCAGTTCAAGGGGGTCAGAGGATGACAATTCAAATTTTCTTGGATCTTTTGCGGCAGGATAGATTTTTTCCGTTTCTTTAATTCCAGATAGGTTGGGGAAGATGTTAACCCAAAGATGATTGTAGTCATTAAGATTACCAAGCTTTGCAGTTTGCTTTAGGACAACATTCGGTTCAAGGGGCTTTACAGCTCCAGGGGGCTGATAAGGGGAATCAAAAAACTCGAGGTTACTTTTGCCGACTTGGCTAAGGACTTGAAGGTCCGCTGGCATGTCTTTATTTTTGGAATTGCCGTAAATGGGGCTTTGGCCTTTGGGGTTGGTCATTTCGGGAGGAATACTTATAGCCTCTGGGAAGGTGGGCGATGGTACTGTTACTTCGCTGCTCGGAATACTTTCCTTTGGAGCACTTCCAGATTGACCGTAGCTATCCTTTCGCCCACAAGCTGCCAACGAAATTAAAATCAAAATTGTGCAAGGTCCTACCACTTTTTTCATCGTTTGAAGTAACAGCAATGCCTATTCCAATCCAAAGGGGGGCAAGACTCAATAGGGTGGTGATAAGTAGGAAATTTTGTAAATTGGTTAAAATAGTGTCGTAAAAGGTCGCTGAGAAAAACCGACTAGCACCTTATATCGTCCGCAATTCACTAGCAAAATCCGGCATCCGCCAGGGTCCGGATCTCAAATCAATTTTATTATGGTTAGATAGTAGGTCGCACGCTTGCATTGTTATAGCTTAATGAAGCTCGTCATTTGGGTCGGAGTCGCTCTTCTTCAGATCTTGTTCATAAAATTAAATTTCTTAAACTCCTTAGAAAAAATAAGTCTCGGATTTCATTTAGCCGCTTATCATTTTTTAGAAAAAATCCCTTCAAGCTGGAATTGGTTTTTTGAAGCCATACTCATTGGAAGAAATGAGGGCTTAAGGGGTCGGCCTGAAATGCAGTCTTTTTTTACCCTTGGCATTTATTATTTGTTGGTGGTATCAGGAATTCATGTCCTTGCATTGGAAAAGGCCCTTCAAAAGTCATTCCGGTTTTTTCCAACGAAGGTAAAAAATAGGCTGGTTTTTTTCTCTTTGTTGGTGTTTTGTTTAATAAATAGAAACCAACCCCCTTGTTTTCGAGCTCTGATCTCATATCTTTTAAATAAAAATATGGGGACAAAGCCTGTCCTTCAAGGTGATCTGCAATTTATTATCACTTGTCTGTGCCTTTCTATTCAACCTGCTTGGATTTCATCTCTGTCCTTTCAATTGTCCTGTGCGGCCACACTTGGAATAGCGATGGCCTCCTCATTTAAAGTCAAACATCATTTTGGGCGACGGTTGCTTTCAACTGTGTTGTGTACTGTATCAATGGGCCCACTTCTGTTTTACATTCAACCCTGTGTCTCATGGTTGATTATACCGGCAAATATTGTCGCTTTACCCCTTTTTGAAGCCTTAATTATGCCGATGTCGCTAATAACAGCAGTTGCACAACCTCTTTACCGAATTTCAGAAAAAATTCTTGCCGCTATTTTTAAACTTACAACATACTTCGCGTATTTTGAAAAACCCGCATTGTGCTTGGATGAGCAAAAGCTTAAAGCCTGGGGTTTGATTTATATCGTTGCCTTGTATTCTATCTGGCGCCTTATTATTCCAATGTTTTATTCTACGAGATTTTGGCAAGAGCAAGATCGCGTCCATGGGCCGCTTAGAAAATTTTTGCTTTGATGCCTTCTTTTTGAAGAAAATCCTTGATGGCTTGTTTATCCATAGGTTCCAGACGCCACAATAACTTGTAAAGAAGTTCAATAGTCGCTTGGCCTTCGGGAGTGCGGATGCGTTGGGTGAGATCATGAACATCGCCAGAAATTTCAACCATGTTTCTTAATAGCTTTGAAACCTCGACGTTCTTCGTTGTTTTATCAAGTTGAACAAGGGCTCCGTTCATATTTGTTACAAGATGATCCAGAAGTTCTAAGGTATGCGTGACACTTCCCTCATTTTTCGAAACCATATCTAAAAGTTTTCCAGCCAGTCCATAACCTTGAGAGAGAAGTTGGTCTATCCTTGGGGGATCTTCACCACGCAGTGTAGCTCCAGGGTCGAGAACAGGTGATCCCAAAGAGCCCGGAGTAATTTCCAAGAATTTTTCTCCGATAATGCCCGCAAGATTAATAAAAAACTTACTGTCGGCACGCAAAGTTTCTTTAGCTTTTTTTGAAACGCTAATTTTTATTTTTAGTTTTACTTCCTGACCTACGCTATCTTTTTGATCGGGAACAAAGTCGATGGCCTCTACTTTTCCAACTTTAATCCCCATGACTCGAACCGGTGATCCAACTTCTAATCCTCCCGCAAAATTATATTGGACATATAAAGGATAAGAATTTGAAAACGGATTCACAACCCCCATAAGCCACGCAAAAACTATGACCATAGCAACGGCTGCGGTAAAAAGAAGGCCAACTCTTGTTTCGTTCTTCATAAAAATCCTTAGTAGAGATAACTGAAGAGCCAGGTCAAAATGAAGTCGAGTATAATAATACTTACCGCATTGGTGACAACGGCTTTTGTTGTGGCCCTTCCTACGCCTTGGGCCCCTGGCTTACAGTTCAGACCGTAGTAGCAGCTCACCACGGGAATAACAAATCCAAAAACTCCACCTTTTACTAGAGATAAGAGAACATCTTTAAAGGAGGTAAACCGGTTCATCGCAGATAAAAAAGTTCCGAAAGAATAGCTCAGATCTCTAATACTCACTAGCATTGCAAAAAAAAGGCATGCTGCATTTGCAAAAACGGTGAGAGCCATGGCGGAAAAAACTGTGGCAATCACCCTGGGAACAACCAGAAATCTCACGGGGTCGAGCTGGAGGAGCCTCAAAGCTTCAATTTGCTCCGTGATTTGCATTATTCCGAGTTCTGCGGCTATTCCTGCGCCCACTCGGGATGTCAGAAGAAGGGCCGTAATCACAGAACCAAGTTCTCTTAAGACAAGAAGGGCAGCGAAACCCGGGACCATATTGGCCGATTGAATCACAAGCTTCATATGATAAGCGTATTCTAAAATTGTAACAACGGCGGCAAAGCTAATTGAAAATAAAACCACTGGAGCACTCCGCACCCCGATTTCATTGAGTTGAAAAATAATTTCTTTTTTTCTCCAGGGAGGAGAAAATAATTTTAGTATGAGCTCCGTAAAATAATTTAAGAATGAATTTAACTCGACCATAAATTACCGACAGCTCGAGACAAGTAACTTGTGAACCAATCTACGAGAACAATTCCAACCATTGTTGAAAGAGCCGTGGTTATTACGGTTCTCCCCACACCCTTTGCGCCGCCCTTTGTATAATACCCTTTGAACGTACAGATGCTGGCGAGAAGAAAACTAAAGCAAAAACATTTGAATAATCCGATAAAAACGCTCGAGGCCGTAACAAAATGAGGAATGGCGTTTAAATATTCCTGAGGGCTCATTCCCGCTACCAGTTGCCCTAAAGTCACTCCACCTAAAATAGACATAAGAAGCCCGGCAAATAGCAAAATAAAGCTACTTATGATAATGGCAAGAAACCTCGGCAAAACGAGATATTCTATCGGGTCTGTCCCAAGGCACCTTATGGCATCGATTTGCTCGGTGACCCTCATGGTACCAAGCTCTGCCGACGTGTACGCTCCAATTTTCCCACTTAACATGAATGCTATAAGAAGAGGCCCAAGCTCACGAATTGTCGCACTTGTTGCAAGGCCACCCAAGACGCTAAGAGCTCCAAATTCTTTAAGTTGGGAATTAAACTGGACCGACATTATAGCGCCAACAAAAAATCCAGAGAAAGCTGTGGTGACCAGGGCTTGAGTCGTTACAAGATAAATTTGTTGGAAAAGAGCCGAACGATTTACAGAATTTTTTAAAATTGTTCTAAAAACTTCTCTCAAAAATAAAAGCCCTGCGCCGAGTTCCTGAAAAATCATCATGAGATGAGAAACTCCTTCACAAGGGGGATTTTTGAATTTTTAATTTGTTGGGGTTTTCCCTCTTCGACGATCTTGCCCTGATCTAAAATCACAATGCGATCCCCAATTTCGAGGGCACAATGCATATCGTGAGAGACAACAATTGAGGTCGTCTCTAACCTATGGGAGAGATTTAAGATTAAAGTGTTAATTGAATTTGTGGTTACTGGATCAAGACCTGTCGTAGGCTCGTCAAAGAGTAAGTATCTCGGATTTATCGCCACAGTTCTCGCAAGGCTCACTCTTTTTTGCATCCCATAACTAATCTCGCTCGGCAATTTATTCTCAATGCCATCTAAGTTCACAAGAGCCAAAGAGTCCGAAACAGCGACTTTTAATTCTTCGTCTGAAATTGTCGGGAAATGCCTACGCACCCCGAAGGCCACATTCTCAAAAACACTTAGAGAATCAAAAAGGGCGGGGTGCTGAAAAACCATTCCACATTTTTTTCTAATGGGAAAATATTTTTCCTCTGACAGTTTGGAGAGCTCTTCATTATCCAACCAGATTTCGCCACTGTCGGGACTTAGGAGCCCCACAATATTTTTAAGCAGAACTGATTTTCCCGTCCCGGAGCGGCCTAAAACAAAAACAATTTCGCCGTCAGAGACAGAGAGGTCAATTCCGTCCAGAACTTTTCTCCCAGAAAAACTTTTTCGGAGATTTTTAATTTGTAGTGCCATCGCTCACTTTTCCCTGAATGAAATTTTGAACTCTGATATCTGGAAAGTTCCTCGTTTCTTCCGGAGTTCCCATAACAACCAAAGAACCCTCCATAATCATAGAAATCCTGTCACCCATTTGATAAGCACGATTCATATCGTTTGTGACGGCAACAATAGTTGTTTTGAACTCTTTTTTTAATCTTAAAATAAGTTCAACGATTATCTTACTGGTGATAGGGTCAAGGCCCGCCGTTGGATCGTCATAAAGAATTATTTCCGGGCGCAAAATAAGAGCCCGCGCAATTCCAAGACGTTTTTGCATCCCACCAGAAATTTCATGGGGCAACCGGTCCTTTGCTTGATCCAGCTCAACTTCCTTTAAGGCGTCATGGACACGATCTTGAATTTCGTTTTCATTTAAAGATGACGACTCTCGAAGTGGGAAAGCCAAATTTTCGCTAACACTTAAAGAATCAAAGAGGGCGTTCTTCTGGAAGACCATTCCAAGGCGACACGACGGCTCAATTTGAACTCGACCAGAGCTAGGGACGACGAGTCCAGCTAGAGTTTTTAAGAATACAGATTTTCCAGCCCCACTAGACCCAAGAATGACCAAAGCTTCGCCACGACGCACAGCAAGATTAATATTGCTAAGCACTGGCTCATTTTTATTAAAGGAAACATTTACTCCTTCAAGTATAATTACCGACATACTAACGTCACACGAGTTTTGTTGCTGAGATTTATGTTGATTGCAGCAAGCGCCTGACTTACACATTTCGAGGAGGCTTTAATGCCAAATTTTGAAAAAATCAAAGTTCCAGCCGGTGAAAAAATCAAAATTCTCTCCAATGGAAAAATTCAAGTCCCCGACCATCCCATTATTCCTTTTATAGAGGGAGATGGAACGGGAGCTGATATATGGAAAGCGTCAGTTCGTGTCTTCGATGCCGCCGTAGAAAAGGCGTACCACGGAAAAAAGAAAATTGCATGGTGCGAAGTTTATGCTGGAGATAAGGCTGTCCAAAATTATAACGGCAATTCTTTTCCCACTGAAACCCTTGACGCTATCAAAGAATTTGTTGTGGCTATAAAAGGTCCACTTTCAACTCCCGTGGGTGGGGGGATGCGATCCCTTAACGTCGCCTTAAGAAAAGAATTGGATCTTTACGCCTGTATTCGTCCGGTGAAATGGTATCCCGGAGTGCCGTCTCCTGTTGTTCATCCCGAAAAAGTGAATATGACTATTTTCAGAGAAAATACTGAAGATGTTTATGCTGGCATTGAATGGAAAGCGGGATCTCCAGAGGCCAATGAAGTCATTGCTCTGGTTCGTAAATTTAAAAAAGATATCCGTGAACTCAGTGCTGTGGGAATTAAACCCATGAGCGAATTTGGATCTAAACGCCTTGTTCGTAAGGCCATAAAGCACGCCATCGAAAATAAATGCCCCAGCGTCACTCTCGTTCATAAAGGTAATATTATGAAGTTCACCGAGGGGGCATTTAAAGATTGGGGTTATCAAGTTGCAGCCCAAGAGTTCGCAGACGTCACTGTGACAGAGACCGAAATCAGCGAAAAATTTAATGGTAAGGCGCCTTCTGGAAAAATTGTCGTTAAAGATAGAATCGCAGACAATATGTTCCAGCAAGCCTTATTAAGGCCCGAAGAATATAGCGTTCTCGCCACACCCAATCTCAATGGAGATTACATCAGCGATGCCCTCGCTGCCCAAGTGGGTGGATTGGGGATAGCACCGGGTGGAAACGTGGGTGACGGATTTGCTGTTTATGAAGCCACCCACGGAACAGCACCTAAATATGCGGGCCAAGACAAAGTAAACCCTGGGTCAGTCATATTAAGTGGCAATATGATGTTTGAATATATGGGTTGGACTGAAGCGGCTCAACTTATTGAAAAGGGTTTCACCAAAACCATTGAAAAGAAAACTGTAACCTATGATTTTGAACGCCTTATGAGCGGCGCAACATTATTGAAAAGTTCAGAATTTGCCACGGCCATTATTTCAAATATGTAAAAGGCGAGGAGATAAAATGTCAGCGAAAAGAAATAAAATCACCGTTGTTGGAGCAGGTTTTGTAGGATCAACCGCCGCCCATTGGGCCGCAGCTAAAGAATTAGGCGATGTTGTTTTAGTCGATATTAATGAAGGTGTTGCCAAAGGGAAAGCCCTTGATCTCTTTGAGGCTTCTCCCGTTGAACTTTTTGATTCAAGGATTACGGGGACTTCAAACTACGCCGACACCGCAAACTCCGACGTTGTGATTTTGACTGCGGGCCTTCCTCGAAAGCCTGGGATGAGTCGCGATGATCTTCTCGCCACAAATTCAAAAATTGTAAAAGAATGCACCGAGGGGATAGTTAAATATTCTCCAAATTGCGTCATTATTGTCGTTAGTAACCCTCTCGATGCTATGGCTTATGTTGTAAAACAAGTTTCCGGTTTTCCGCGTAATCGAATTATTGGAATGGCCGGGGTCCTTGACGGAGCACGTTTCAAATCCTTTATCGCGGAAGCCTGTGATGTGAGCGTTAAAGACGTTCAAGCCTTTGTTCTTGGCGGTCATGGAGATACTATGGTCCCCATGCCAAGACACTGTTCCGTTGGCGGCGTTCCTTTGACAGAAATGCTTCCAAAAGCAAAAATCGATGAGCTCGTAACACGCGCTCGTAATGGCGGGGCTGAAATTGTTAATTTATTAAAAACAGGAAGTGCTTACTACGCCCCTTCCGCAAGTGCGGTTCAAATGGCCGAGGCAATATTAAAAGACCAAAAAAGAATTTTACCTTGTGCCGCCCTTCTTGACGGAGAGTATGGCGAAAAGGGAATTTTCGTCGGGGTTCTTGCTAAACTTGGCGCCGGCGGAATGGAAAAAGTTATTGAACTTAAACTCAATGATGAAGAAAAAGCCGGTCTTCAAAAGAGTATCGCCGCCGTTAAAGAACTTGTTGGCGCACTCAAACTCTAATTTTTAAAGGAATAAAATGAATATCCATGAATTCCAGGCGAAAGCCCTCCTCGCTAAATTAGGTGTTGCCGTTCCGGAAGGCAAGGTCGCAACAACTGTTCCTGAAGCCGTGGCCGTGGCAAAAAGTTTAAAAACGAGCGTTTGGGTTGTGAAAGCTCAGATTCATGCCGGCGGCCGAGGCAAAGGGGGTGGCGTAAAAGTTGTAAAATCCATAGAAGATGTGGAAAAAGCAGCCAGCGCAATACTGGGCATGACCCTAGTCACCCATCAAACTGGCCCTGAAGGAAAGAAGGTTCACAAACTTCTTATTGAACAAGGCTGCAATATTAAAAAAGAATACTATGTGGGTTGCGTTGTCGACCGCGCTTCATCAAGGGTTGTGATGATGGCAAGCTCCGAGGGCGGGGTGGAAATTGAAACGGTGGCCGAAAAAAATCCAGAAAAAATACATAAAGAAATTATTGACCCCGTAGTTGGCCTTGCTCCCTTTCAAGCGCGAAAATTAGCATTTGAAATTGGAATCCCAAATGAAGCCATTGGTAAGGCTTCTAAATTTTTCTTGGCACTTTATAATGCCTTTATCCAATACGATTGCTCCATTGCGGAAATAAATCCCCTTGTTCTCACTGCTGAGAATAATATTTTGGCTCTCGATGCTAAATTAAACTTTGATGATAACGCTCTTTTTCGTCATCCAGATATCCAGGAACTTCGGGACCCCACTGAAGAAAACGCCGCGGAGTTAGAAGCTGCACAACATGAATTAAATTATGTAAGCTTAGAGGGAACAATTGGTTGCCTCGTGAACGGCGCCGGGCTTGCCATGGCCACAATGGATATTATTAAACTCGCCGGCGGCGAACCCGCAAACTTCTTAGATGTTGGCGGTGGCGCCGATAAAGAGCGCGTAACCCGTGCTTTTAAAATTATTATGTCAGATACAAAAGTAAAAACTATTTTTGTTAATATTTTTGGCGGCATCATGAAATGTGACATTATTGCTGAGGGCATTATTGCCGCAGCTAAAGAAGTAGGTCTTAAGGTTCCCCTCATTGTTCGACTTGAGGGAACAAATGCCGATAAGGGAAAAGAAATTTTAAGTAAATCTGGGCTTAAGCTCACCGTCGCCGATGGAATGGGCGATGGAGCAAAAAAAGCCGTGGCTGCGGCAACTGGGGTTCAATTATGAGCATTCTCGTTAACAAAAATACTAAAGTGATTTGCCAAGGGATCACCGGCGCCCAAGGTACTTTTCATACAACTCAAGCCATCGAATATGGAACCAAAATGGTCGGTGGCGTCACTCCCGGAAAAGGGGGAACGACCCACGTTGGTGTCCCCGTTTTCAATACTTTAGAAGAGGCCGTTAAAAAAACTGGCGCCACGGCGAGCGTGATTTATGTTCCGCCCCCTTTTGCTGCCGATGCCATTGAAGAAGCTATTTATGCAAAATTAGAGCTTGTGGTTTGTATCACCGAAGGAATTCCTGTCGCTGATATGATCAAAGTTAAGCGCATGCTCACTAGCCAAACAAAAACGAGACTGATCGGCCCTAATTGCCCCGGTGTTATTACCCCAGGAGAATGCAAAATTGGAATTATGCCGGGCCACATTCATAAAGCGGGCCGCATCGGCGTTTTATCGCGCTCTGGAACATTAACTTACGAAGCCGTAGGGCAATTAACAAAATTAGGAATTGGTCAGAGCACATGTGTTGGAATTGGTGGCGATCCCGTCAACGGGACCAACTTTATCGACATGTTAGAGATGTACCAAGCTGACCCAGGAACTGACGCCATTATTATGATCGGTGAAATCGGGGGGTTCTGCTGAAGAAGAAGCCGCTCAATGGATGAAAAAGCATATGAAAAAACCCGTTGTGGCTTTTATCGCGGGTGCCACAGCCCCTCCCGGAAAACGCATGGGTCACGCAGGAGCTA
>Ga0207037_10100_pt1 | contig 27906 bp, 31 predicted proteins | sample Alteio_BWMinCont_75_FD_153268 | JGI IMG/M metagenome (GOLD analysis project Ga0207037, IMG submission 153268) | Enriched cells from forest soil in Barre Woods Harvard Forest LTER site, Petersham, Massachusetts, United States -... | ecosystem: Environmental > Terrestrial > Soil > Temperate forest >... | reverse complement strand
GGCTTTATGCCCGCCACACGGGAGGGACCTTTGTTCTTCGCGTTGAAGACACCGATGAAGCGCGAAATACTCAGGAAGCAGTCGAGGTGATCTTTTCCGGGCTGAAATGGCTTGGCTTAAATTGGGACGAAGGTCCTCAGAAAGGTGGCGACCATGGACCTTATTTTCAGAGCCAGCGGAAGGCGATCTACCAAAGTTACGTACAAAAACTCCTCGACGCAAAACTAGCCTACGACGACAAAGGAGCAATTCGCTTCAAGCTGCCAAAAAAGATCATTCAGGTTCCCGATCTGATTTGTGGAACGATTGATTTTGATCTTACACCGGAGCCAGACATGACCATCGTCCGTCCTGATGGCTCATTCATTTTCCATCTGGTGAACGTCGTGGATGATTTGGAAATGAAGATTACTCATGTGATTCGCGGCGAAGATCATCTTTCCAATACACCCAAGCATCTTGCGCTTTTTGAAGCCTTCGGCGGGAAGCCTCCAGCGTATGCGCACATTCCGCTTATTCTGAATCGAGACGGAAGCAAAATGAGCAAGCGTGATGAAGGCGCTGCTGTGGGCGACTATGCCGTCAAGGGATTTGTTCCTGAAGCCGTGCGCAACTATCTCTCACTGCTCGGGTGGTCGCCGAAGGATAATCGCGAAATCCTTGAGATCGCTGAGACGATCCGACTTTTTGACCTTCCTCAGGTGAATCGGCACAACGCCCGGTTCGACATGGATAAATTGCACTGGATGAATGGACAATATATCACCCAAATGCCTCTGGATCGGTTTGTTGAACTGTCCCGTCCCGTTCTTCTCGAAAAGAACGTGATTACTGAATCTACGGACGTGAACATGGTCCGTCAGGTGCTCGAAGTCGTCAAAGAGAAAATTAAAATGCTCGCTGACTTGCCGCTTTGGACATCCTATTTTTTCAGCGATTCCATCGCGTTCGATCAAGAAGCTGTCGAAAAAACGTTAAAAAAGGCGGGCGCAAGAGAGCGGCTTGCGGAGATCCGAACGAAATATGAGAAAACCGCACCCTGGAGTGCGGCGCAACTTGAGGGCGATCTCAAGGCTTTGGCGTCGGAAAAGGGATTGAAAACAGGCGAGTTCATTCATCCATGCCGAGTCGCCTGCAGCGGCCGTGCGGTGGGTCCGAGTCTCTATCACATGCTGGAAATTCTGGGCAAGGATCGTGTTCTCAAGCGTCTTGCGGATGCGCCGTGATGGCGAAAAAGTCGTCCTTATCTCCAAACTATTTACAAACCGAGCCGTTTGAATGTCTGTCGAATGTGACAGAAGTGCGCGGAGTCGTCGAATAGGTGCTTAATTTCCTCGGAACCGAAGAATTTGCGCATCTTTACATTTCGGTTGAGATGATCCTCGAAGTTCGCACCAGACGGGTCACGCCATGCGCTCATCGCGCATTCTTGGACGAGTTCGTACGCCTCTTTGCGCGGAAGCCCTTTGTCCGTCAATGCGAGGAGCACGCGTTGGGAATTGTGGAGCCCTTTTGAGCGCGTCATATTGCGACGCATGTTTTCAGGATAAGCTTTGAGTTTCGTGACGAGATGTGCCAGCTCGTGAAGCATGTAATCCAGCAGGATGCAGGAGTCGGGGAGAATGATGCGTTCGACGCTGGAGTGAGAGATGTCTCTTTCATGCCAAAGCGAAATATTTTCGAGGGAAGCCACCATATTGCCGCGGATTACGCGCGCGAGACCGCAGAGGCGCTCGGCGGTGATGGGGTTTCGTTTGTGCGGCATCGCGCTTGAACCCTTTTGTCCCTCTGAAAAATATTCCTCGACCTCCAGAACTTCGGTGCGCTGCAGATGCCGAAACTCGGTGCACCAGCGTTCGATCGATGCGGCGGTAAGGGCGATCGCGGACATGAAATCGGCGTGAATGTCTCGTTGAACCACCTGCGTGGCAAGGACCGCAGGGTAAAGTTCGAGTTTACGGCAGACATATTCTTCCACCTTGGGATGGAAATGGGCGCGGGTTCCGACGGCGCCTGAGAGCTTGCCAACGGAAACGATTTCCTTCGCCAGTGCGAGACGACGGAAAGCACGTCCGAATTCGTCGTACATAAGCGCCATCTTGAGGCCGAATGTAATGGGCTCCGCATGCACGCCATGAGTCCGTCCCATCATCGGAGTAAATTGGTGCTCTCGCGCTCGTTTGGCGATTTCGACCCGCAGTTTTTCGACTTCGAGCAGAAGAATTTCAGCGCTCTGGCGCATTTGCACGGCAAGCGTCGTATCGAGTAAATCGCTGGAGGTAAGGCCCTGGTGAATGTGGCGGGCAGGCTGTTTTCCGACATATTCAGCAACGTTTTCCAGGAAGGCGATGACGTCGTGGTTGGTGCGCTTCTCGATTTCGCGACATCGTTCCAGGTTGAATTTCGCCCGTTTCTTGATGATCGCAAGATCCTTGGCAGGAATCTCTCCGAGAATCTTATGACGCCCTTCACAAGCGAGCACTTCGATCTGCAACCAGATCGTAAGCTTGTTTTGTTCCGTCCAAATGCCGGACATTTCCGAGCGCGAGTAACGTGAAATCATGCTTTCAAAATAGGCTTCCGGAAACGAAACCGAAAGCACAAAAACCAGATCGCTGCCTTGTCTCCCGACCTTTTCTGCTCCATTCTGAGACCATGGCCCAATTGCCTCCCATCTTATTTGAAGACGACTCAATTGTGGCATTCGATAAACCAAGTGGAATGCTTGTCGCGCCGGATCGCTGGGACAAGGAGCGAGAAAACATGATGGATGTGGTTCACCGCGACTTTTCGCCGGATGTTTTCAATGTGCATCGGCTCGATATGGAAACTAGCGGAGTCCTTCTTTGCTCAAAAAATAGGAAGGCACACGATTCGCTCAGCGGCCAGTTTCAGGATCGGAAGGTGGAGAAGCGTTATCTCGCCCTGACACGCGGTGTCCCTCCGGAACGTGTCATGACGATCAAGCGTCCCATGATGGAAGACGACCGGTATCCCGGTCGCATGCGGTGCAGCCGGAACACGGGCAAGCCCGCTGAAACGCTTCTGTGCCTTTTGACGCAATGGCGTGGTTATGCGCTCCTTGAGGTTTTTCCGAAGACCGGACGCACGCATCAAATCCGGGTCCACCTTACATCCATTCGATGTCCGGTCCTTGCGGACCCACTTTACGGAGATGGCAAACCCCTGATGCTTTCCGACATCAAGCACGGTTACAAAAAGAAAAAGGACGAAGAAGAGCGGCCCCTGATCGGTCGGCTCGCGCTTCATGCCGAAAGCATCACATTTGTGCATCCAGTCACGGGGGAGACCGTCACCATTTGTTCACCGATGCCCAAATCTTTCGAAGTCTCGATTAAATATCTCAAGCGCTTTGCAGGGATGTGAGCTTCAAATTTATTCTTCGTCTGCGCGCAATTTCGCAAGAACGGAGAAATCTTCAAGCGTGGTGGTATCTCCCTTGATCTCGCTGCCGGAGGCAACTTCGCGGAGCAACCGGCGCATGATCTTGCCGCTGCGTGTTTTCGGAAGTATATCGCTGAAGCGAATGTCGTCGGGTTTTGCGAGGGATCCAATTTCGTGACCAACATGGGCTCGTAATTCTTCCTTTAATTCCTGGGAGGGTTTTTCTCCGCCTTTGAGTGTCACAAAGGCCACGAGTGCCTGGCCTTTGAGTGAATCGGGTCGCGCGACAACCGCTGCTTCCGCGACTTTTCGATGCCCCACGAGCGCGCTCTCGACTTCCATGGTGCCGAGGCGGTGTCCTGCTACGTTTACCACATCGTCAATACGTCCCATGAGCCAGAAATAACCATCCTTGTCGCGACGAGCTCCGTCTCCCGAGAAGTAATAGCCTTTGATTTCGGACCAATATTGTTTTTTTGAATCGTTCCGGATCGCCGTAGATGCCGCGCAGCATCGAGGGCCATGGCTTGCGCACGACGAGAAGGCCTCCGACATTCGGGGCTACTTCCTTGCCCTCCTTGTTCACGACAGCAGCATCCACCCCGAAGAAGGGGAGAGTGGCCGTTCCTGGTTTGGTGGGAGTTGCGCCTGGCAGAGGCGTGATCATGATGGCGCCCGTTTCCGTCTGCCACCAAGTGTCGACGATAGGGCAGCGTTTTTTGCCGATAACGGTGTGATACCACATCCACGCTTCGGGATTGATCGGTTCGCCAACGGAGCCGAGAAGGCGAAGCGATTTGAGCGAATGTTTGACGACGTGCTGCTCGCCCCATTTGATGAAAGCGCGGATGGCAGTGGGGGCCGTGTAAAAAATGGTGACGCCGAATTTGTCGATGATTTCCCAAAATCGATTAGCCTGGGGAAAGTTCGGAGCGCCTTCGTAGAGCACAGTGGTGGCGCCATTGAGAAGCGCGCCGTAAACACTGTAGGTGTGCCCGGTAACCCAGCCGATGTCCGCCGTGCACCAATAGACGTCGTCATCTTTAAGGTCAAAAACATACTTTGTGGTGAGGTAAGTGCCTACCATGTAGCCGCCAAGAGTATGGAGAATGCCCTTGGGTTTGCCCGTGGAACCGCTGGTGTAGAGAATGAAAAGGGGATCCTCGCTGTCGAGGTGGACAGGATCGCATTCGTAAGAGGCATTCTGTTGCAATTCGTGCCACCAATGGTCTCGTCCAGGTTCCATGGGTATCTGCTGCTCCGTGCGCTTGCACACAATCACGTGCTGAATGGTGGGGCATTGCGCGACTGCGATATCGACGTTTTTCTTCAATTCAATGATCGATCCGCGCCGCCAGCCTCCGTCCGCCGTGATGACGACGGACGCCTGACAGTCCTGAATGCGGTCTTTCACTGCTTCTGCGCTGAATCCGCCGAAAACCACACTGTGCACGGCTCCGATCCGCGTGCAGGCGAGCATGGCAAAAACAGCTTCTGGAATCAGCGGCATATAGATGATGACGCGATCGCCCTTTTTGACACCGAGGGATTTTAGGACATTGGAAAACTGGCAGGTTTGGCGCAAAAGGCTTGCGTAGGAAATGTTGCGTGCTCGTTCGACGTGGGAGGAATCGCCGGGCTCGCCTTCCCAGATCAAAGCGACCTTGTTCTTGCGCCATGTGTGGACGTGCCGGTCGATGCAATTGTAGCTGAGGTTTGTTTTTCCTCCTAAGAACCATTTCGCGAATGGTTCCTTCCATTCCGATACTTTTTTCCAGGTCTTGAACCAAAACAATTCCTTCGCCACTCTTCCCCAAAAAAGATCCGGTTTCCGGATCGACTCTGTATATAGTTTCTTATATTGAGCCATGCTCGAAATATGCGCTTGTTTCGAAAATTCAGTGCTAGGCCTAAAAAGCCTGCGTTCATTGAGGACCGATGTGATGTCAGATTGGGACATTCGAAAACTCCGAAGTGAGGATTAGCCAGCGCCTCTAACAGGTTGCTGAAAAAAATGAAATGGTCACGCGAAAAGCGTCTTGCTGATGGGGAAAATCATCAGCAACCTCCTAAACACTCGTTTCATGCCAAAATTTCGTCAATGCCTATCTGATTTGTTTTATCAGTTCTGCAAAACAGTGCTGCGCTGGTCGTTCCGTCTTTGCTTCCGTGTTCGTGTTTCCGGGCTGGAACATTGTCCGAAAACCGGTCCTCTTTTGGTGGTATGTAACCATATCAGTGAGTGGGATCCGCCTTTTTTTGGGAGCAGCTTGCCCTGGCAAGTGAACTGGATGGCTAAAACGGAGTTGTTTCAACTTTGGGGTGGCCGGATGCAGGGCTTTTTCCGTCTGTTGCATTGCATTCCCGTCGATCGGGAAAAAGCCGATCCTTCAACGGTGAAACAGACGGTAAAACTTCTCAAAGGAAAGCGACCCGTCGTGATTTTTGCTGAGGGTGGCGTTCGCACGGACGAAACGTCGCTTCTCGGAAAGACACCTCAATTAAAAGAAGGTGCCGCAGCGATGGCGATCCTTTCCGGCGCTCCCATTTTACCGGTTTTGCTCAATGGGACGATCCAAGCGTACAAGGGGCGAAACTGGCTCTTTCGCGGTCAAACGCTCGAGGTGGTTATAGGGCCTGTCTTCCGACTCGAAACAAGGAACCGCGCTGAGGCAACCGATGTCATCCTGCACCGCCTGCTTGAGCTTAAACCGATGCTGAAGCGGCAGATGGTTTATTAGATATTTCAAATGATGGATCTTTCTGTCCGAAGACAATGTGTGCCAACACTTGACAGTCTTTTCTGGGATGCTAGACCAGTTTCATGAACAAACCTTTCATTGCCGACAAGAAACCTGCCGTTCTTCAATTGGAACCGGGAACGTATTGGTGGTGTGCCTGCGGCCTCTCCAAAAATCAGCCCTATTGTGATAGTTCTCACAAGGGAACCGGTTTTAGCCCCAAACAAGTCGTGATCGAAGTTTCAAAGAAAGTGGCTCTTTGCAACTGCAAGCACACCGCAACCGCTCCCTTCTGCGACGGAAGTCATTCCAAGCTTCCCTAGCAATATCAAATTGATCTTCCCATTTGATGTCGTAAAGCAGCCTGCGACCACACCCGGATGAACAAGCCCGTATTATTCGGCGGCAAGTTCGTTTGATTCTCCTGTAAAGAAATTTTAAAACTTCTTGTCTGCCTGGGATCGAGTTTTTTAGTCGTTCGCGGGCTTCTCGGTGATCCCGGTGACTGCATGACAGCCACTCTCCAGGCTTCATAATGCCTGGCCTTCCAATCCTGGATGGAATGAAGCAGACCTATGTCTCGGCCAGCCCTTTCACTCTCCAACCATTTATGGCGGAGAATTTCATCTAAAGGTGGCGTGGGAACCCCAAAAGTTTCACGCAACTTTTCCTGAAGGTATCGATCCGAGGTTTTCATAACCATTTATGCTACTTCACGAAACGAACAATGCAACATCAAGAGAATGAATGAACAAAAAATGCGCAATCATAAAATAACAGCAAGTGAACATTTCTGCCTTACGCGAACCTCAACGACTTTATGGGGAAGGGGCAGGCTCTTTTTCTCCACCGAAGAGCTTAAAGACACGTTTCGCTCCTTTCTCGAGATTATCGAGAGAGTCTTTGCCTCCCTGCTTCAAGAAATCGGAAGCACTTTGGACACTTTTGTCGACCGCTTGAAGGCTCAATCCCAAGAGGTTACCGGGAAGCGATTTGATGATCATATTCATCACTAATTTTTTGACATCCTCAGGATCGGTAATATTTCGATAGGTTTGGTTCTGAGCATCCACCTGGAAAACCACTGGCTTCGCCGGATTCTCTTTTTCATTGAAATAGAGTACCTTTCCCAGCGAGATGACAAACTCGTCGATCTTAAATTTCGTTGAAGCAGTTGGTTTTTTCTCCCTTTCATCGGATTGAAGACGCTTGAGATTGATTTCACCACCCGGGCTTCGAACCGCCACCACTGTCGGGATGTCAATGATGATCTTTTTGAAGTGAGGTTCCTGCCGCAACAACGAAAGAGGCTCAAATTCAGCATCTAACAAGCGAATCTCGACGGCTCTCCGTTCGCGATATTCCCCTTGGGGATTAAGGATCGTGACTTGCTGTGCAATGACACGCGTAAAGGTCCATTTGATATCCAGTGCCTTAATCTTAACTGAAAGTCCCGTCAGTTTCTCCAAGGTGCGAACGGTCAGCCATACTCCAATCACGTTTCGGGAGAAAAGCCCAATCACCAAGACCAAAATCAGGGCAATCAGCGAGTTGGAAAAAATCTTTTTCAGAAGGAGTTACTATAACCGTCCCACCCAGAAGGGCAAGCAGCGCAGGTTAGACAGAACCAACGCGCGATTTAAGAATGGAGCCGAAGGCGGGGATTGAACCCGCGACCCACGGTTTACGAAACCGTTGCTCTACCGCTGAGCTACTTCGGCAAAAGTCGTTGTGAAACTGTCGAACAGGCGTTTTTACCTCTAAAAATGCTTTATTCCACGGGACGCATTCTTACATCATGAACGATCATTATCAATGCTGAACACTGTCTTTCTTGGATCATTTGGATCCATTTGTTCAAGCGCGAGTGGTGCCCCACGAGCGAGCCACGCACCGAAGAGTTGCGCGTCAAAACGTAACAAGGTGTGTCACTCTTTCACATGGAAAATCGTCCGTTCGCTCATTTCCACACTGGAAAAACCAATCTTATTTCGTGGCACGACTGATGCTCTTTAGCCCTCTGAACTAAAACAGGAGGTTTGAATATGCAACTGATACGAAGAAATAGAAATACAACGCCGGATTTGGGCGGTTTGGAAAGATTGCAACGGGAACTGAGCGACTTCTTTGATTGGACAACCTCGGCGTATCCTACTCCGTTTCGGACGTTTGGATTGCTGGAGGGCGCTTGGTCGCCGGCACTTGATCTGTACGAAGATAAGGACTCGCTCAGAGTGGTTGTGGAGTTACCGGGTCTCAAGAAGGATGAGTTCGAGGCCACCGTTCACGGTGATACATTGGTCATCCAGGGAGAACGCAAGAGCGAATCCGAGCAGAAGAAAGAGAACTTTTATCGCGTGGAACGGATCTATGGACAATTCCATCGCGCTGTGACGCTTCCAACGCCGGTGGATGCTTCGAAGGTTAAAGCGTCCTACAAAGATGGCGTTCTCGAAGTGATTCTGCCCAAGAAAGAGGAAACTAAACCCAAACAAATCCCTGTCACTATACAAAGCGAATAATCAGATCTTCCTTCCGTGCGCCGGACCTAGCGTCCGGCGCAAGGAAGCGAGAAAGAAATTTATGAATATACTTAATCAAAATCAAAAACAGGCACCTCGTATGGAGATGGACTCGGGCGAGCGTTTTATTGTCCCCCCCGTCAATGTTCGTGAGACAGCCGATCAAATTATTGTGGAAGCAGAAATGCCGGGTATCGACAAAAACCGCTTGGAAATCATGCTCAAGGAAAAAGACCTTTTCATCCTGGGTCGACGGGCAAAAGAAGAGCCGAGCATGGGAGATCCAGTCTGGCAGGAAATTCCGCACTATGATTTCCGCCGAGTTTTTGCTCTTGGCGACCATGTGAACCGTTCTTCAATTCATGCGTCCTTCGATAATGGAGTCTTGACGCTCAGGATTGCCAAGGCAGAGGAAGCCAAGCCAAAAAAGATCGAGGTGGCATTTGCCTAGCCATTCCTGAAAAATAACAGGGAAATGGGGAGGAGAAGGAGGCATTGACCTCCGGCATATAGGAAAACCCCCGACAGTTTTTACCACAACTCAGCTGATGTTCAGCGGACAAGATCGGGGGTATGTTGCTCTCATGCGCCAAATTCTTCTTCTTTTTTTCGCCCTTGCGATGCTCACTGTCGGCAATTTAAGAGCGCAGTCGGTTGAGCCTGCCGATTCACAAACGGAGGTTGTTTCCATAGAGACGACCGAACAGGAAATATCGCCATGGGAGTTTTTTGGAGTGGTAGGCATTGTCGGATTGGTAAGCATTGCTCTATTCGTGGGGCTGCGTCGTCCCTCCCGTCACACGATCCAGGAAAAGTACGCCTGAAGGTTTCATCGGCAAATCACTCTACAAAAGACCGGGGGTGGAGGCCTGATGACAGCGGAACTACGGAGGCTTAAACTGCTGCATGATACAAGCCTACCAATCCATACCAGCATACTTTATGACCCCAATCGTTCCAGCCTGTCCGGAGTGCGGCATGCCCAAGAGCGATTGGCCAGGCGAAGGTTATTCGGAAATGGGACAAATCTTCTGCTGTCAGGGTTGTGCGGAAGGAACAGAATGCACCTGCGTCCAGGCGATTGAAAAAGGGGGAAAAGGCTTTGGCCAGCATCGCCCTGAAGAAACGCCTCGTCCCGGAAGGCAACCATCGGGCGCGCTTGCGCCTGCGGGAGAGCTAAGCGGAGAACGCGACGCGTTCGGAACCGTGGAAGCAATCGACGAGCGTCCTATGGACGATTTCTAAGAAGTCGGTTTTTACCGATGGGATTGACGAGATCGGGCTTTTAAAGCTGCGCCGATGAAGCCCTTGAAAAGCGGATGAGGATGATTGGGTTTCGATTGGAATTCTGGATGAAACTGGCATCCCAGAAACCATGGATGGCTTGGAATTTCCACGATTTCGACGAGATTCGTCCTCGGTGAAACGCCCGAAAACGTGAGGCCTAGGGATTCAAGCTGGTCGCGGTAATTATTATTGAATTCGTAGCGATGGCGGTGGCGTTCACTGATAAGCTTTTGACGATAAAGCCCCGCGGCTTTGGTTCTTGTGATAAGCCGGCATGGCCAAGCACCGAGCCGCATCGAGGCGCCCTTGTGCTCCACTTGTTTTTGTTCCTCTAGCAACGAAATGATGGGGTGGGGAGTTTTCTTATCGAATTCGGTGCTGTTGGCACGCTTAAGTCCGGCGACGTTACGGGCAAATTCGATCACCGCAATCTGCAACCCAAGACAAAGGCCGAGGTAAGGTTTCCTGCTGCGGCGCGCATAACCTGCTGCCGCAATCTTTCCTTCCGTCCCGCGGTTTCCAAATCCTCCGGGAACGAGAATGCCATCCACACTTTTGAGATGCCGTATCGCTCCATGTTTCTCGATGTCTTCCGCGTCGACGTTGATCACATCGATGCCGCAGTCATAGGCGGCTCCAGCATGCGTCATCGACTCGTAAATGCTCTTATAGGCGTCGCGTAACTCGATATATTTGCCTACCACCGCGATGCGGACGCGGTGCCTGGGATTCACCACGCAGCGCACGAAACTTTTCCACGCACTCATGCGTGCGGGGCGCCGGTGAAATCGAAAATGGCGGCAAATCAGTTCGTCAAGCCGTTCCTTCTGCAGCATGAGAGGAACTTCATAAATGGAATGTGCAACATCCATTTCTTCGATCACCGCGTCCTGGGGCACATTGCAGAATGTGGAGATTTTCTGGCGCACGTCTTTTGAAATGGTCTGTTCCGTGCGGCAGATCAGTGCGTGCGGCTGAATTCCGATTTCGCGGAGTTTGGCGACACTCTGCTGTGTAGGCTTCGTCTTTAATTCGCCCGCGACGCTGATGTATGGGACAAGCGTGACGTGCATAAAGAAAACATTTTCCATGCCGACTTCCAGCGCGAATTGTCGGATGGCTTCCAGGAAAGGCAATCCCTCGATGTCGCCTGTTGTGCCGCCGATTTCTGTGATCAACACGTCGGCCTTCGTTTCAGACGCGACGAGGCGGATGCGTTTCTTGATTTCGTCGGTAACGTGAGGGACTACCTGGACCGTCTTGCCGAGGTAGTCGCCCCGGCGCTCTTTCATAATGATAGTCTCATAAATCTGGCCGGAGGTAAGATTATTTCTGCGGGTAAGGCAGCAATGGGTGAACCGTTCGTAATGTCCGAGGTCGAGATCGGTTTCGGCCCCGTCGTCCAGCACGTAGACTTCGCCGTGCTGATAAGGATTCATGGTTCCCGGATCGACATTGAGATAAGGATCGAACTTTTGGATGGCGACCTTAAGCTTCCGCGCTTCGAGCAGCGTGCCGAGAGAGGCGGCGGTCAAACCTTTGCCTAACGAGGAGATCACACCTCCCGTGACGAAAATATATTTCACGGAACTCTCGTACCGAATCCCGATGTGTGTGGCAAGAAGTGTTGGAGTTTTTATTGTTTCTGTTTCACTTTTGTTATTTTTAAAATATGTAAGATTTTGATGATCAATTAGTTATGGTTACTCTGTCTGTTCCCAGCAAAAGCACGGAGAATTAGGCTGGTAAAAGGAATGCTTTTCAAGCAAGGCTTGATGTTTGGAGCGCGTACTTCACCATTTATTTGCCAATGAAAATCACCAGCATCTTGATCATGGGGTTTGGCCTTTGGGCATGGGGCGGAGCGACGCTTTATTCTGCGGAGCCTTTGACGCGTGCGGTGCTTACGGAAATCCACAATGAAGTGGTTGTGCTGAAGGAATCTTCTCAGGAAAAGCAGGCGGCTCTTCAGGATGTGATTCAAGGGCAGGACGTGGTCAAGACTGGCAAGAAATCGCGGGCTGAATTGGAGTTTGCGGACAAATCCATTGCTCGTCTGGGATCCAACACGTCCTTCAGTTTTGATTCGACAGGGCGGGAAATGAATTTGAAACGCGGGTCAGCATTGTTCCATGTGCCACCTGGTTTGTCGGGCGCTAAGATTCGCACGCCGATTGCCACGGCCGCGGTTTTGGGTGATGTGGTAGCCATGCGTGTGAATGAGCTGGGGGACACTCAAGTTCTGGCTTTGTCGCGGGACAAGTTGGGTCCCATCTCCGTAACTTTTGATCGCACGGGCGAGACCTGCCAGTTGGAGCCCGGACAGATGCTGACGCTTCATCCTGCCGATTTCCACATGCCTGTGCCGACTTCGGTGAATGTGGAGATTTTCTTGAAGACCAGCATGTTTGTGAAAAAGAATTCCGGATTTTCCTCCGAACTGCCAAAGAGCGCACAGAAGGAAATTCAGCATGCAGAGGACATTCAACGGAAGGATATCCGTTTGGGAGTTCTCCAAGGGGCACCCGTATTGAACTTAAATCAGGATGGAAACTCTCCCAGTAATCTCAATATGGTAATGGTGATAGCGAACATCCTGGTGCAAAGCGTGGCAACGGGCAGCCTTTCCGGACAATATTCAGGAGCTTTTAACGATGGTTTTGCCAACGGCTATCATGGACCTGTGGTTTTTACCGTAAATCGTGATAACACCATTACAGGAACGGGCGTTATTTTGAACACGGGTCAGTCGTTTTCATTCCATGGGACTATGAACTCCACTGGAATTTTTCAAGGGTTGACCAGTTTTGGAACTTCTGTAAACGGGAAGTTGAATTTGGGTGGGGCGAATTTCACAGGGACAGTCGTACATAATTATCCAGGAACGGGGCTTGTGAACGCAGGGCTTTCCGGGAGCAAGATTTGAGAATTAGAAATAATGTCTTTTATAGCTTGTTTTTTGGGCTTTGGGTCGGAGTGACAGTTTTAGGATGGGGACAGACTCCCAATGACGCCCGGGTTCAGAGCCAGGAGCTTCAAAAGGTGACAAGTCCCTCACAAGACACACGAGATGCGATGGGGTGGCCTAAGGAGGAGGAAGGGGATGAATTCGGCTCGCTCGTGGAACTCAAAAAAACCAAGAACTGGTTTCTGATGCCCTATGCGTCCGCGGAAGGCTACTGGACCAGCAATGTTTTGTTGGCCAACAGTGGGGAGAAAGGCGATTCGGTCTTTACGGAGACGCAGGGAATTCTGGCAGGATACCGTTTCTCCTCGGATTGGAATATCTCGGCGGGATATTCCTACCAGCTCTTTCGTTATGCCGAGAATCCATTGTTGGATGTCGATTCTCACAACGCCAATTTTTCAAGCTCGTATCAGTTGCCTTGGGATTTTCAGGCGTCTGTGGGGCTCAATGGACTCTGGCTGGATTCCCCGGACCAGAAGGCCCAGGTTTATCGCGAGAACAATCCTTATTTGACACTGACCCAGACCCACTATTTTTTACAAGACCGCCTTACTTGGAACTATGGATATCAGTTCGATAAGAAATGGGCTCATCCCATCGGTTATGATCGCATCGAACATTCGGTGTTCACGGGGGTTTCCTATTCATGGCTTTCCAATCTGACAACCCAGTTGGGATTGCGGCAGAACTGGCAATTTTATGATTTTCGACCGCCTGAGGCGCCTGTGAATGGGCGGCAGGAATGGGTCAGCAGCGTGGTGTTGCAGACCGTGTGGCAGCCGCTCTCTTTTCTGCAGGTGACGGCCTATGGGTTGACCGTCTATGACAATTCGGTGAATGCCGCCTTCGATTATAAGTTGGCTAATTGCGGCGGGAATCTCCGGTTTTTTTGGAGGTTTTAGAAAGTTGCGCGCTGGAATTTTATTCCGTGAAGTGCTGCTTGAAAACGTGAATACCGGTGTCGCGACAGGCTTACGGAGCTGCCCCAGATCAGCTGCAGCCGCTTCTTCTACCACCACGGCATCCGTTGGTAGTCTGCCGATCATAAAAAGAGCTCCGGAACGTTGCTGACGTTTGCTTTCGATCGTGTTCAGCCGGAAAATCTCAGACCTATCATTGTCAATTTCGAACTCCTGGTGTGTTAAAGTGTGATGTTCCGCCAAATGCCCCGCGAGGCGCATTTTGCGTGAAATTTCATTTTCGTTTTGCTCGGAGAAAGCGACGAAATTGTTAGCTCTCAAGCAATCAGGGAAAGCCCTGACTTCGGCTTCAGAGATTCCTGATCCTTAAAACGGGTGGGGGCCCGATTGTCGTCTCAACCGTTCTCATTCATATTCTTCTGATCCACCTCTTGGCACGACCTATGATCATTGCGCGAACAGCCTTTTTTGGAATTTGCACCTTCGTGGTAGCCGCGATGGCTGCCGGAATTTACGATCAAGGTGCTGGTGCGGCAGCTCCGGTGACGCAAACCGTTATCGACAATGCGGCGACTGGGAAGGGAATGCTTGCGGTCACGCTTCTCGATCAGGACCATCAAGCGAATTTAAAAAGCGCCGCCGTGGAGGTAAAGGTGATGGGGATCAGGCTCATCGATTCGAGCTTGGCAAGCGAAGTGACGGTACCCGGCCAGGGCCATCTCCGATATAAAATTGATGAAGGTCCAGTCATTGCCACGACAGCGACAAAACTCACTTTCCAGGAACTATCGTCCGGTTTCCATCAGATCACTGTATGGCTGGCGGACAATAATCATCAACTGCTTGGCCCTTATCAAACTTTTACCGTGCGCATTCCCTAAGAATATGAAGATGAAATCACGCCGTTATAATTGGAAGCACCGTGTGCTTGAAGAATGGAGACGCTTTTCAGAGTCCGAGTTGGATTTGATCTCCCCACGCGATCTCGTGGACAAACTTCAGGAACTTTACGGTGTTTCTTTCGAACAGGCACGGCAACAGGTCCGGCAGTTTTACCGATTGCAGGTCCACCATATTCAAGGAGTTGAACTATGAAGACGATTCTTGTTTTAGCGATGACGTGCCTCCTGATTGGTTTCGCCAATTCGACCGTTCAAACGACGGAAAGTTCATCAAGCACCCACACTGTGGTAAACACCAATAGCGCGGGCGGTTCGTTGCTTTTCACCACGAATTCGGCATCCACCAATCGTCTGTATCAAAGCAGAACCTACATGACGAACAACTGGAACCAGCCCCCGACTTTTTCGACGAATCGGTTGTTTGAACAATCGCAAACGACCACATCGAACAACACAAGTTCAACAATCTACGGCCATTGATTGGGCGGCCTGAAGGAGGATTCTAACCATGCCTGTGCCCCACTTAAATTGCTCTGTGCATTCTGAGGAGGAATTGTGTCAGCTTGTCCGCGAATTAAAATCGGCGGATGTTGCAAAGGAGGATATTTCTATTTTGTTCGCCAAATCAGAGAAAGAAATGGCCGATAGTGGCTTGGCGCCTGCTTCTTCCAAAGCTGCCGGTACCGGTGGAATGCTGGGCGGCGCGCTGGGTTGGCTCGTGGGAGCTGGGATCCTCGTAATTCCTGGCTGGGGATTTTCACTGACAGCGGCCCCTCTTCTCGCAACTTTGGGCGGAGCTCTGGCAGGAGCGGCGGTGGGTGGGATTACGGGGATCCTTAAAATGGAAATCCCTGAAAGCACGGCCAAGCGTTCTCTCGGCAATTGCCCCTTTCTCGAAATCCAAATGCGCGTCAGCGTCAATAAGTCAAATTACGGACGTGTGCAGCATCTGTTGGAACGCTACGATCTGGAGAAAATCGATGTCCCATCCTCGGTGAAGCCTGTTTCGGACACTTCTTTTTTTTCCTCGCTTGTATCACAATGGGCGTGATTTGGAACATGCCTTTTGCATCGTGCTTCACATCGTTTCGGTCGTTACAAGAGACGTTCCTTGGTTGGGATGGGGTAAGATCACTCGGTAAGATGTGTTCATGTCGAAGTATTTGCAACAAGAGGTCTGCCTGACACTTTGTTGGTGCCACGATCTATCAGAAAGATAGGGGATTTCCCTACTCAATTTTAAAGCTTTTTCCCTGCCCGGTTCATTGACGTAACTCTGTTGCTGCTATACGATTCTCCGAGTTAAAACTCATCCAACTTGCGGAGAGTGAATCGCTTTGCCGGGATTTATATCCCTTATGAAAAACGAAGTTATCAAGGTCTTGATTATCGATGACAATGAGGACGATCTTGTTCTCATTCGTCACATGCTTTCGCGGACGGAAGGTTGCCGTTTTGATGTCAATTGGGCCGAGGATTATGAGCCCGGGTTGCAAACGCTCATTCAGGATCAGCACGATATCTGTTTGATTGATTACCGTTTGGGTACGCACAGCGGACTGGATCTCTTAAAAGAAGCGATCTCCAGGGGATGTCAGGTTCCTATTATCTTGCTTACGGGTGCAGGAGACCGTCATGTCGACGTCGAAGCTGGAAATGCGGGGGCTGTCGATTATCTTTTTAAGTCCGAGATCGACAGCGCTATTTTAGAGCGTTCCATCCGTTATTCCGTGCGGCATGCGCGTACGATGCGTGCCCTTCGCGAAAGTGAAGAACGGTTTCGTTTCCAAGCCAACATTCTTTCGCAGGTGAATGATGCAGTCATTGGAATCGACCAGAATGAAAAGATTTCCTATTGGAATCCAGGTGCAGAACGGCTCTATGGCTTTAAAAGAGAGGGTGTGATGGGCAGGTTGTCGAAGGATGTCTTGCATTATCGATGGATCAAGGCGGAGGATGAACGTGTGATGCACGAGTCGTTGCTCACCGTTGGGTCGTGGCGTGGTGAAAAGATCCATCGGAAATCCAACGGCGAAGAAATTCTCGTTGAAGCGTCCATGAACGTTACGAAGGATTCCAACGATCGCGCGATCGGACGGCTCGTCGTCACGCGGGACATCACAAAACGTCGCAAAACCGAGGAAGCTCTTTGGGAGAGCTATGAACGCTTCCGGATGCTTTTCGAATGTAGTATGGACGCGATTTTGATTGAGGATGACCGCGGAAATTATTTGAAAGTAAACAAGGCCGCATGCGAACTCCTGGGATATTCCGAAGAAGATCTCCTTGGAATGAATTCCCAGCGGTTAATGGGCGTCGAGCGTTCGGTGCATGGTTCCCAAAGCGAAAGCGAGCACGAGAAGACCAAGGATCTCATCGAGGAAATTTCTTTCCACCGTCCTGATGGGGAACGCTGTATTGTCGAGTTTAGTAGTTGCGAGTTTGCTTCGAATTTGCGCCTCACCATCATGCGCGACGCCACGGAGCGTCGTCGTCTGGAAAAGGAAATCCAGGAAATCAGCGAAAAGGAACAGAGAAGAATCGGGCAAGATCTTCATGATGGACTTTGCCAGCAGCTTGCTGGCATCGCCTACATGAGCAAGGTGCTCGAGTCCAAACTCTCCAACCGCAAAGTCCCTGAGGCGAAGGAAGCAGGGGAGATTGCAAAGCTTGTAAACCAATCGATCTCCCACACGCGCGACCTCGCGCGAGGACTTTGTCCTGTGGAACTTGAAACCAGCGATCTGCACTCTGCACTTGTGGATCTGGCTTCGCGTGTCGAATCCATGTTTCAAATCACGTGCAAGGTGTATGAAGAGGATGTTGGACCCATTCATGACACCAATGCTGCTATTCATCTCTACCGTATTTCACAGGAAGCCATTAATAATGCAATTCGTCACGGCAAGGCGAAAAATATCTGGATCCGTCTCCGTCATGAAGTGGATTACAGCGTTTTGACGCTGCGCGACGACGGTGTCGGGATCATGAAAGACGCTTTCCAGAACAGGGGCATGGGCCTTCGTGTCATGAACTATCGCGCTGGAATCATCGGCGGCAATTTGAATGTAAAGCGACATCCTCAGGGTGGGACCATGGTGACTTGTATATTCCAAAATGTTCAAAATAGAGATCATTGGAGAAAATATGCTCAAGAAAACATCGAAGACGAACGAAACAACACTCATTCGGCCGAGGCTCAAAAACACAGCTCAGGCCGCTCGCCCTGTTAAAAAGCCTGTCAATCGGCTTGCGGGGGCAAGGACAAAGCCATTGGCATCGGAACAGATTCTCATCGGCGACACACCTGTCACCGATGGAGCTCTCTCTGAAGAGCATACGAATGGTTCTTCTTCAAAGAAAAAGGTCTTAATTGTGGATGATCATCCGATCCTTCGCCAAGGCCTTGTACAGCTTATCAATCAGGAAGGAGCGCTTACGGCGTGTGGTGAAGCGGAGAACGCCCACTCAGCCCTCGAATTGATCGGCCAGTTGAAGCCGGATATCGCGGTCATCGATATTTCTCTTAAAACGATGAATGGGATCGAGCTTTTGAAAAATTTGAAGATTCAATATCCAAAATTGCCCGTGCTGGTTCTGTCGATGCATGACGAATCGCTTTTCGCGGAACGTGCCTTACGTGCAGGAGCCAAGGGGTATATCATGAAGCAGGAACCACCCGAAAAACTCGTGGCAGCCATCCATCGGGTGCTAAATGGAGAGATTTATGTCAGCGAGCGAATGGGCGTTAAAATGCTCCATCAATTCGTGGATGGTCGGCCGGATGCTAGCGGCTCTTCACTCGAGCGGTTGAGTGATCGCGAACTGGAGGTTTTTCAACTCATTGGCAAGGGCATGGGCACTCGACAGATTGCGGAAACTCTTCATCTCAGCGTCAAGACGATCGAGTCTTACCGCGAACATATCAAGCGCAAGATGCATTTGAGTAGCGGCTCGGAACTTGTGCAACACGCGGTTCAGTGGGTTAAAAACGAGAATAGTCTCTAGTTTTCAGAAGCTCTGTTTCCTTCAGATGAAAAGGGAGAAATTTCTCATTCCTAGGAAATTGACTGAACATTCGGCATGTTTTTCCTGGCATCCGAAATCGGGGGTTTAGACGATTGCATTTCGTTGCATGTGAAGTAAGGGAATGGTGTGACCTTTCATGAGCCGAACCATTCTTGCCACGGGCTTGCAGCCGCCCTGATCGGACTTTTCATTGGTGTTTCCGTGGGAAGTTTGATTGGAGGATTGCTCGGGATAAACGGCTTTTCGGGAATCGCGATTCTGCAGGTTGCGAAGGATGCCGATTTCGGTTCAGCTCGCATCCTTGTGGCCCTGGGGGCTTTCATTGGCCTTTTCCTGGGCGCTTTGCTTGGCCCGGCAATCGCGTGGCTTTGCGATCGCCAAACAGGTTTCCCCCTATGGCGCATGGGGCATTTCCATTCTCCGACAAACCGGTAATCGCCTGATTGTCCAGAGTTCGCTCCAAGATTAAGTAGATAATAGCAAACTTGTCATGGATCGGGATGACATCCATGTAAAACCTCAACCATCAAAAAACATGAGCAAAATGAATTCATTGAAGGAACTGTATATCGAAGAACTCCGGGATCTCTATGATGCTGAAAACCAGCTGCTCAAAGCCCTTCCGAAAATGGCCAAGGCAAGCTCTTCAGAAGAGTTGAAGGAGGCATTTCAAAGCCACTTTGAGGAAACGCAAATGCATGTGAACCGCCTTGAACAAATTTTTGAGGGTCTTGAGGAGGATCCGAAAGGGAAAACGTGCAAAGCCATGAAAGGCTTGATCGAGGAAGGACAGGAAGTGCTGAAGATAAAAAGCGGCAACAAGCATGTCATCGACGCGGCGCTGACTGCGGCGGCCCAACGCGTGGAGCATTACGAAATAGCTGGTTATGGTTGCGTGCGAACCTTCGCTCATCTTTTGGGATTTGAGGATGCTGCAACGTTGCTCCGAAGCACGCTCGATGAAGAGGCCGATGCGGACAAAAAACTGACTCAGATTGCAGAAGAGACTATCAACATGCAGGCAGCGGAAAATGAAAATGAAAAAGAGGAAGTCGAAGTGAAGTAGATCTGTTTGTATTAAAAATAAGAACCGCGTTCATGTGCATTCATGAACGCGGGTTTGTTTTGGTGTCGCTGCCGTCTCTGGGGTATGCTGGATGAGATTCTCTGACCCCATGGGCTTCTCTCGCATTGTTGCACCCTTTTCTTCCCGTAACTACTGCCTCTATTTCGGCGGTCAGATCGTTTCACTTGTTGGCACATGGATGACTCAAACGGCTTCACTCTGGTTGATTTATCATTTGAGTGATTCGGCCTTTTTGCTGGGTGTCGTTGGGTTTGCCAGTCAGATGCCCAGTTTCATGCTCTCAGCCTTCGCGGGAGTGTGGATTGACCGTTCCAATCGATTGTTCCTCTTCATGCTCACGCAGATATGCTCCATGTTCCAATCGTTTGCTCTGGCTTATTTCGCCGTCATGCAAACCATTTCGGCGAGTCACATCATTGCCCTCAGTGTGATTCAGGGGCTCATTAATGCGGTCGACATGCCGGTGAGGCAGGCCCTCGTCCTTGATTTCGTGACAAAAAAGGAACATCTCGGAGGTGCGATCGCGCTCAATTCATCGATGTTTAATGCGGCCAGGCTCATTGGCCCTGCTATTGCTGGATTCGTCATCGCACGTTATGGAGCAGGTGGTTGTTATTTGATCGATGGCGTCAGCTATCTCGCAGTGATCGTAGCGATATTCTTCATGCGGGTGGAACAAAAGAATCACGCTGCCAACCGGCAGCAGCCTTGGTATGACCTGCTCGAAGGGTTCCACTATGCGTTTGGGTTTTCGCCGATTCGCGCACTGATTCTTCTCGTCGCGATTGTGAGTTTCCTCGGATTTTCCTACACCGTGCTCATGCCGATCTTCGCGAGGGATATTTTTGGCGGTGATGCTAGAATGCTGGGATTCCTGATGTCTGCATCCGGCGTAGGAGCCGTTGGAGGAGCGATTTATCTGGCCTCTAGAAAATCAGTGCGAGGGCTGGGGAAGGTGATTGCTTTTGGTGGAGGGTTGATGGGAGTGGGTTTGCTCGTGTTCGCGATATCCAAGCTTCTTTATCTCTCACTCGCCTGCCTGGTGATGATTGGATTGGGAGGTGTTCTTCTTGTGGCATCCAGCAACACGATCCTTCAAACCTTAGTCGAGGATGCGAAGCGCGGACGCGTGATGAGCATTTTCGTGATGGCCTTTACGGGTACGATGCCACTCGGAAATCTCATGATGGGATCTCTGGCTGGCTGGCTGGGGGCGGTGCCAGCTACCGCATTGAGCGGGGTGGTGTGTCTCCTTGCAGCCGTTACATTTAACCGCAAACTGCCCAAGCTTCGAGCGGCAGCCTCACCGGTGCTTACTCAACTGGGAATTCCAGAATGAATTTTAAACAAGAGTGATTGGTCAGGATCTTTCATCGGTTTTGACAGGACAAGTCACCGAAAAAAGTCTTATGCTCGCAACGTTGTCGGGGAACAACTCTCCTTCTATATGCTCCTCCGTCGTCTAATCCTCTTCGTTCTTGCCATGGCTTCCATGGCCTCAAAGGTAGTTGCTGAAGAGCCTGAGCCAAAGATGCGTCTGCTCAGTTCAAATTCATGTGGGACGACAACTACTTCTACATGGCGGCAATGGTCAAGGATGATGAGGTCGCTTCCATGCACTCAGGGGAATTCATATGGAAGGACGACTGCATCGAATTTTATGTCAACTCTCAAGATGACGGATTGATGTGGGGAAACCAAAAGGATTTTCAAATCGGATTTTCTCCAGGCAAGCCAGGAGAGGAAATCAGGACATGGGCTTGGTTTCAGAAACAGGATCCCCGCAAGGATCAGTCTGTTGCGGCCGTTTGCAAACCCACTGCCGACGGCTATCTTGTCGAAGCCGAGAAATCTTGGAAATTCCTTGGGCTGACTCCCGCAGAGGGGTTGGTTTTTGGCGCTTCTCCCTGTCTCCATGATATCGATCGGAAGGACGGAAGCGAAGGAAGGTTGATATGGTATTTCGAAGATGTCAGCAGCGCAAAAGGAAAGCAATTGGGACAGTTTGAACTCTTCAAATCACCCGACATATCTCCTTGAGCGACTGGATCCCTCATTCAAAGGACTGAAACATCGCCCAGCTTGAAAGACAAGCTGGGCGACTCCAGATTTATGGACACTGCGCGACCACTTATTCTTTGTCGTATTGCAATGCCAGGGTGAGCTGTTCAATGGCCTCATCGCATTTTTGAAGAGCCATCGCCCGATGCCCTCCAAAATCATGGTTTGCTCGCTGTAAATCTTCTTTGGCGCGTTCCAGAGCATGAATGGCTTTGCGGATTTCCGGATGGCGCTCATTTTTGTGCGCGGGCGCCGGCGCATTGGGAGGAGTGGTGCCCTGCGCCATGCTAAAACTGATTCCGAGGGTTGACAGGGCTGCCGACATTGCAAGAATTTTGATCCAATTAGGTTTCATATTTTTTTCTGTAAATAGGTGAGCTTCTTAGGAGTGAACACACAATCTTTCAAAAAGTTGCTCAGAATTCAATAGTTGAAATCGGCGGATACATGGCGCTCACGCAGATGACGAAAGCGTGGCTACTTCGGAAGAATTGGCTTTGATACTTCGTGATTTACTTCAATGCTAAACGATTTTTTTCTGAAAAAAGTGAGTCTTAAGGGGGAATGCCAAGTTAACGATTCTGGAGATTCGAAGGGGGATCAACCCATTTGAGAGCCAATCCTGTGCCACGCTTCATTTGGTAGCCTGAAGCATCCTGTTCTTCTGTCACATCATGGCGCATCAAAAGAGCGTCTGCCCCAATTTTGGCGGCTTCCTCTTTCAGTTTTTTAAAAACCGCTGCTTCTTTGACATAGGCGTCGCCCTGGGCACTCACGAAGCCGATGACGGTATAGGGACGCGAAGGTTTTTCAAAGAAAACTTGAAGAGAGGAAGCCTCCGTAGGGGTGTAACTGATGGAAGTGACGCGCGTGGCAGCGCCGGTTGTGCACCCTGCTAGAAGAACGGAAATGAGAATATATAAAAAAAAGCGCATCGAGAATCGTTTAAAATAATCTCAGATCTTAATTTTCCGTGCCTTCCTGACTTGGATGCAGCCCGTAAAGGGTCAATTTCTCTCGCATGGTGATACGGGAGACTCCGAGCCAGCGCGCCGCCTTGGCCTGATTGCCATGAGCGAGATGGATGGCTTGCGCGAAGAGTTCCTGTTCGACGGTTTGAATCAGGTTTCCATAGGCTCTCTGGATTTTTCCGCGACGAGCATCCTCGAGAATTTCAGCCACATAATCCGAGACTGATTGGGATCGACCCCGGCTGGGAGGCTGGCTCGTTTTGATGACTTTTCGCAGATCATCGGCGCTGATGGTGTATCCGCGCGCGATAAGCAGGGCGTTTCGGACGGTATTTTCGAGCTCTCGCACATTCCCTGGCCATTTCTGTCTTTGAAGAAATTCGAGCGCTTCCGCGCTGATAGAGGGCTCCTGCACGCCCAGTTCGGAGCCATATTTGTTCAGAAAATAATTAATGAGAGTGGGGATGTCTTCGGTGCGGTCGCGGAGGGCAGGGAGGGTAATGACGACAACGCTCAAACGATAAAAGAGATCTTCGCGAAAACGTTTTTCTTCAATCCCTTTTTCGAGATCTTGATGAGTCGCGGCCAGGAGTCTTACGTCGATCGGAATCGTTTCCGTTCCTCCGAGGCGCTCGATTTGTTTCTCCTGAAGCACTCGGAGCAGTTTGGCTTGCGTATTCAAACTCATGTCGCCGATCTCATCAAGAAAGATGGTTCCCCCGTGCGCCTGTTCGAACCGTCCGATGCGCTTTGTTTCTGCTCCGGTGAAGGCACCCCTTTCATGGCCGAAAAGATCGCTTTCCAGGAGGGTTTCGGGAATGGCTGCGCAGTTGATGGCGACAAAGGGACTGTCGGCACGATTGCTATGTTGGTAGATGGCGCGAGCCACCAGTTCTTTGCCGGTTCCAGTTTCTCCCCGAATCAGCACGGTGACCGGTTTGTCGGCGACACGCCCGATTTCCTTGTACACATCTTGCATGGCCCGACTGTTTCCGATGATGGCTTCCCCGGATGCCTGCAATACCCCGATTGAGACGGGGTCGGACATAAGCCGGTTACTGGAAACAGCTTTGTCCACGATGTCGAGAAGCTCCGGCATTTCGAAAGGTTTGAGCAAATATTCGTAAGCACCTACTCGCGTGGCTCCAATCGCGGTTTCTGTGGTTCCGTGAGCCGTGATCAGAACGATGGGGATGCGTGGTTTAGCCGCGTGAAGTTCGCGCACGAGATCCAAGCCGCTCAATCCAGGCAGGCGAAGATCTGTAATCACAACGTCGAAAGAGTCTTGCTGAGCCCGCTTTAAACCTTCGTCGCCACGATCCAGGATGGTGACCTCATAGCCGTCGTTACGCAATACGTCGGCAAGCGACCCCGCGATGCTGGCATCATCCTCAATGAGGAGTATATGCGTGGAGCGATTCATGGTGAAGGATTTGCAGGGAGCATAATGCCAAAAATCGCTCCGTGATCGAGATGTGTTTGATATTCCATCGCGCCTCCATGTTTTTCGACGATGCGCGCAGAAATAGACAAACCCAAGCCCGTTCCCTTTTCTTTGGTCGTAAAAAAGGGATCAAAAAGTCTTTTCTGGACAGCTGGAGGAATCCCTTTCCCGGTGTCTTCTACTTCCAAAAAGACGAGTTGTTTGACGGTGCCGCGAAGCTTCGCTACCCCGGTGCGCGACCGGAGTGTGATCCTGCCGCGTTGAGTGATGCTTTCCGACGCATTTTTAACGAGATTGATGAGGACTTGTTTGAGTTGTTCAAAGTCGCCCTGGATTGAAACATCGGTTTGCAGATCGAGTTTGATTGCAATGGATCGCTTCTCCAATTCAGGAGCGAGGAGGATGCTTACTTCCTTGAGGAGTTGTGAAGGCGAAAGAGGGGTGCGTTTCGGATCTGCAGGACTCGCAAATTGGAGAATGGCATTTACGATGCGTTCGAGACGGGAGATCTCTTGGCTGATGAAAGTGACTTCATTCCGTTCCACCGAGGAGAGGCCGAGAGATTGCTCGAGAGTGAAAAGTCGTGCTTTGATTGCGGTGAGTGGATTTCGAATTTCATGCGCCACACCCGCTGCAAGAACACCCAGCGAAGCAAGCTTTTCCTGGCGTTCGATCAAAAACTCATTCTCAATAATTTTTGCTCGCAAGGGAGCGACCATCTCTCGATAAACCATGACGGTGATCCAGCTGCCGAGGGTCAAAAGGATCAAAAGGGAGCCAAACGTCACTTTCTGGAGGAGCGCGATGGAATGGTTCGAAGTGGATAAAAAAGAATCCATCGCTTCGCGATGCGAGTGAGCGAGTTCGGAACCGAGCGCCAGGAGTAGTTTGGAGTCGATCTCAATTTTTCTGAGACACTCTTGAGTCAAAAAAACGTCTGGGTTGCGCTTTTGATCAAGAAGCGGTGCGGCATCCTGGATATAGGAGTCGAAGACGGAATTGATGCGTGTAAGCACCTCTTGTTCGTGCTTGGTCGTAAGGCGTGGAATTTCATCGTCGATCCATGTATCAAGTTTATGGCTTTCATTTCGGAACGATTGAAGGTCCGCTGGATCTCTTCCACTTTCGAATCTGAGAAGGGCATTATTGATGCTCATGAGCGACGCTTGAAACTCTTCGGCGATCCGGAAACTTTCGATTTGGACGGACGTCAGCTTTTCTCGAAGGCTGCTGGCGAGGCGCCATGTCGTGTTGGCTGCCCATGCAATCAGAGTCCCCAGAACGAGGATCATGATGACTAAGGCGGTCAATCGCAGCTTGAAGGAAGCGTGCATGAAATCGTTGACAAGCAATTTATCACCGCAGCTCAAGAATGAGCCACCGGAGACGGGTGTTTCGTTCAATCAGGACCGATTTTTCAAGATTGAAAGTAAGATTGGTCACGTGGCCTGCTGTGGTAAGAAACTTGTCACTTCTGGCAAGAAACTTACCGCATTGGACATGAAGTTTTAATGCTTAAACGGTTGGAATGGAAATATTTGCATATAAAAAAATGGCATTCAACTTGCTGGCTAGATGGCATGATTTTGGTTGTCGAGGATGACCGCGGCATTCGGGAGGCCATTGTGTCGCTTTTGAACGTCAAAGGCCATGAGGCGATGCCAATTTTTGGACGTCAAGAAGCAATTTACAAGCTTGATCAAATCGCAGTGGACCTTGTTTTGCTTGATTTGGATATGCCGCATGAGGATGGATGGCGGATTCTTGAAGCATTAAACTTTAAACGTCCAATGCTTCCTGTGATTGCTTTGACGGCTTTTAGTAATCCCAAGTATGCTATTGTGGCAAGGAATGACTTTCATGTTTTGGAAAAACCGTTCGAGCCGGCCTATTTGCTGAAGCTCATTGAATCCATCATGCCTCAATCTCTTGAGAAGCGCATGACAGCACCTAATTCCAAGGTTCAATCATTTGATGATCGTGATTTTGTGCATAGGGACTCTCACTGAGAGGGAATATTACGTCTCTTAAACATCAACACCTTTAAAGATGACCAGCGATTTTTCCCGTCGGGCCCACTTCTGGAGGCAATATATTGCCTGTCTTATGTTGATCTCCGTTTTTGTCAGCTGCAAAAAAAACAACGAAACAACAGAGGCGTCACCTCCTCGAATAGATGGAAATACCATAACATTGCTGCCCAACTCTCCCGAACTTTCCTCGATTGAAGTGGCTGCTACTCAGCCCAACAACCAAGCTGTAACACCCATGACCGGCCGGTTAATCTGGAACGACGATTTAACCGTTCGGATTTTTACTCCTGTAGCAGGCCGGGTTGATCAGATTTTAGTTAAAGTCGGCCAGCAAGTTAATAAGGGCGACGTGCTGGCGACAGTGCTCTCTCCTGATTATGGACAAGCACAATCGGATGTCATGAAGGCGGAAGCTGATTTAAAATTATCACAACGAATGCTAGATCGAATTAAGGATCTGTATGAGAACGGATGCGCTGCCTTGAAAGATGTGGAGGCAGCTCAAGATGATTTAGAAAATAAAAAGGCAGAACAGCAGCGAGCCTTGGATCGCCTGAAGCTTTATGGTGGAGAAAGCGGGATTATCGACCAAAGATTTTCACTGCAATCTCCTATAGGTGGTGAATTGGTTGAAAAAAACATCAATGCAGGACAAGAGGTGAGGTCTGATGCGATTCTCGGGAATGTGCCTCAAGCGTTTTTGCCTCTTTTCGTGATTTCTGATCCTAAACATCTTTGGCTCAATTTGGATGTGACTGAGATGGATGTTATCAAACTACGTGTTGGTCAGAAGCTGCAGCTACACTCAAAAGCATATCCTGATAAGATCTTCTTTGCGCAACTGGAGGTGTTGAGTCCTCAATTAGATCCGACTACCCGAACGATTAAGGCATTGGCAGTGGTCGACAATGATGAAAAACTGCTCAGAGCTGAGATGTATGTAACCGTTGAGCTGTTGGATGTTCCTTCGGGCGGTGTCACTATCCCTGTCAAAGCCACTTTCTTAAAAGATGGAAGCAGTTTTGTTTTTGTTGAAAAAGCGCCGGGCCAATATGAACGCATTGGAATCATTCCTGGAGAGGAAAGAGCTGGTCGCGTTGTGGTCTCACAGGGGCTGACGCTTCAGCAACGAGTCGTAACCGAAGGCGGATTGGCTCTGGAAAAGATGCTGGAGGACGCTAAAAAGTCATGATAGGCGCACTTGCAGAGAAATCAGTGCGTTTCCGCGGCATCGTCATAGTACTGACATTGTTTTTCCTATTCGCGGGTTTTTTTGCGTTTAAACGCCTGCCCATCGAAGCATATCCCGACGTTACAAACGTTTCTTTTCAAGTCATTACGTTATTTCCAGGACATGCCGCAGAGGAAGTCGAGCGCCTGATAACTATCCCTGTTGAAAATGAGATGAATGGAATCCCAGAACGGACTTCAATCCGTTCGATCTCAATGTTTGGCCTTTCGGTTGTAACCCTTGTTTTTGACGATAACGCCGACAATAAATATGTGCGCAGCCAGGCAGCAGAGCACCTTGCGAAC
>Ga0207037_10116_pt1 | contig 27939 bp, 28 predicted proteins | sample Alteio_BWMinCont_75_FD_153268 | JGI IMG/M metagenome (GOLD analysis project Ga0207037, IMG submission 153268) | Enriched cells from forest soil in Barre Woods Harvard Forest LTER site, Petersham, Massachusetts, United States -... | ecosystem: Environmental > Terrestrial > Soil > Temperate forest >... | reverse complement strand
CGTATAGCCTCCCAAGCTCTTGGGCATCATCTCTATCCTTAATTTCAGGTATCTTAACATCACCGTACTGCACATAGCCCACTATCCTATCGGCCTCTTTTGCAACCAAGATGGTACTGCTACTAAAAGTTTTCTCAAAATAAGCTACAGAACGGCTCTCCGCTAATGACTGCCGTAACTCTTCGTCGGTCATAGTATGACCAAAAGTATCTGCAAAACTGTCTGATGCTAGCTTGGCTAATTCCTCAAACTCGGCGGGATTTACAGGCTCAATTTGGACTTGGGCTCTGGGCTTTCGAGTTCCTGTCATGTTTTCATATTAGACTAAAAAAGACTCCCGAAGAAGTCTTTCTATTTTTTAGTTTGTAGTACGGCGCCGGAAGAGCCAGGATGCTACGGGAATCGCCACAACCATCAAGCCTAGGCTCCAAACGACGGCCAGCCAAGCATGATTGCCAATGGGCGTACCCAAAATTAAAGCCCGCACCGCTTCAACGACTTGGGTGATTGGCTGATTGACCGCAAAGGCTCTGAGGACCGAATTCATCCCAACTGGCGGTACAAACGCGGTACTGGCAAACGTTAGCGGAAATATCAATACAAAGGTCAGCCACTGTACGGCTTCGACGCTTTTGGCCAGAATCCCCACAATTGCCGCCAGCCACGAAAAAGCCAGGGTAAACAGAATCAAAATACCAGCAATTTCCAGCCAGTTAAGCAAGCTAGCATGACTACGAAAACCAATCACCAAACCGGCAATGAGCATCACAAACGTCGAAATAGCATTACGGAACAGGTCAGAAACAATGTGCCCGTTTAATACCGCCAAATTACCCATTGGCAACGAACGAAACCGGTCAACAATACCTTTTTGTAGGTCACCACAGATGGAAAGCGCTGTGGTCGTCGAACCAAAGGCCACAGTTTGAACAATAATGCCAGCCATCAGATAGTTAATGTAGGTAATACCGGGTGGCAGCGCCTTAGAAATAGAGCCGCCAAAAACCGATGCAAACAGCACCAAAAACATGATTGGCTGGAAAAACGCGCCTAATAATTGATCGGTGTTGCGAATAATGTGTCGACTGCTGCGCTTGATCATCAGCAGTGAATCGTTAATGGTAAACCAGAGTTTTGATTTGTGCTCGAATACGAGTTCTGCTGCCATATTATTTATCCTCCTCCGTTGCTTGCTTTTGTTTGCCGGTCAGCGACAAGAACACGTCGTCGAGCGTTGGTTTGTGAATAGCCATCGATGCAATGGCAATCTGGTGTTTTGCCAACGTTTCGAGCGTGCGTTTCACATCGGTGTTTGTATCGCGGATCAGCACCGTCAGCGAGAATTCTTTCTCATTGCGATCACCAACTTCCTTGCCAAGAGCTTCGACGGCCGCGTTGAAGTCGGCCGTATTTTTGAACACCAGTTCCAAGCGATCATTACCGACCTTTGCCTTCAGTTGCTTAGCAGTGCCCTGAGCAATCACTTTACCACCGTCAATCACTACAATTTGGTCGGCCAGCTGGTCGGCTTCTTCCAAATACTGCGTGGTCAACAAAATAGTGGTACCTTTTTCCATTAGTTTTTTGATAATATCCCACATGACGAGTCGTGAACGTGGATCGAGCCCAGTGGTTGGTTCGTCCAAAAAGATAACTGGTGGCGTGGCAATCAAACTTACCGCCAAATCCAAACGACGGCGCATGCCACCAGAGTAGGTTTTTGCTGGACGATCGGCAGCTTTTAACAGATCGAACTCTTCCAGAAGTTCTTGAGCTCTAGCCTTGGCACTATCGGCTGTTAAACGATACAAACGCCCCATCATTACCAAATTCTCGCGACCGGTGAGTAGTTCGTCGACTGCGGCCGACTGTCCGGTCAAGCCAATGACACTGCGTACTTTATCGGCCTGATCAGTAACATCGTAGCCTTCGACTTTCACTGTCCCACCATCATATTTTAGGAGTGTACTCAAGATTCGAACCGTGGTTGTTTTACCTGCGCCGTTTGGGCCAAGCAATGCCAACATCGTGCCGCGAGTAACCTTTAGATCAATACCGCGCAACACTTCTTGTTTACCATACGCTTTGGTTAGATTGTCAACTTCAATGACATAATCACTTTGGGGCATTAGTGTCTCCTTGTAGCCTAATTTATTGCTTCTTTGGTTCATAATATCAGCCTAATCAACTGGTTCGTAGCACTATTTTAGCGCACTGCTGAGAGAATTCTGTGCAAAAAGCTTGATTGCAAATCTGTCCGTCGCGTTTAAAATGATACATAACGTCGTTAAATTATAAGTGGAGGAACCATGACCCAATCAGAAAACAGTACAGCCGTATCCTACGAGCGGCACGCTCCCACCAACGTCAATCAACAGCACCAAGACAAAATGAGCCCGCTCGACAAAGCAGGCGTTGTTATTACGAGGCTGGTTGGCACTATGATTGCAGCAATCGCTTTTACCTGTCTAGCTCTCATTAGCTTGCCTTCTGCCTTGCGCTCGCACAGCCCAATCGTCATCGTTGCCTGGATCGCCCAAACATTTTTGCAATTAGTGCTGCTGCCCATCATCATGGTCGGCCAAAACATTCAGGGTAAACACACCGAACTCATGGCTGATGAAGAGTTTCAGACCACTCAAACCACCTACAAAGATTTGGAAAATTTAATCCTCGTCAATCAAAAACAGCTCGACTTGCTACTTGAACTCGCAAAGAACAAAAAATAGGTGGTAGCTCGCTATTTTTCTCGTAACGGCGAGATTTTGCCAACCAGCCAAGCTGTTGTGTCGCTTGATGACGTGGCATATTCGTACGGCTATGGCGTCTACGAAACAATCCGCGTTTCGGGTGGTGTGCCGTATTTTGCCGATGAACATTGCGCACGGTTATTAGCCTCGGCTGAAACAATTAGTCTGGAGCACCGCTTTTCAGCCGACCTTATCCTTCAAAGCATCAACGAGCTTATCGTGCGTAACAGCTTGGAAGCAAGCAATCTAAAGATCCTACTAATCGGTGGCAAAACTGGTAGCGATGCGACATTGTACATTCAAAGCCTGAACCCTCTGTTTCCCAACCCTAAATTGTATAAAACAGGCGTGCACTGCATTACCGAACAGTACGAGCGGCCGTTTCCACACGCCAAAACGCTCAACATGTTACCAAGTTATTTGGCATATAAGAAAGCAATGGCAGCCAGTGCCTACGATGCACTGCTAGTAAATCGCGTTGGGGCCATCACCGAAGGCTCACGCACGAACTTTTTCTGTCTGAAGGGAACAACAATCTTTAGCCCACCCGACGAAGATATTTTGCTGGGCGTTATGCGCATGGCAATGCTACAGGTCGCAGCAACACAAGGCTTTACCATTGTTCGTAAGCCAATACTGCTGACCGAAATAGCCAGCTATGATGCAGCGTTCTTAACGAGCACTTCAAGCAAAATTATGCCGATTCGCTCAATCGACGATCATACCTTTGGCGAGATACCGGCAACACTGACCGACTTTATGCAGCATTTTAATCAATTTTTAGCAGATTATGGTGATAAGCTGGCCGTTTTGGAGACCTGGGATCACGCGTTCGGGGTATCTAAATGACTAGTATGGATTTACGTAAATACCGCTGGTCGAAGGCCTACGAATCTGCCGAGGAAGAATTGATCGAATTACTAGCCATAAAGCACATCGACGCCGAACGTCATTCGCTGGATGCTGGCGAAACTTTGGCGTTACATATGTGCGCACTCGATGCACGACTATGGTGTGCCGAAGGCTCTGTAGCGCTGACCATCAACGGTAAGCTTCTTTCAATGCAACCGGGTGATACGTTAGACATTCCGGCCTATACAGCGCGCTCGGCAGTCATCGGCTTAGGTGGTTGCGTGTATTATCAATTCCCCGCCGAAAAACTAAACCCGGCCATCCCCGCCAACTAGGTGACTCACGACGCGACCTCAAATTCTATGCTAAGATGGTTTTATGTCTGATAAAACCATAGCCATCGATGAGCAGTTTCTTGACGTAAAACGTCAGTTTGACGGTGTTAATATACAGTTTGAACGAATCGCCACTGCAATAGTGAAAGGTTTTGACCGCATTGATAAAACGCTGGAAACCAAGGCTAACGCCGACGATATGCAACGAGTACTCGGCCTTTTGGACGAACCGGCAAAACGCCAAGAAATTTCCGACGATGAACGATTAGTTATGGGCCATCAGCTCGAACGTCTCGATCGCTAGACGCACGAACTAGCCAAAAAAATCGGTTACACACTTTCGGCCTAGATCTGGTCTAGAGCTATGATCCGAGTTATTGAGTCATGATGATGCAAGTAATGTTGCGATAGATTTTACATAGAGAGCGGTAAAATCCGACAAATGTTGTTTTTTGTGCTATAATTGAAATATCAAGTTACTCTAGACTTTACTCTTTGAGTTCGGTGCAGCATTCAAAAAGCTCATTTTATTCTCAGCCATAAGCCGTAAGACCCTGCCTCGGTACAATATTAGTCCAACGAAAGGCTCAAAGAACTATGGCATCAAAATTATACGTAGGCAAATTGTCTTATAACTCAACCGACGATACATTGCGCACGCTGTTTGCACAGTACGGCACCGTTATCAGCGCACAGATTATCAAAGACCGCGACACCAACCAGTCTAAAGGTTTTGGATTTGTCGAGATGGAATCAGACGACCAAGCACAGGCAGCAATCAAAGCGCTTGATGGCAACGAATTTGAAGGTCGCAGCATCATGGTAAACGTTGCTCGTCCACAAGAAGACCGCAGTAGCGGTGGCGGAAGTGGCTTTGGTGGCGGATTCCAACGTCGCTAGCAGCCCCCCATTAATGGGGGCAACGAAAAAACTTGGTGCAGCCGAGCTCCTCTACTTGCGTGCGGAACAGATGGGCCTCAAGCCCTGCTGGATAACGCCACATGGGTTGTTCGTAATTACGACAGAAAGTGGCGAGCACTACATTCATGACGCACGCAGTGCACTCAATTCGCACGTCGGCATTAGCTTAGCGCGCAACAAGCATCTGACACGATTGATATTGGAACGACATAATCTTCCCAATATTCCTTTTGCACGGCCAAAAACGCTCGAAGAAGCAACCGCGTTTCTGCACGCGCAGCAAAAAATTATCGTCAAGCCGGTTCGCGGACTTGGCGCGCATGATATTCGTATTGTGGAGCATACCGATCAGCTCGCAGGATTGCAGGTTTCGAAGTACATTTTTGAACGCTACATTGCTGGCCGAGAATTCCGTTATCTTGTCCTTAACGACACAACCATTGGTGTGCATGAAAGCGAATACGGTGTATCAGTCGAAGCAGATCGCATGCTACGGCGCATATCATATCCAGCAGTGGAATGGGATCCAATCTTGATGGAATTATCTGCCAGAGTTGCTCGTGTTCTTGGTTTGAAGTTTGCCGCCGTTGATTATCTTGTCGATGAACATGGAAAAGCTCACATACTGGAAGTAAACACAACACCTGGGTTGAAGTGGTTCCATGCGCCAACGTCTGGGCCATCAGTGGATGTAGCCTACCACCTGCTCAATGCCTTGCTTACCGAGACAACTATCGAACAACCAACCGAAGACGGAGTCATTGTATGAAACACCCAATTGGCACAACACAAAACGGTATCGCCGTATACGTTGATCTCGTAAAATCACGTGCTGCGACCCACATTGCACAACAACCACACCTATTAGGCCTGGTTAAGGAGCTCATCGAGCAAACAACGACCACGGCGTCCGAGCTACACATTGAGCAAGATATGGGACGGACCATTGGCTACAACGTTGTCGTTGAAACAAGCGAAAAAGACACCGTTGTCTACGCCCGCCTGGTGCGCGATGAAGTCTATACCCGGTTTGTAAAAAACGGCAAACCTTTGACTACGCAATACCTAACCATCATCTTGCAGCTTGACGACGAGAACAACTATGAACTACACGATACTTGGATTGGCCGACTCAACCCACCGCGCCCCGGTAGCGACAACGAAAATGCCGAAAGCAAGCCATACTGGGAAAATCACGCCTTTGTACTAGAAGGCCAAGCGGTCCAACTCGCCACCGCCACCAAAGAATGCCCATACTAAAGCACCGACTTAATCGTGGTGGTAAACCTGTTTATCGGCTATAGTTTATACTAGTAGCTAACGAACATGGAGGACCACGACATGGCAGTAACCGATACGCCCGAGTGGCAAGCACTACAACAACACTACGAGCTGGTCAAAGCAACGCATCTCCGCGATTTGTTTGAAAGCGATCCTGCGCGGGGTACAAAACTATCCCTGCAAGCGGTTGATATTTTTGCTGATTATTCCAAAAACCGCATAGGTGACGAGACCCTGCAACTACTTTTTGCCTTGGCCAGAGCTTGCAACGTCGAACCAATGCGCAATGCCATGTTCGCCGGTGAAAAGATAAATACTACCGAAAACCGTGCCGTCCTGCACACTGCCCTGCGTAATCAATCGGACAATCCAGTACTCGTCGATGGCGAGGATGTCATGCCAGCCATCCGCGAAGTGCTTGCCAAGATGGCAACTTTTTCCAACGCAATCCGCAGCGGTAGCTGGCTAGGCTACACCGGCAAGCCAATCAAAACTATCATAAATATTGGTATCGGCGGCTCAGATCTTGGCCCCGTTATGGCAACCGAAGCACTCAAATTTTACAGTCAGCACGATCTTTCGGTGCGATTTGTGTCAAATGTCGATGCCACCCAGCTGGTCGAAGCAACGCGTGATCTTGACCCTGCCGAAACGCTATTCATCATTGCATCAAAGACCTTTACCACCGACGAAACCATGACGAATGCACAAACCGCACGCGGCTGGTTATTGGATGCACTCCACGATGAAGACGCCATTGCCAAACACTTTGTGGCAGTATCAACCAATGCCGAGGCAGTTGCCACATTTGGCATCGATACCGCCAACATGTTCGAATTTTGGGATTGGGTGGGGGGCCGCTATTCTATGACAAGCGCTATCGGGCTATCAATTATGCTAGCCATCAGCCCAGACCATTTCCACGACATGCTCCAGGGCTTTTACGAGATGGACCAGCACTTCAAGACCACACCGCTCGAGCAAAATCTCCCTGTTATCTTGGCATTGATTGGCCTGTGGAACACAAACTTTCTTGGTGCCGAATCGGAAGCAATTTTGCCCTACGATCAATACTTACACCGCTTTGCGGCCTATTTTCAGCAAGGTAACATGGAAAGTAACGGCAAATCTGTCGACAAATCTGGCATACCTGTGAACTATCAAACGGGACCAGTGATTTGGGGTGAACCAGGCACCAACGGCCAGCATGCCTTCTACCAATTGCTGCATCAAGGCACCCGATTGATTCCCTGTGATTTTATTTGCTTTGTAAAACCACTCAACAACATTGGCAAACATCACGACAAACTAACCGCCAACCTTTTTGCCCAAACTAAGGCCCTCGCATTTGGTAAAACCGCCGAAGCAGTCCGTGCCGAAGGCATCCCCGAAGCACTTGTGCCACATAAAACATTTGCCGGCAATCACCCAACCAACACGCTCTTATTGCCACAGCTCACACCAAAAACACTCGGCGAATTGATTGCCCTGTACGAGCATAAAATCTTCGTCCAGGGAGTTATCTGGAACATCAATTCGTTCGATCAGTGGGGCGTGGAGCTCGGTAAAGTCTTGGCACGTGATATCTTTAATGAACTTGACGGCAGTAATTCACCCCTGCAGCGCGATAGTTCAACCGACAATCTATTAAAACATTACAAAGACTGGCCTACTGCTGCTTCAGAATAGCCAACTCAAGTGGCGACAACGCTTCTAGCAACTGCTGGACGCTACGTTTACTGACGGGATCAACAGCATCTGGGTCGATATCACATAGTGGCCTCAGCACAAAGTCTCGCTCCGCAAAGCGAGGGTGCGGAATAGTCAAGACCGGCGTATCGAGTGTCATGTCATCATAAAAAATGATATCAATGTCGATTTCGCGCGGGCCCCAACGAAAGCGTGAAACTCGGCCAATTTTGGCTTCGATTTCTTTGATGAATTTCAGAAGTTCGAGTGGTTTTAATGTTGTTGCACCGCGAATTGCCGTATTTACAAAATCAGGCTGATCGGTATAGCCAACGGCCTTTGAAGTGTATGTTGATGCCAGTTCTAAACCCACAATTTCCCGGCCAAGTAGTGCAATTGCTTGCGTTATATAGCGTTCGCTATCGCCAACGTTTGAACCAAGTGCCAAAAATACAACAGCCATAGCCCTATAGTAAGTTATTACGCTCTTTTTGAAAAGCTATGCTACACTACTACGCAGTATGAAGCATGTTTTGTCGGTCAAGCAGTTTTTAGACAAAGACTTGCTTGCTTCACTTTTCTCCCGAGCCGACCAATTTCAGGCAATGCCAGCCGCTGAATATCCCAAGCCACTGGAACACATGACCCTGGCAACTGTATTCTACGAACCAAGCACACGCACCCGTTTATCATTCGAAACCGCCATTCAAAACCTTGGTGCACATCTGGTAACCGTCGAAAACGCCGCCGATAACTCGTCATGGAAAAAGGGCGAAAGCATCGAAGACACAGCCCACATGCTCAACGCCTACGTGGAAGGCATCGTCATGCGACACCCCGAAATCGGCATGCCTGCCCGTGCCGCCGCTGTTTCTAAAGTACCCGTTTTCAACGCAGGCGACGGTGGCGGCGAACACCCGACACAAGCTCTCCTCGACCTCTACAGCATTCAGCGCATGAAGGGCAAAGTCGATGGCCTAAAAATTGCACTCGTTGGCGATCTTGCTCACAGCCGAACCCACCATTCGCTGGCCAATATCCTTAGCATTTATGATGTCGAGCTATTCCTGATATCGCCCGAATCGTTGGCCATGCCAGAGGATGTCTTAGCAAACCTCACCAAGCAAGGTGTCACATTTCACATCCTTACAAGCTGGGACGATGTCATCGGTGATCTCGACGTCATCTATATGAATCGCGTCCAAAAAGAGCGCTTTAAACTTATAGAAGAGTACCAGGCGCTCAAAGGCAGCTTTATCCTGACAAATGAGATCGCAAACCTCATGAAAAAAGATGCCATTATCCTCGATCCACTACCTCGCATCGAAGAAATTACCGTCGAAGTCGACAGCAACCCACGTGCTCAATACTTCCAGCAAGCCAAAAATGGCCTCTACCTGCGCATGGCCCTCCTCGAATATATCTATACTTCTTAAGGTAAGAACTAACTCAAAAAGCACGACGCCAGCTGCGAGTGACACAGTGGAAGGGGCCCGTAGCACGGAACGCTAGTGAGCAGCGGGAAGGTCTAAGGTCTGCCGGAGTGACGAGGCTCACGGGGTTTGAACACGGCTCTAGTAACACTAAATAATCGTTCCGGAGCCAGGGACAGCTAAAACTTTGCCGTTTTCGTAGACTAGCTTGCCGTGCAGCGTCACACTTTGTACATAGCCAGCAACGCGGCGTCCAGCAAACGGCGTCCAGCCACATTTGGTCTTCAAGCCTTCGTTGGTGATTTCTGAATCCTCTAGAACAACTTCAACTTTTGTGGTTTCATCTGTCTTGATACCAAAAATCTCGGCTGGACGGCCGTGCAACAAGCTTACTAATTTATCGTGGCTCAATTTGCCTTCTTGTTGGGCAGTCAGCATTAGCGGCAAGGTTGTTTCGAGTCCTGGCACGCCAAATGGTGGCGTGTCGCTATCTTTTTCCTCGCGGGTATGTGGTGCATGATCGGATTCGATAATATCCACACCATCCAAATGTTGCCAGATAAAATCAATATCCTTTTGACTTTTGAGTGTCGGCTTCATCCGGCCATATGGCCCAAGCTTTTCACCGTCTTCGGCCGTCAAAAACAGATGGTGCGGGGTAATGCCACAGGTGATGGGCAACCCTTCGTCCTTGGCACGCAGCACAAATTCCAATTCTGCCTGACTCGATACGTGGCAAATATGGGTCGCCTTTGGCACCTTGCGGAGTGTTGTAAAAACCAAATCAGACACATCATCTTCGGCATGCAACAAAATTGGCTTACCACCGGGCCAAGCCTCGTAAATAGTCGCTAGCTTGTCTTTATCGATAATAAAGTTGCCGGTCGTGACATTCAGATAGATTTTCAAACCACTGACTTTGTCCATAACTTTGGCAAACTCGTCAAAATTGTCTCCAAGCGTTCCAAAATTGAAACCAATATCGCTGACTACTTGAGCCCGTGCGTTGGCTATTTTGGCTTCCAGACGCTCCAGGGTAGTAATTGGCTCGGCGTTGTTCGGCATATCCAGTACCGTAGTATAACCGCCAGCCAAAGCCGCCGAAGTACCCGTAAAAAAATCTTCCTTGTGCGTCTGCCCCGGATCCCTTAAATGAACATGTGGATCAATGAGGCCAGGTAAAGTAATTGTTTTAGTCATGCTGCAAGTATAGCAAGCCACACCAGCACAAGTCTAAAAAAGAGAAGGTTTCACGCGGGTAATTTTCCGATTACAGAAAATTATGCCGGTTGCGCTTTGCAAATTCTCTTTTTTAGACTTGTGCTGGTGGACACCTAGAATAAGCAGACTAAAGTCCTTGCGTTTTGTTTACGGGTTTGATAACTTAGATGGGACTCGTGAGGAACAAACCAACCATTACCAGCTCTAAAACTGTACATAAGGATCGCTCCGGAAGGGGCGATTTTTTTAAAACTTTTTCAGCTAAGCTATACCTGAGCGATGGCACGGCATTTGATGGCGTCGTACCAGCAGGACAAGCGAACGGCATTGTGGGAGAAGTCGTCTTTAATACCGGTATGACCGGTTATGTTGAATCACTAACCGATCCTTCGTATACTAATCAAATCCTCGTATTTACCTTCCCACTGATTGGCAACTATAATGTACAGCTGGCGGATATTGAATCAGAAAAAATCCAAGTGAGTGGTGTAGTCATGAGCGAACTGGCGCTGCACGGCAGCCACACCGATTCTCAAACATCACTCCTCAATTGGTTGGAATCGCAAAACATCCCGCTACTAACGGACGTGGATACGCGCGCCATCACCAAGCATTTGCGCACGCGCGGCACCATGCTGGGCAGTATCAGCACTGAACCAATCAATCCAAAAAGCCTCAAGTTGGAATCAAAGATTATCTCAATCGATGAACCAATTATCTACAACGAAAAAGGCACAAAAAAAGTTATCCTAGTAGATTGCGGCGCAAAAGACAACATTTTGCAGTCACTGCTCGCACTCGATCTCCATGTCAAACGCGTACCTTACGATTACGATTACACGACCGAAAGCTACGACGGCGTACTGCTTTCTAATGGTCCTGGCGATCCAACCGATTATGCCCCGACCATTGCAATTGCCAAAAAAGCATTGGCCAAAAACAAGCCTGTGTTTGGCATCTGCCTAGGCAATCAGATTCTGGGGCTGGCCGCTGGCGCAGAGACGTTTAAACTGCCCTTTGGTCACCGTGGCCACAACCAGCCGTGCATGGATATATCGAGCAAACACTGCATTATCACCAGCCAAAACCACGGCTATGCCATCGATGAAAAAACATTGCCAAAAGGTTGGCAAGTCTGGTTCCGTAACCTAAACGACCAATCGATCGAGGGCATAAGGCACCATAGCAAGCCGTTTTTCTCTGTCCAGTTCCACCCCGAAGCTTGCCCTGGCCCAACCGATAGTTCGTACTTATTTGAGGAGTTTTACCAATGCCTATAACAAAGTTATCGAGAAAACTAGCTATTAAAAAAGCTCTCATTCTAGGTTCTGGAGGACTACGCATTGGCCAAGCTGGTGAGTTCGACTACTCCGGTTCACAGGCTATCAAAGCACTCAAAGAAGAAGGCATTTACACGGTGCTGATTAACCCGAACATTGCCACCGTGCAGACCGATGGCGACATGGCCGACCGTGTGTACTTCCAGCCACTGAATATCGAAACAGTAACCAAAATCCTGAAACAGGAAAAGCCCGATGTACTGTTGCTGAGCTTTGGCGGACAAACAGCGCTCAACCTTGGCCTAGCGCTGCATGACAGCGGCGTGCTCAAAAAACTTGGCGTTAAAGTGCTCGGCACCCCTGTATCCGCCATTAAAATTACCGAGGATCGAGAATTATTTAAAGTTGCCCTAAACGAAATTGGTACCAAAACCGCACGTTCCGTTGCAACCTACAGCGTCAAAGAGGCTCTAGCCGCTGCCAAAACTATCGGTTATCCGATCATGATGCGCTCCGGTTTTAGCTTGGGAGGATTAGGATCTGGCCGTATTGAAAACGCCGCACAGCTCAAACAACGAGTTGGTGAAGTGCTACGTGCCGTACCGCAAGTATTAATCGAAGAATACCTGGCTGGCTGGAAAGAAATCGAATACGAAGTAGTCCGCGATGCCGCCGGCAACACCATCACCGTTTGTAACATGGAAAATCTTGACCCGATGGGCATTCACACCGGTGAAAGCATTGTGGTCGCACCGTCGCAAACACTTACAAACACCGAATATCACATGCTGCGCGAAGTAGCGATTAAGACGATTAATCATCTGGGGATCATCGGCGAATGTAACATCCAGTACGCACTTAACCCTGCTAATGGCGACTACCGCACTATTGAAGTGAACGCGCGACTGAGCCGTTCTAGCGCATTAGCATCAAAGGCCACCGGCTACCCGTTGGCCTACGTGGCAACAAAGCTGATTCTTGGCTACAAATTGCACGAGCTCAAAAACGCCGTCACTGGCACGACATCGGCATTCTTTGAACCAGCACTCGATTATTTGGCCGTGAAAATGCCACGTTGGGATTTGGCGAAACTAAAAAGTAGCGACCACCGTATAGGTTCCGAAATGAAGAGCGTTGGCGAAGTCATGGCGCTGGGTCGATCGTTCCCCGAAGCCTTGCAAAAAGCCATCCGCATGCTCAATACTGGCTCGACTGGCCTCACGGCACACCCCTATGAATTCGACAATTATCAGGACGAAATCGAACATGCCACCGACCGGCGAATTTTCGCACTCTATGAAGCACTCAAAGCCGGATCAAGTGTCGAACAGCTACACAATGAAACGGGCATTGATAACTGGTTCCTGAGCCACTTGTCCGACATCCAACAAACCGAAGCAAAGATCGTGGAACAAAAACTCGACGCACCGTTGCTACGAGAAGCCAAACAAAAAGGCTTTGCCGACAGTGTGATTGCAACATTGAAGCAAACAACCGAAGATGCAGTTCGTGCACAGCGCATCAAGCTCGGCATCAAACCGGTCATTAAGCAAATTGACACTTTAGCTGGCGAATTTGATGCCAGCACCAACTATCTTTACACCACCTACCACGGCAACACCAACGACGTGCAGCCACTCGGCAAAAAAGCCATCGCCGTACTTGGTTCTGGGCCTTACTGCATTGGTTCGTCGGTAGAGTTCGATTGGTGCGCCGTCAACACCGGCAAAACCCTGCAAGCCCATGGCAAGCAAACTATTATGATTAACTCTAATCCAGAAACAGTGTCGACCGACTTTGACCGTTCAGACCGCCTGTACTTCGAAGAGCTAACTTTTGAGCGCATCCGCGATATCGCCGATTTTGAAGATCCAGAAGGCATCGTGGTATCTGTTGGTGGACAAATTGCAAACAACGTCGCCTTGCCATTGGGGCAACACAAATACAACATTCTGGGTACATCACCGCAGCAAATCGACCGTGCTGAAGACCGTCAAAAATTCTCGGCCATGTTGCACACACTTGGCATCGACCAGCCGGCTTGGGTAGAAGCTACAACGCTCGCCAAAGCTAAGCAATTCGCAAGCGAAGTAAACTACCCAGTCTTAATTCGTCCATCTTACGTACTGTCTGGTGGCGCTATGAATGTGGTCAACAACGAAAAAGAGCTAGAGCATTACCTGGCAGCGGCTACCAAGTTATCGCCCGATCATCCCGTGGTACTATCGCAGTTCATCATGAATGCCAAAGAGTTAGAAATTGACGGCGTTGCAAAAGATGGTCATCTGTTAATCTATGCCATCAGTGAGCATATCGAAAATGCAGGAGTCCACTCCGGTGATGCAACGGTTGTCTTCCCCGCACAACGCCTGTATCTGGAAACCGTTCGCCGAGCCAAACTCATCACGAAGCAAATCATTAAAAATCTAGAAATTACCGGGCCGTTTAACATTCAGTTTATTGCCAAAGATAACGAACTGAAAGTTATTGAATGCAACGTGCGGGCATCACGATCATTCCCGTTTGTGTCGAAGGTAACGGGGCATAACTTTATTGCTATCGCCGCCGAAGCAATGATCGGCATCGATCGCGGTATCGAGTATCAAACATTGGAGTACGAGCACGTCGGTGTCAAAAGCCCTCAATTCTCCTACAACCGCTTAAAAGGTGCCGACCCTGTTGCCGGTGTCGAAATGGCGTCTACCGGCGAAGTTGCCTGCTTTGGTGACGATCTAGCCCAAGCCTTCTACACCTCGTGGCTAGCCACCGAGCAGCAGGTAAAACAGCAGACCCTATTCCTGAGTATCCCGGACGAACAAAAATATAAATTCGTTGACGAAGCCTCAGAACTGGTTGCTGCTGGCTGGAAAATCTACACTACTACTGGCACATACCAGTACCTAAAAGAACACGGCATTAAAACTACCAAAGTTCACAAAATTAGCGACAAGCAAAAGCCAAGTGCCACCGACCTGGTAGAAAACGGCAAACTTGGCCTACTGGTCTGTGTGCCGTCACGAACCGACGACAGCAACGACGCCCGCACCATCCGCCGCCTAGCCATTGACAACCACATTCCGCTCATCACCAACGCCGAAACTGGCCGTTTGCTGATGCACTGTCTGAGTGAACCAAATATCCTGCCAACCAACCCCAAAGCCTGGCAAGATTACACGACAATTGGCTAAAACTACAGTCCGGCTTGAGAGACAATCCAAGGAATAACTTGCTCTGGAATTGTGGTGTCATCATCCACTGTGAATATACGCCCTCGCTGCGCAATCGTATCACGTACCACTTCTAGGTCATCTAGGTCAATTTTAACCCGAATCATCCGCTCAGCTACAACCATCTGGCTGTCACCTCGCCGTAGCATACGTTCACGCAGTAGAACTTGGTTGTCCGGCGTAGCTCGTAAGCCCACAAAGACGATATTGGGCAACTCGGCGAATTCTGGTACCAACGCAGGCCAAGCATTGGCAACCACGTGACGATCTTTTGGCACCAACATATCCCTTGGAAAACCATACCAGTTACTATTAAATTCCTGGGCAATCGTAAAATCACCATTTGCGCGCATCACATCAAACGTTTCTTTTGACACACATTGTCGATCTACTAATACCTCACCAGGCCGTCGTGAACGCGTCGTTACCAAATTTGGCACAATGAAGCTATCCGGATAGCGTTCCAAAAGCGTATTGGCTAAGTACGTTTTACCAACTCCCGATGGACCGGCAATAATAAACACCTTACTTGTCATTAGGCTACCTGCGGTGACCCAAGAAGAACCGCTCCGGCAAATGACGCTCGATCAAGATCGTGCATCAAAGGATCATGCGCAACATTAGGGAATCGATATGGTTTACCGATTTTTTCGGGCAGCCGTGCTTCGGGCACTCCCACTTCGTCAATCACCCAGGATTCCGTGCAATCACGTAAATTATGTATGTCCAAAATCTCATCTGGGCGTAAAGACTGGACACGATAAATTTCGGGGGTGTCTGGAGGACTTGCAACCAAGCGATCTCTGGTTTTATCGGGCATGAATACGGGAATCGTGTACGCCAGCAAACTGACGTCGCCACGTCGCAGCTCACTGACACTGACGTTGCCATATTCACGCAGACCGAGTCTGTTTGGGTCTTCTCCCCATTCCTGCCAAATACAACGGGCGGCAGTAGCACGCAGATGTTCAATTTTTCTTTCTGATCCTTTTGCAGTTTCACTATTCGGGCCCCACACAACAGTGGGATTTTTTTCTGTTATTTTGTGCTCTGCAACCAAAACCTTGTGACTTGAATCGATCACTTTAAGCACGACGCCAGCTGCAGTCCAGCCATACTCACGAAGCTCACCCATAAGTGATGGGGTTAAGACAGGCATACCTTGCACATTTACGGGATCAAGCTCTGCAGGAATCGGGAGTCGAAGCACTGTAGATAGTTCGCGGTTGCTCGCCATAGGTTGTCTATCATACCATAAACTGGCTATAAAATGCTACACTGTACAGATGGTAGACGTACAAAATGAAGAATTGATCGTGTTCGTAAACGAAGATGGCACACCAACGGGCGAAGTCGGACCAAAGCTTGCCAGTCATACTGGGACAACACGCCTACACCTGGCATTTTCGTGCTATATCTTTAACGAAAAGGGTGAGTTTTTGGTTACACAACGAGCACTGTCAAAGAAGGTTTGGCCAAGCGTCTGGACAAACAGCTGTTGTGGCCACGTTGCGCCTGGTGAAACGATGATTGCCGCCATAGAACGGCGGTTAGATTATGAACTTGGTATGACAGCTAAAGACTTCGAGGTCATGCTGCCAACCTATCGCTATACTACAACACCCTACAATGGCATTATCGATAATGAGTTCTGCCCAGTCTACATCGCCCTAGCCACAAGCAAGCCCAAACCAAACCCCGAAGAAGTCGAAGCCTACAAATGGATGAGCTGGAAAGACTATGCAAAAACAGCCGAAGCCGATGATGAAGACTCCTGGTCCTGGTGGTGCAAAGATCAACTCAAACTCTTGCATAATCACCCGGCAATCAAAAAGTACGCTCACTAAAGTGTTATTATTAACAGATGACCGATGATAATTTTAAGGCTGCGATCGAGACGCGACTAGCAGACTGGCTGAATACCCAAGAAGCTGCCGCTCCAACCGATGAAGCCAAGCTTTTACTCAAAAGAATACAAAGCTTGGTACTGCGCGCTGGCAAGCGATCGCGACCAACCTTGCTACACCTGACGTATCAAGCATACGGTGGCAAACATCCCAATCAGCTGATTGACATTGGGCTGGCGATTGAGCTGCATCACCAGTTTTTACTGGTGCACGATGACATCATGGACAACGACACCGTGCGTTATGATGGGCCTAATATGATGGGATACTATCAGGCTGATTTTTTGCCGCAAGCGCCAGAAATTCCACCAGCAATGGCACTGCTTGCTGGCAACCTGCTCTACACCTACGCAAATCAGGCAATCCTCGATCATCAGCAACTGAGCGCCGATCAAAAAGTCACACTACTTGCCCTGTTGCAAGACGTAAATCTACAAGTGCATGCTGGCCAACAGCTCGACATCCTGAACATCTTTGCATTGCAGCCCGTAATAACCAAAGACAAACTAGTACTGACAGATCTGTTAAAAACCGCTTCCTACAGCGTTAATCTACCTATGCAAATGGCCGCTGAACTATTACAGCTCAACCCTGAAGAACGCCAAAAAATCAGCACGTTTGCAAAGTCGTTTGGTGTTTTATACCAACTGGTCGATGATCACTCCGACTATTTTCCGAACTCTTCCAGCTTCAACACACATCCAAAATACCGTGATTTTCCACAAGGAAAGATTACCTACCCCTTGCTCGTTGCGCTCGAAACCGCAGATTCAGATGACCAAGCGGTATTGCGCAAATACATTGGCCAGAAGGACACCCCGTATGACACAATGCTACAGATCACGAATATCCTAGAAGCATGTGGTGCCAAATCGGCTAGCAAGCAACTCATCGGTAGCTACTTCGAACAAACCGAAGCAGCTCTCAGCAAGCTAGCCATTAGCAGCGAATCAAAACAGCACGTCGGCTCTATACTAGCCAATTATCGTGTCTAAAGCGCTTGGGCAAACGCCAATGCGTCATCGCGGCCTTTGAGCGCTTGTTGTGCGCCAACTTCCAGCGGCACAAGCATAGCCTCTAGCTGCATCGTGTCAAAAAAGTCTGGATCCGCCTGCATGAGTGCGATCCGCGCCAGTGCCACATGATCGGTGATGCTTTGGCAAATTTGGGTAATTATTATTTCCCACATGATAATCCGTAAAGGTTCGGCTTCGCGCTGCAGATTGATGCCTTTTTTGAGCGCATGGCTCGAAATCTTCAGCCATTCTTTGATAATCGGTACCGCTACAGCATTGACGTGGCCCCGCCGTAAATCTTCCTCCCAATCATGTGCATCGTCGTGCAATTGCCGAGCAATGAGGTAGTGTTTGAAAAAGTCACGCAGCGCCTGTATTGGCGCAGAAGTTACTGTAAACCCGGCACCATACAACACCCCGAGTCCGGAAATAGTATGGCCAAGCGAGCGGTCGGCCAGCTGCCAATAGTCACCGTAATCTGGTAACTTGGTAATCCTTAACGTGCTACCAACTATTACACCTCGGCAATGGCTAGCTTCCCAAGCATTCGCGGCGTCAATCCGATTCATGATGGCCATAACTTCAGTCTGAAAATCAGTACAATCCGGCAATGTTTTACTAAGAGTGCTCGTGAGCTGGCGCAAACAAAAATTAGCACTCGGCAGTAACTTTGGATCGCCCTCGTTATCCAAAAAATCATCATAGATCGTATATGCCATCCAACCCCACAAGCTGGCCAGCGCCAGACTCTGTAGCAATGTTTCGTTAACGTCTAGTTTGGCGGCACTCGCAATCGACCACGGCAGCAGCACGATCTGCTTGTCGCTGTCGTAGGCCATAATCTGTTTGAACACCCTCTTTGTGTGCAGCATAAGATCCGGATGACCAAGCTCCGTGATAACCTGTACCAGCTTGCGCTTCACTCTCACATACCGCTTGTCGGCAACGCCAGGACGAACTTTTTGAACCAATTCAGACTGTTCCATGCGATCGTACAGGTGCAGCGCCTCCAAACAAAAAGCCGTTGTTAACGATGCCGCACCGGCATACCGCGGTTTGCCTTTGAGTGCTGGATCAATACAAAATGCGGCAGCAGGCCAACTACCGTCAGCTTGTTGCGTATTGAGCAAATGCTGCGTGGCTCTTGCGAGTTGCTTTACTGGGCAACCTAGTCTTAAAAGCGCCGTTACGGCAAGTGCTGTGTGCAATGGGCTATCCCAGGTTCCATCAGTTTGTTCCTTCAGCACTAGCTCAGCTAACCGTGGTTGTAGCTTACCGTTGTACCAACGTCCCACAAAATAAACTAACGGATATATATCAGGATAATACGGCGAATGCAGCCCGTTACCGGCAATGGCTTTTTCAACACAGGTCACCACATTGCCCATTTCCACGCCCAATAACGACAAAAAATAGCCTATGTTGGTGTTAACAGCAACATCCACGTCCCGCCAAATCAGTGGCGCATCAGCATCAACCAACCATGTTTTATACGGGCCGCCGAGCTTAATTTCGTTGCGGATTAGCAGCTGCACTATTGCAGCCATCGTTTTGCCATCAAAGATCGATTCGTCATAGTGCCAAAGCGCAGCAAAGGCGCAAAATGTGTCGTCCAAATCATTGGGATACGACAGTTCTGTGTATTCCTTGCTGGATTGATCCCAGTAGTTAAACGACCAGTCGACGTTTTTTTGAGCCAACAAAAAATCTGCCAGGCTCAGCTTAAGTTTTTTGGCCACCGAGCCATTCAGTTCGGTCAAAGCTTGTAAAACCAAACTTGGAAAGAACGTCGTCTGGTACACCGCCGTATCTGTAAAATTCCGAGAATCCTGGCTAGAGTACGACGCCAGGCCTCCAGCCGTCAACTGTTGTGCCGCAATATACGCCAGCCCCCTATCGATGCACGCTTTCAAGATGTTCACGCTAAAGGTAAGCGAATTGTGAAGCACGTGCCGTCAGATGGCGCACTAGTAACTGTAATCGTTCCTTTAAAATCTTCTTCAACTGCCTGTTTGGTAATTGCCAAGCCCAGTCCGCTACCTCGTTCACTCGTTTTTGTGGTATAAAATGCCTCGAATATTCGCCCTAAATCTGTCGTAGCAATGCCAATTCCATTGTCTTGTACAGTAATAGTCACTGCTTTATTTTTTGGCTTTGCCGTAACTACAATACGCCTGTCTGCCTCACCATTTGTTTTATCGTAGGCATCAATCGCGTTCGCAATAAGATTGGCGATAATCTGATTAAAACGGATACTGTCACCGTATAACTCCATGCTACGTTTCATGTTAAACTTCAGCACAACATGCGCCGTCTTTGCCTTTGGTTCAAGAAAACTCTGCACTCGCTCAATTTCGGTCACCACATCAAACAATTTAATTTCGCTCTGATTGCGCAGCTGCCGGCGAGCACCATCAACGTAGCGTTCCATCGAAGCAATACCTTTCCTTGCGTCACGCACAAAACGAGCATATTTGGTGTTTGCCAATTGCTCCAGCTCAAGCGACACCGACGTTAATGGGTTCGCCAAATCGTGCAGCAACGTTGAACTAAAGCGGCCAAATTCGGCAAAGCGATGCAACTCGAGCATTTTTTCAATCTGGGCTTTTTCCAGCTCCTTAGTTCGTTCTCGCACCTTAATTTCCAGAGAATTTCGCTCAGCACGCAATTCTTTTTCGGACTGACGAGCACGGCGCAACGACCGTTCAATTTCGCGGTTCGATAGCCACGAAACCAACGCCACAAGCAGAAAGGTCAATCCATAGCCCAGCACATCGTTGTAATCACCAGTCTGATGCATCCATTCGGTGTTAAAGTGAATACTGCCGCAACGCTCCAGGTATTTGATGAGTAATATCGTCACAAATGTTAGACCAGCTGCCCGAAACGCAACGCGGCTACCAAGTAACACACCGGTCATAACAATCACCAAACTGTACGTCAGTACACCTTGAGGCAGTAAAATACCCCAAGCATAGATGGGATACGTTGCAACCAGGAAAAAGAGCACAACAAATAAATAAGCCGCTGTCCTTGTAAATTTTAGCCGAGACACCAGCAGCAGGCTTATAAAAACAAGCATCGTGACAAACATGACAATCGGCGATACTCCGGTATAACGATCACCCCGAAGCACTTCGTTCACCACATTGACCCAGAAAAAAACAAAGGTCAGCGCAATAATACCAACCAACAATACATTCAAGATGTATTCGCGGCGACGGCTATCTTCCGTGCTAGCTTTTGGCTCGATCAGTCGCTGGTGTAATTTCTGTAACATGCTAGTGCTATTTCCTGAATTTAAGCATACACGAATGCCCCCAGAGATCCTATGTTAGCCGATCTCTGGTGAGCCGTTGTGTACAGTTCGAGCTACTTTAGTCCTCTACCGAAGCCCAAGGAGAAAACTCGCTGGCCGCATTTGCGGCTGCAGTTTTGCTTGCCTTGGTTGTACGTGCAGACTTGTCAGTCAAAACTTTGTACAAAAGATCACTCATTTTGTTGCCCCCTATTTTAATATTGCTTGCTACGCCCCTTTTGTGTCTTCTAGTTTGTAGCCTACACCATGGACCGTCTTGATCAGTTGGCTGTCGTACGGACGGTCGATTTTATCTCGCAAATGCTTAATGTGTACATCAACTACATTTGCCCACAAATTTTCATTCATATCCCATATATGTTCCAAGATCATTGGACGGGTTAGTGTCTGGCCCTGATTTCGCATCATGTATTCCAACAAGTCGAACTCTTTGCGGCGTAGTTCGATTGGCTTGTTGGCTCGACGTACCGTACGCGCGCCCGTATCCAATTCTAAATCCTGTAGGGTTAGTGTATTTGAGATCATTTTTGACGCATGATGCCGTAGCGCAACCCGTATTCGGGCCCGAATTTCTTCTAAGCTAAACGGTTTGGTGATGTAATCGTCTGCACCCATATCGAGTAGCTCCACCTTGTCCTGGACAACATCGCGACCAGTCAAAATTAGAATCGGTGTTGTAATGCCACTAAAACGTAGCGATGCACAGACATCTTCGCCGCTAATATCTGGCAGATTTAAATCCAGCAAAATGGCATCATACTGCGTGCTTTCTGCTCGCAATATACCATCCTGACCAGTTAGCGCAACATCAACTGCATAAGAGGGCTTAAGCCCGCGTTGCAATGAAGCAACGACCTGTTTGTTATCGTCAATAATCAAAACTCTCATGCTAATACTGTACTATGCCAATTAGTTATTAAAAATTCATTAAACTTTGCTGAAATTCATATGCAGTAGTCAGATAGTAGATGTCGACTATTAAATAAATATTAATTTGTAAACAATACCTATAGATTATGTGATCACAATCGATCGTTGCTTTCTGATCCCACGGTTGTACACTAGAAGGATTAGAGGGGGCGAACATGCAAGCATTAGTTATTGATACCAGCAACGAACCATGGGAGTCGTCACGCGGCTTCACGAAGACCGATCTAGAAATGCCCGTACTCGACGAAGCAAACAATCCAAGCGATGCCAGTTCGGTTATTGTCAAAATGAAGTTCGCCGGCGTCTGCGGCTCCGATCGTGGCTTGTGGCACCGCGCGGCCTTTAAGGATCTGTTCCTGCAAGGACTACGCACCGATGCAAAGACACAGCGGATTGTTGGCCATGAATTTTTAGGCGAAATTGTGGCTGCCGGCTCAATGGTCAGCACATTATATTCCGATCCCGACCCTAGAAACCAGGCAAAAATTGAAGTTGTCAACTTGGTTTCCGGTGATTCACATGTAACCTGCGGCCGTTGTTATCAATGCCGCATTGGCGAATCAAACGTCTGCCTGAATGAAGCAATTTTAGGCATTAGCATCGACGGCGTGTTTGCCGAATACGTGAAATTACCCGCCAAAAACTTATGGTCAGTCGACGAAAGTCGTATTCGCCCAGAGGTTGCAGCAATTTTTGATCCGTTTGGTAACGCCGTGCATTCGTTGACAAAAGTTGACGTACGCGGCCAACGGGTGGCAATTTTTGGCTGCGGGCCAATCGGCTTGTTTTCGCTTTTACTGGCCCGTAACTTCGGTGCAGCCAAGGTTATCATGATCGATGTCAGCGACGCCAACTTGGCCATGGCCAAACAATTAGGCGCCGACGAAGTGATCAAAATTGAATCAACGCAAAAAGGGCACAGCTGGCAGGGCGACCCGGATGTGATTGCCCGCATTATGGAATTAACCTACGGCAAGGGCGTTGACGTGGCGCTAGAAATGGCAGGCCCGCAATCGTCCATAAATAACGCCCTCGACTCGGTTCGGCGCGGTGGCGACGTGGTACTATTTGGCATCAAAGACGGCGACCTAACTGTGCCAAGTTTTTCGCGATTGATTGCTCGCGGCGTGACGATTCACTGTGTGATTGGTCGGCAGATTTTCAAAACCTGGCAGATTTCGCAGCGCGTGCTATCGAACCATTCGAATCGCATTCAAGACAGTATTTGGAACGTTATTCTTAACGAGGGCAAGGACACAATTGTCCCGATAAGCGAGTTTGACCCTGCAAGCTTTGAGCAGAAGATGAACGACAAGCCCAAGCTATTATTTAAGATGTAAAGACAACATGTACAACTGTCCAAGGAGGTACCGATGAGCTACGCTGATTTACAAGCAATCTTACAAACTGAATTGCAAAGTATTCGTGACCAATCCTTATATAAAGAAGAGCGCGTATTACAGTCGCCACAAGGCCGCGAAATTACCATCGAGAGCAAGAAACTGCTTAATTTTTGCTCAAATAACTATCTTGGGCTATCTGGAACCGATGGTTTGCGCCAAGCTTCCGACGAGGCCTTACAAACATGGGGTTTTGGCCTGGCGTCCGTGCGTTTCATTTGCGGCACGCAGGGTATTCATAAGGAACTCGAAACGGCTACCGCCAGCTTCTTGGGGACGGAAGATGCGGTTTTGTACTCGTCGTGTTTTATGGCGAATGTTGGGCTGTTTCAGACCTTTTTTACCGATGAAGACGCCATTATTAGTGACGAACTGAACCATGCGTCGATTATTGATGCCGTGCGGCTTACAAAGTCAGAGCGGCTAATTTACCAGCATATGGACATGGCCGATTTGGAGGCAAAACTACAATCCGTATCCAATAGACGGCTGAAAGTCATTGCAACCGACGGCGTGTTTTCGATGGACGGACACATTGCACCGCTGGCAGAGATTTGCGATTTGGCTGACAAATACGGCGCATTGGTGATGGTTGATGACGCCCACGGTGTTGGTGTGCTTGGCGCAAACAGCAAAGGCACGCCCGAACACACCGGCACGATTGACCGCATCGACTTCTTAACCGGCACCTACGGCAAGGCTTTAGGTGGCGCTGGTGGCGCATATACTGCAACCAAAAAGGAAGCGGCAGAGTTTTTACGACAGCGCTCACGAACCTATCTGTTTTCTAACTCACTGGATACTGGCATCGCCGGAGCGGCACTATTCGCACTGGATTACATTCCAAAACATCCGGAACTACGCGAAAACTTATATGCCAACACCCAGTTTTTCCGCCAGGAGATGAAAAAAGCCGGTTTTACCGTTTCGGAAAGCGAACACCCAATTACACCAGTAATGTTTGCCGAAGAGAGCATCGCCGTTAGTACAGCCAAAGCCATGTTTGATGAAGGCATTTTTGTCGTCGGCTTCTCATTCCCAGTTGTACCAAAGGGTAAAGCCCGCATTCGCGTCCAGATATCAGCAGCCCACACCAAAGACGACATTACACTGCTAGTCGAAAAATTCGCGGCAATTGCCAGTCCTAAAGCCTAGCATAAGCCTACTTTGAGCTAACGTTAGAGACCGCAGAGATATGACCGACATTGCCAGCGGCAGTGGCTTCGGCCGTTGTTGCGCCAGCCATTAAAAATGCCAAGCCCAGTGCAGCCATAAATCGTGATGAGTTAGAAAAGAGCTTCATTGGTTGTTTTTGTTTTAAGTTTTGCTTCCTCAAGTATAGCGGTAACGTTTCGCCTTTTCAAGACATTGCCCAACCTGCAGGCAACATGTGCCATCATGAGCGTCACGTACTACGACAGATACGCCGCCACAACCAGCCTTGTGATTTGTTGGATAATTTGTGCCCGCGTCTGCCAGTCGTAGGTGCCATTGCCATCTGTAAATATCGCCAGTGCCACCGTTTGTGTGCCGTTTCCAATAACTGCAACGTCGTGCACATCGTCGTCATCAAGACCAACCTTATGATACACGGTGTCGCCAGCAGGCACCGCCGGAATGATGTAGGTGCGATAATTTGCCTGTTTCATGTATTGCAGCAAGCGTGTGGTATCCGAATTGTTGAGCAACTGCTTATCATAAAGTTTTTGTAACAGAAGCGTGATATCGTTTGAGTTCAGCAGGTCATCGTCTGGACTATAGTGTGACATCCCAATCGCGTCGGCATAACGGCTGAGGTCGGCATGAGTTAAGTAATCATTGAGCTCCTGCCAAGCCGTGTCGTCACTGTTAACGATCATAGCCTGCAGCCAATTACCTGCTGTTTCACCGTCTAAATTCTGGTTCAGACTAGCCGTTCCCTGTTCGACATGATGCAAATAATCAGCTGCCGTTAGAAGCTTACCTGTGCTGGCCGCATCAAAGTCACCACTGTAGCCATAGTGACGTATTGTTGAGCCAGCTACGCCTAGATCTTGCACCGAAACACTGAACGTAATGGTTGGATTTGCATTGATAATTTGTGTAATTGCCTCGCCAGCAACTTCTTCGCGCTGCAGGCGGGCAGCCGCAACCACTGCCTCGGCTCGTCGAATCGCTAATGCCCGAGCTGATACATGGCGCTGCCATGCGATAAAACTGCCTAACCCAACAACCAGACAAAATACCAACAGTAATACAAGTTTTCTGACGATGTGACGGCTTTTTTTAAGTGGCGGGGCGGGAGGTGATCGTCGTGCTTGATAGGCTGAAGCATAGTTATATGTTGTAGGCACAGGCCGACGCTGTTGATTGAATGTCATAATTTACCAGGGATTGTATAAAGTTTGTCTTATGCTTTGCTGAAGATCAAATAATCTTGCGACGCTCAACAATTATCAACGCTGCACCGCCAAAAAACAATGGCAACCAATAGGTCAGCAAACGATACAACAGTACCACGGCCAGCGCATCGGCACCGGAAATGCCATAGGCTACTAGGCCGACGATCAGGCCAGCCTCTGCACCTCCCAAACCGCCAGGCGTTGGTACCACCGTACTGCCCGCAACGCCGAGTGTTAACACAATAAACAACTTGGCAATTCCTGGCTCAAGCCCAATCGCTCTAGCACAAGCCAACAAGCACAGACCATACAGACTGGTAAGCATCATTGAAATGAGCAGTGCAAACGTTAGTCGTAGCGGTCGGCGGCGATAGCTTTTGATTGCCTCCACGATACTAAGTATGGCCTCGTGCAACTGTTGTCGACGGAAAATCGCCAAAGCAACAACTACCAACACAGCCATGCCAGCGCCGATAAAAACAGCTCGGCCAATGTGTACGCCATGACCGAACACATTGCCCCGTAAGGAAGTTGAGGTACAGACAATAATTGCAAAAAACAGCAGCCCATGCCCCACAGCACCCAACATATTGTTAACCGCCACAACTGCGCCAGCCTGAGCTGGCGTGTGGCTGTTCCGTCGCAAATAACGATAATTAACGCCGATCGCCCCGATGCCAGCCGGCAACAGGCGATTAGCAAACGTACCAGCAAGCTGCACCAATACGCTCCGCGGATAACGCAGCGGTCGGACAGCCAACGCACCATAGACACCTGCCGCAGCCGCATACGTTCCAAGCACCAGTACAAAGCCAACACCCAGCCAGCCAAATTGCGCGTGATGCACCGCTTGCAGGCTACTATGAAACGCTTTTATCTGTGGCAAAACTACGTACAAGACCAACAGAAATACTCCCAAAAGCACTAGGCGTTTAGGTTTAAATTTTACTGTATGCCGAGCCGAAGCCGAATTGCGAACCATGGTTATGCTTATTATAGCGCCAGAGAAAGCCACGAGCCCTAATTGACCGACCTTCACGGCGGCCAATCTACTATTGACAGCCCATTATGTTAGGATCTATACTGTTTATATACTAAACTATTAGCCCGGTGGCGAGGCACAACGGATATGATGACGCGTGAAGAAATAATTACAGAACTATTTGAGTGCATGAACATTGCAAAACGCGGCATGCACACGCGCTTGCGGACAATCATCGGTGACCTGCCCGTGTCGCCCACGCAACTCGAACTTCTGCTTACCATTAAGCATTTACAGCCAGTCAGCTTTAAGAAACTAGCCGCTCAACTGCAGCTAACACCTGGTGCAATATCACAAGTAGCCGACGGCCTGAATCAACAAGAGCTTATTACGCGTGAAACCGATGCAAGCGATCGCCGTATCCAGACATTAAAATTATCCAAAAAAGGTGATGAGCTACTTCAGGCTATTGATACACGCCGCCAGAATATCACTGAGCGTGTTGTTCAGGATTTAACGACCGACGAGCTAGCCGTTTGGCTACGCATCCAACGAAAGATGATTGCCGAGTTTCAGCAAGTACTTGACACAAAAGAATCCAAAAAAGCCCAGTAAAAGGAGAGCTCTCATGACGTTTTCGCCATTTTCATCATTATTCCGTACATCAACCATCCGCAAACAAAAAATTGTACGACCAGCTACTAGCCCAAAAAACCCAAGTGTAGCCGCTACGGTACCTGGTGCCGATGAACACCAAGAACGCACCCACGCCGAGATTATGGTTATCATAACCGCTTTGATGCTGGCTATGTTGCTCGCAGCACTCGATCAAACCATTGTGTCCACCGCCCTACCACGCATTGCGAGTGACTTGCATGGGCTTAGCAAATATTCGTGGGTTGCAACCGCCTACCTGTTGACTAGCGCTATCTCAACACCACTCTACGGCAAAATTAGCGACATGTTCGGTCGTAAAAAGATTTTTCAGGCTGCAATTATCATTTTCTTAGTTGGT